>WNGL01001115.1_pt2 | contig 32762 bp, 30 predicted proteins | sample 5400591 | NCBI WGS metagenome assembly WNGL01 (sample SAMN13153377, study PRJNA577476) | soil metagenome | isolation source: 80 cm soil or saprolite under Garry oak tree replicate 1 | place: USA:California | collected 2016-06-15
CGGTAAATTCGCCGATCATGCCTCCTCCGATGCCGAAGATGGTTGCGACGGTCAGTTCGCCGATCATGCCTCCTCCGATGCCGAAGATGGTTGCGACGGTCAGTTCGCCGATCATGCCTCCTCCGATGCCGAAGATGGTTGCGACGGTCAGTTCGCCGATCATGCCTCCTCCGATGCCGAAGTTGGTTGCTAACGTCTAGTCAATAGGTATTTTGATTTCGGTTTTATTCTTGCCGGCATTGCCGCGAAAGCGGCAATGCCGGCTTTCATCGTCTTGAAGCGCGTCTGCCGCACTCTGCTTGTCCTCGGCAATTGCATTTCGGAGCTCCCTACCAGATCAGCGAGCTCTAAAGAAAAGGACCAAGATGGTAGCTAGTATTGAGGCTATTTTGCAGGGAACCTTGCACAGCACTGTTAAACTCAGTACATTCTTCTGTCATTGAATTGTTTGGCCGGAGGCCGACGGTGAACCTGGATACCAAGCTCTTCCTCGCCGGCTTTGTTGCGGAAGCAGCAATGGTGGCTCTGGTTGTGTTCAGGCGCGTCTACCGCACTCTGCCCTTCTTCAGCGCATACATCGTTTGGAGCCTGGTGAGCGATGGCGTCCAGTTCTCCCTTGTAACCCGCTTTCCTGATGCATACCTGAATATATTTTTGACGGGCGCCATCATTGACTATCTCTTCATATTTGGCGTCCTGGTTGAGTTGTCAATGTCGGTACTTCGACCGGTGCGCTCATCACTTCCGCGCGGAGCGATCATCGCAGTCGGAATCGTCATCGCCTTGGCAGGCGCAGCGATTTGGCCCTTCGCAAAATCGCCCGGCTTAGATCAACTGAGGCCTGAATACCAGCTACTCGTCCATCTGCAACTGACAACCTCCGCGTTGAGGATCCTGTTCTTCCTCGCCTTGGCGCTGTGCAGCCAATGGTTATCGATAGGATGGCGGGACCGCGAGCTTCAAATTGCGACCGGTTTTGGATTCTATTCGCTGGCAAGTCTCTCCGCTGCCTTGTTCCACAACAATCAAGCGGTTGGAAATGCGATTTTGAACACGCAATACCATGTGATCGACCTCATGGTCGTCGCCAGCTACGTCTGTTCGATCGCTTACTGGATTGTCTGCTTTGCCCAGGAAGTGCCGGAACGGCGCGAATTCACTCCCCAGATGCAGAGCTTCTTGTTGGCGGTGGCTGGTAACGCTCGCACTACCCGAATGGCGATGACCAATTCCCCTGACTCCAAAGACGACCGCCGGAACGGGCGCTGAGCTCCCAATTTAGTCCCTGATTTCCACATTCCATCCCTCGATTCCTGAATCTGAAACATTCCAGAGCACTTCCGACGTTCCCTTTGGCGATTTAACCCCCAAAAGTGTCATTTACGGCTAGGGAGAGTTACCTTAAGTTACTGATGTGACCATCTCCATGGATTACCCGCGTTCAGAAAAAGCGGGACAAACCGATAAATGCCTTAGCACAAGCCCCGGTTTTTCTGTTACTAATGGAGGGGTCAGTGAATGGACGTCCGATTTACTGGGTTCGGGTAAAGGAACGCCAGTTCGGACCGAGGGCCACAGATGATCGCTTTGCTGCTCCAACTTGCTGCAGTTGCTTTGGTTGCCATATACTTCGTTCGGTGGCGGGTTGCGGCACGACGCCGCAATCATCAATCCTGGCAATCCCTCTTGATGCGCCTGCGGCCTGACTGGAGTGCTCGCGAGTTGAGCGATCAATTCCTTTGGAAAGAGGGCCTTAGCGCAACCCCCGAAGATACCTGGACGCGCATGCAAGGTCCCCGCGGCCTCTGGGTAATGTTCCAGAACGCCAAAGTGATGCTTGAAATGGCCGACTACGCCGTCAAAAACTGCAAGTCAGTTGACCGCGTGCTCGTAGAAACCTTGCGCAGCGATGCGATGCAGATTCGAGTTTGCGTACTCATGGCCCTTTGCCAGTACGCCTTCAGCCAGGCCAGTGAGGGTGTCCGCGTCAATGCTTTCCGCGCCGCCTCCATGTACACCGGAATGGCCGCAAGAATGACGCAGCTTCTTCAAGAGAATGCAGCAGTCCTCGTTCCGGACTTTGTTGCAGCAATGTAGTTGGGGTTCCATTCCACAACTAACCCCCGGTTCTGGGCCGGGGGTTTGCTTTTACGTTTAAGCGATAGTGCGGCCCTTGTTGCGCTTTACAATGCTGTCGCTCCCGGTTGGTCGCGCGAGCCGTAAGATCACGGCTTCGGACTACAGTCTTTCCTAATAGGCGATAGCCCGCTAAAGTGACCTCAAACTGGATTGTCGGTCAGAAAGCGATTGATCCGCCCGTATTCATCCCCGCTCAACCTGAATTCCAGTGCCAGCGACAGGCCATCTACCTGCTCCCGGCTGCGCCCACCCACAATCGCCGCCGTGATCGCGGGATGATGGAGCGTCCAGGCCACCGCAACCACTCCTGGGCCAACGTCATGCGCATTCCCGATTTCCCGCAGCACCTTGACCAGCCGCATATTCCGACTCAGGCGCGGCTCGTTGAACTCAACAGCTCGCCTGCGCCAATCGTCTGCCGGAAGCGAAGCCACACGCTCCGGTGTCATCTTCCCCGTCAGCAGCCCCGAAACCATCGGCGAATAGTTAATGACCCCAATCCCGTTGGCCTGTGCAAACGGCAGTATCTCCTCTTCAATCGCCCGCCTCAGCATCGAATACGGCGGCTGCAAGCTTGTGATCGGCGCAATCTTCTGTGCGCGCTTCATCTGATCCACTGAAAAGTTCGACACTCCGATCCAGCGAATCTTGCCCTGCTCCTTGAATCGCGCCAGGGTCTCCCACCCTTCCTCAATCTCCGTCTCGGGATTGGGCCAGTGAATCTGGTACAAATCGATCCTCTCGACCCCCAGCCGTCTCAGCGACCCCTCCAGTTCCCCGGTCAGAGACGCGGCAGTCAACGAACGATAGATCGACCGATCCGCGTGCCACCGCATCGAGCACTTCGTAAACATCAGAGGTTTGTGACTCGTCGACTTCAATGCCCGCGCCACCACCTCCTCCGAGTGTCCGAGCCCATAGATCGCCGCGGTGTCGATCCAGTTCACCCCAAGATCCAACGCGCGGTGAATCGCCGCGACCGATTCGTTGTCCTCCTGCGGCCCCCATGCGAATTCCCAATTTCCCCCGCCAATAGCCCACGCGCCAAATCCAATCGGTGTCAGTTCCAAATCCGAATTTCCCAGCGTCCGAAGCGATTGCGGAACAGAAGTAGTTGTCATCACGCTTCCTTGGATGAGAATCACCGTCACCAGTTTCAAGAATTAGCCCTTGAGCCGCGCGCATTTCAGCGGAGCGTTCGAGTCCAACGGTTTATCTGGATCTATTTCGGGGCCCCGTCGACATGTCTTTGTCGATGGGGGTGCTCTATTCCTTGACCACCTTATATCCCAACTTCTTCAGCATCTCCGGCAACCCGTCTTTACCCACCAGGTGCCCCGCACCAATCGCAATGAACACAGAACCATCCCTCTTCAGCAAATCCTCAATTTGCCGAACGAACCCCTCATTCCGTTTCACCACCAGCAGCTGATATAGATCAGGATGCTTTTCGCGCAACTCCGCACTGAGCGCCTCGTCTAAAGCCTTTTCGTCACCCGCATACCAGTCCGCAACGATCTTCTTGAACTTGTCCACCGCACCGTCGTAGTCGTCCAGCTCCGACGACAGGTAGTCCACCTGCGCCTTCTCCGACAGGTCCGCGAAATAGTGAATCTGTTGCTCGGCTGTCTCAAATCCCTTGACCGGTTTACCCGCTTTGTCAAACTCCGGCTTCAGCACGCTTTCGACGCCGCTGTTCGGGTCATATCCTGCCAGCATGATCGGCGCCACACTCACCGTAATCGCGGCCAGCCAAGGCTTCAGAGGTTCCAGCGACCCTGCGCCATTGGGCATACCAATGCTTTTCGCGATCTTGTCCAGCTTGGCCACCTGCTCCGCGGTCAGCTTCGACGACAGTGGATGCGCCTGATCCAGTCCCAGCTGCATAATGATCGGCTGCATCGACTGCGGATCATCCACGTTGGGAATCTCGAGCCACAGACTTCCACTCTGCTTGATCGCCGCGTTAATCCTCTCCGACCTCCACGGCTCGTCCTTTTTCAGCACGTGCACCGTGCCAAACAGAAACACCGTCGCGTGCGGGCCCTTCACGACCCAGAGCGCCGGCTCCGCCTGCGCCCAAGTGGCGCCGCCAATCAGGGCGGCGAGCAACAACACAACTAAAGCAAGCTTTCGATTCCAGTGCATCGCAGGGTCTCCTTAAGAAATTTGGCCGGTGAAGGCGCACCGTCAGTCAGTGGTCAGCGCACAGGGGCGTCTGAGTTCTCTGTACAGCTTCTCTCCAATGTACAGGGGGGCGTTTGGACTTACGATGAGGAAAGTGCAGCTTTGATGAATCGGGGCCGGGCTCGTCCTTGGGTACGGAATTTGGGCAGGATCCGGTGAAGAAGCCAAGCAGTTTTCAGAAGCGAGACCAGCCTCAGTTTGTGCTTTAGACGAGCTCAGACCGGGACTACACGCTCCATGCATTGCCCGCGATGTTCGCGACCCCCATAATTATCGGGTATTTCCTTTCTTCGCTTAGCGGGCCAGTTCGGGGAGCTTTACATTTGCACCTCATGCTAGACTGCAAAGTGCCGTTGACCAAGCAGCGGCCACGACGTTCTGCAAGAGTTTTCTGCTCGACCTAAATCCCAGCGACGGACCAGCCCGTCCTGCAATGGGGTTGACGAATTGAAGACGCTCTTCGGGATATGCTTTGTCATTCTCGCATCGCATGTCGGTTATGCGCAGACCACGCTCATAAGCCCGACAGTGACGCTCGGGATCACTCCGCTTGTCATCAATCACCCAGCGTCGATTCAGGTCTTGGTTTCGAATCCAACTTTTTCTCCTGTCCCGACAGGTCAGGTCACTGTTGATTTTGGAGATGGAAGCGATCCCGTTCCCCTCACTATTTCGACGACCCGGGTTGAAACCACGCACACTTTCACCACGCCGGGATTGTTCACCATAACAGCGAGCTACTCGGGTGACTCCAACTTCGCCGCTGCAACGAAATCGTTCAGCGCCGAAAGTATTCTCTCGTCTCCCGTCTACACGCTTCACTTATTTGGAGACTCGCTTACCGGGGGCTCGTCCTCAGACTGGCCTGCTTTGCTAACCGGCGCTTTGGGGTGGCCTAAAATTATCACCGCCTGCGGAGGCTGCAAAACAAACGATCTCTCACCATATATCTATGCCTCGATGGTGGATACGACCTTCGCGAGCACCTGGCTCCTGGGCCAGAACGACGGCACCAACTCGGTTCCAACTCGATCACAATTCCAGCATTCCGCATTGGCTGAAAATGCCTGGCTGGCCATTCCTGAAGGCCGCGCAAAAATGCGCGCCCAAAGCAGCACGGTCGCTCAGACTGGCTCATGGGTTTCGAGTGATCTGTATCCAACGACCGGGCTGCGGGGTACGGCGGCAGACAGCACACTCACTGCATCGATTCCAGGTAGCACCATCTATGTAGGGCTCTCATCCTTGCTTACGACCGACTTCACAGTCGACGTCATGGTCGACGGCATTGATCTGGGAACAGCGTCACCCGTGTCGGTCGACGTCGGCACATATTTCGTGGGCCAGCCGTACGCACTTCGGTATGTGCTTGGCGGCGAAATAAATGCGCTTCATACCGTCCAGGTAATTTGCCAAACTCCGGGAACAAGCGGCTGCTATGTGGACTGGATCGGTGGCAACGGCGCGGCAACCAGGCCCAATCTGCCCCCCTACGTCTGGACCGGAGTCACCTACAAAACGCTCCAACCTGATCCCTATGGCAACACTGAACTTCAACAGGACGTTGTACGCGCCGTTGAAAGTCAGCTTGAGTCTGACGGGCTCGCCATCCGCGTGGCCGACATCGCAGCCTTGTTTAATGGGCCCGCGCTTCCGGAATGTGTAGCAGATGGAATTCATCCAGCCTTCTGCGGGAACCAGATTGAAGAGACCGTCTGGCTCTCCGCAATGAGCTACCTCGCAACCGAAGCCCAGCGCATCGATGCCGGCCAAGTGCCAACTGCAGTCGTGGGGATTCCCACGACTCTGGAGGCAGAAGCAACCTCGGGGTTGCCATTAACTTATAGCGTGGTATCCGGGTCCGCAATCACCGATGGAGATCTACTGACGGTGCAACAGGCCGGCAATCTTGTGATTGAGGCCGACCAATCTGGAAACTCGACTGTTCTCCCTGCGGCTCCAGTTCAGTTTCCTGTGACGGTTTTACTTCCGACCGCGACAAGTCTGTCTAGCTCGTCGCTCAGTGCCGATCTTGGCGTCAGCGTGACTCTAACTGCAACGGTGACCTCGAGCGGAAGCCCCGTGACCACTGGAATCGTGACATTCCATGACGGAGCCACTTCGCTCGGCGCCAGTCCGGTCAACAGCAGCGGTATAGCGACACTTTCAACAACCGCACTTCCGGCTGGTGTGAACACTGTCAGCGCATCCTATGCCGCGAACGCCCAACTTGCGGCATCTACTTCGACAGCAATCAGTGTCACAATTGTTCCGCCTGACTTCACCATCGCGGCTTCTGTCTCGCAACTTACGGTCAAAGGTAATCTGAGTGCAAGCACGACCCTCATCGTTACTCCGGAGCATGGCTTCAACCAGGCCCTCACCTTCAGCTGTGCTGGACTGCCTGTGGGAGCTTCGTGCGCTTTCGGTCCACCTGCTCCCCAAACCAACGGAACACTAACCATTGGCTTGACCATCCGCGCGCTGCATGGGGATTCAGCTTGGAGCCCCGCTCGTCCTCCGCATGCGCCTCTCTATGCGCTGTGCCCAATTCCCATCTTCCTCCTGCGAAGACGCCGCAAAGTGCTCGCGAAATGCCTGCGCTTTAGCATCGGCGTCTTCGTCGTTGCTGCCGCGACAGCAGGACTCGTCGGTGCCGGTGTGCATCCCCCTCCGCCAGGAACCAGCACCGTAACCGTCACCGCCCAGACTCAAGCCGGCTTAACCCATAGCACGCAGCTTTCGGTCACATTCAAATAACGAGGATATCCGGGCGGCCGTCCCACCAGACTCGCTGGCCGGCACTCCTGAACTGGTTGCCCCGTCCAAACGTGCCTGGGAGGAACGCTGGTAACCCGCACGCGTTCTTCCTATGGGAAACAGGCCCCACACAGTTGGCCTCCATCCCGCCGTTTGCTGCATCAAAAACAGGATGCTGAACCTTAAATCCCCAAAGTCACCAGATGCCATTCTCGAAATTCTTCGTACCATACTTCTCCTGCTAGAGGGCCGCGAAGACCTCAACCACGATGCTCCAAATGTTCGAGCACTCAAGGGCTCGATTCGCAGCAAGATTGATGCGCTCGAAGGCGCCGAACAACCGGCTCGCGAGCCAGATTTCAAGCCGCAGCCAGCTCCAATGTTCGGATATCAAGAGAACGACGCTTAGTCGAGCTTATCCAGTTGTAATGTTTTTATCGCTTCCGCAGCGGAGTCCGCTTTAGACACAACCACAACGGGCCGATCGCCGGTCGTTGGCGATTGAACCGCTTCGCTGTGCGCTGCCTCGTCTGCCTCGAGGTCTGCGATGCGGATCAAAAGGATTCGCTTGAGCTCCGCCACAACGGTTTCATCTTCGCGCGAATCGAAGTTCTGCTCCAGCTTCTGCAGCGTTACGCGGAGATTTTGTATGACTTCTCTAGTTGGCCGAGGACCCATCTATACCCCTGTCAGCTTCGATGCTTGAAGTTGATTCAAAGCTGGTTCAGAAAGCGTCGATCGCACTAGAATTTCCACGCCTTCGCATTGCACTGCTCTCATGCGGAGTGAGCCAGCTCCCCCTGCTTCTGCGTTCAGACGAACAGCCCGGACGTAAGCGGGCACCCAGCTTCCGCTTCGGCAACAACTTCGCGCCCTCAACTGCTCGTTGCTGCTGTCGATTTTTATGAAACGTTTCGAAGTCCGCGATCACCATGCCATGGGAATTGAAGACGCCTCGCGTTCCTCTGCCTGGCGAATCGGTCCCCAGATGCCACAAAAGCGATTGCGGAGCCTCCCCCTGCGCACCATTCCGTAACGGATTGTGCAATCCAAGGAAACGCACGTGAAGATCATCATATTTGCCGAACGTTTTGAAAATGGCGCATGGAGAGACTGGGAGCGCACCTGCGACGACTCTGAGATCGCCGGGGTCGTGGATTCGGCGAGGGCGAAGGCCTTCGATCGTGGTAGCAAAACCGGTGAGCCGATCTATCTCGATTACCTGCACGGTGCCGAATACATCTTCGATGCAGCTCGCGGCAAACGTAGCAGCCCCGCCGAGGAAGACTTAAATGTGTTTGGAGTCGCAGTGGATGATATTGTGATCGCAGAATATGAAAGGCTCAAACATTATTTTGAGCTGAAGAAGATTGCATGATGGGCGCACTTCCTTCGGCCGTCTGCAACGCAGACGATGTCTACGGCATTCTAGGAAATCGTGTGGCCTCTCCGTATCTTGCAAGCCTGGCCCAGATTTTATAGATACGAAGTATGACCCGCCTTAGGGCGCTCACACAGGGTCGAGGTGGCGGAGATTGGCGCGCGGAATATGAGCTCCACCCCACCCCCGCATGTAATCCACTAGAACTGTGCACCCAGTTCATCCTTCCCGGCAGCATTCGATTCGCCCGGCCCCAAGACGACCTTTTATCGAACCAAAGCATCTCATGCACCGTGGAGTCCGCCGGAGCGCAGGTTTGTATTGGTCCGTCTCGCATCTGGATCTTCCTCTTGCCTTGGCATGACTCAGTAACTTTGTCTTTGTTCGGTTCGTAAAGTGTACTTCCGCCCATCGATGTGTTTAGACAAGATCCATTTCCATTGAAAGCTGCGGTCGACTCAGCAAGGGTCACGACGATTTCCCCGCTCTATCCGCGCGCCGGATCTCCCGGCGCCGTCCCCGCCCGCCCGCGAGAATCACGGCGCTCGCGATTGATCCAACCATGCTGCACCTGCAGCGGGAGCTACACATTTGAAGATGCTTTTGGGAATATGTCTCGTCATTTTAGTCGGTTGTGGAGGCCATAGCACAGGCAAACCTACCGCCACATTCCAGGACTACTTCAACTACGCCAACGGAACGCAAATCAATGGACAGGTTTCCGCGACAGGACAGAAATGGGGAGTCACGGGTTATAACCCCCAGTCCGCGCAGGTATGGTCAAAAAAATTGGTTTTCTACCCAGAAAGCAAAAAACCCAGCGGCCCGTGGTATGCCTTTGTCGACACGGGCAGCAGTGTGCGTTCCTACTCCGCGACCTTCACGCTCGCCGCAAATGGCGGCGCCGGCGATTGCAACATCGCGGCAATGATCATTTACGCCGATCCAAATAACATCACCAATAGGATGATCCATACCCAGGTGAATTGCGCGGGCGTCGTCCTGACCTGGTGGGATGAAAAATCACAAGAGCAATTCCCACAGTTCAGTTCATCCGCCTCAGGGAATTGGGTCTCCAACATGAAAATGACCGCCGGAAATACCTACACCGTCAAGCTCTCTTGGGACGGAAGCGAGTGGGTGCACTTTACCGGACCCGACGGCGGAACCCTGTCATTCCATGACCCCCATTTTGCCTCCGTCGGCGGCTCCGGAATCATCTGGGAAGAAGGCTCAGACCCCACTGATACTCTCTATTGTGAGTTGTCAGCAATCACAACGACAGACTGAGTCAGCCACAAGCTGCAAAATTGAGATGCTCAATCTCCATTACTCATCTTCGGTTCTGACCCCTGATCCCAGGCGCATGAGTTCCCTCACTTCTTCATCGCTGGTTGCCTCAAACTCGCGGTAGAACAGACTCACCGCATCCATCGGCTCGGGCATCGTTACGCATATTACCCGGTCAGCCTCGGTCGCAAGTTCCGCACAGGTGCTCTTCGCTCCCACCGGAACGGCCACCACCACCGTCCGCGCCCGCCCCTTTACCGCCCGCACCGCCGCCCGCATCGTCGCCCCCGTCGCCAGTCCATCATCGACCAGGATCACTGCGCGTCCGTCAATCTCAACCCGCACCCTGTTCTCGCGGTACACACGTTCCCGCCGCGCCATTTCATCCTGCTCGCGCGCGATGATCGTCGCGAGCGTTTCCTCCGATACGCGCGCCCTCCGCATCACGGCCCGATTCAGCACAACCTCTCCGCCGCTCGCAATCGCCCCCAACGCCAGTTCCTCTTGCTCCGGAACCCCAAGCTTCCGCACCACAAGAATGTCGAGCGGCAATCCGCACGCGCGCGCCACCTCATATGCCACCGGCACACCCCCACGCACCAGCCCCAACACAACACCATCCTTCAAGTCAGGCAGCTCCGCCACCAATTCCGCCAGCGCCCGCCCCGCGTCTCTTCGATCCTGAAACATAACTCCACCACCGGACTGAATTGTATGCCGGATGAGATGATCCCTGAACGCTGACACCTGATCCCTGTCACGAGGTCCCCGCAGACAGGTCTTCGTCCGCGGGGTGACATACAATTGGCCCACAAGCTTTCCCCAGGAGCATCCCATGCGGCCATCCTTCTCACTCGGCATTGAAGAGGAATACCAGACCATCGATCCGGTCACCCGCGACCTGCGCTCTCACATCGAGACCGAGATGCTGGCCACCGGTAAACTCCGCCTCCAGGAACGCGTCAAAGCTGAGATGCACACCTCGGTCGTCGAAGTCGGAACCCGCGTCTGCCGCAACATCGACGAAGCTCGTGAAGATATCTATGAACTCCGCCGCGAGATGATTAAGCTCGCGTCAGATCACAACCTCCAACTCGTCGCAGGCGCCACTCACCCCTTCGCCGACTGGCGCACCCAGGAGATCTACCCCGACCCGCGCTACCACCAGGTCGTCAAAGACCTGCAACTCGTCGCCCGCGCCAATCTGATCTTCGGTCTCCACGTCCACGTCGGCATCGAAGACCGCGAAGCTGCCATCCGCATCATGAACTCGATGCGCTACTTTCTGCCCCATATCATGGCGCTTGCCACCAACTCTCCTTTTTGGTTGGGCCTTAACACCGGCTACAAAGGCTACCGCGCCAAAGTCTTTGAAAATTTTCCCCGCACTGGCATCCCCGACGCCTTCTCCAGTTACTCTGAATTCGAAAACTACGTCAGCCTTCTGGTCCGCACCAATTGCATCGACAACGCCAAGAAAATCTGGTGGGACATTCGCCCTCATCCCTTCTTCAACACCGTCGAAGTCCGCGCATGCGACATCCCTCTCCGCGCCGAGGAAACAGTCGCGATCGCCGCGCTCATCCAGGCGACAGCCGCATATCTCTACCGCCTCCACGCCGCCAACCAGGATTTCCGCCAGTATGCGCGCCCGCTCTTGATGGAAAACAAATTCCGCGCCGTCCGCTACGGCCTCGACGGCAATCTCATCGACTTCGGCAAGCAGCAGGAAGTCCCTCTCCGCGACCTCATCGAGGAGTATCTCGCACTCATCGATCCTGATGTCGACGAGCTAGGCAGCCGCGAAGCCATCGACGGCATTCGCAAAATCCTGAAAACCGGCACTGGCGCCGACCGCCAACTCAAAGTCTTCGAAGAAACCAAAGGCGACCTCAAAGCCGTAGTCGACTACATAGCCAGCGAGACCTCCGCCGGCCTCTAACACACCAACGTTCCCTATGACTGCGGCATCGTTTTCTGCGCCGACGAAGCTGCGCATCGCAGTGCCATGTCTCTGGCGGCCACCCATATCGTCGCAACGGGAAGCGAGTTGGTGCGGTGGTACCGTCTGGAAGAATCAGACAGCCATGCGCATTAGTGTGAGCAACTGGTCAACGACAGACAGCGATGTCGATCTAAGCATTGAAGCGATACTCAGCGCCGCTAAAAAATTCGCGCACTAAGACCGCGGCCAGGCCAATTCTTAAACTGTCTGCATGCTAAGTTCGGCCTGCAACGCCGCAAAAAAGGGCTCCAGCGCGGCGCGATCGAGATTTCCCATCGTCGCGACCTGTCCCCATTCGCGGGAACGCAGGTAATCGCTCTCATGCGCGATTTTGAATCCCGCACGGAGACACCGTCGCGAAAAATCCTTGGCAGGTAGCGAAAAAGTGGTCACCGTCGGTGCCGCATCCTCCTCGGCCGCCAGCACCGCCAGTCCAGCCTCTCGAATCTGCGCCCGAGTCCAACGTCCCAGCTCGGCGTACTGCTCGTAGCGAGCAGCCCTCCCGGCGAACCCGCAATAATTCTCCCGCAGCGCTTCGTACACAGCCGAAACAAGAGGCGAAGACACTGTAGATACAGGCCCCGCGCTGCGCACCGCCTCAGTCAAATCAAACGTCGGGCACAGCGTCTTTCCCTCGAGCCGGTCTATTGCGTGCTCTGAAACAAACACAAACGCCAGCCCCGCATACGAGCCCAGCGCCTTGCCCGAAACGCCCGATGCCAGAAACAGCTCGCCCTTTCCTGCGGCGTCTGTTGCCACGGCCCCGAGGCTGCTCACACAATCAGCCGCCAACGGCACGCCATTTTCCCGGGACATCGCGATCAGGCGCGGCAAATCGTTCACCACTCCCGTACTTGTTTCCAGATGCACAGCCCATATCCAAGCCGGCGCCCTCTTCAATGCTTCCTCGATGGCACGAAAACTCCACGGCTTGCCCCACGCAAAACGTAACTCGCGAAAGCTCATTCCAGCGCATCTCGCCTGGCGTACCAGGCGCTCGCCGAACTCGCCATTCGCAATCACCAATCCCTCCGCCGAACCAAAGGCCGCACGCAGATTTGCGGCAACCACGTCGTTGGCCAGCGTTCCCGAACCCCCAAGCACCACCGTCTGCATGCCACCCATTAGTTCGCCGAGCCGGGATCGGGTCTCCGCATACAAATCCAGAAATGTCTTCGAGCGATGAGAAATTGGAGGCTCGTGAAACGCATTCACAACCGCCGCCGAAAGCTCCACCGGCCCCGGCAACAGGCTTACCGCGTGATTGCGCTGCCAGCGCAATTTGTAAAGCCGCTCCCGGTTCAGGTACTCGGCGGTCGGCGACTCCAGCGACAGCCGCATTGGCACAAACGACGCTGCTCCGCAGGGCACTGCCGGCCCCATCGGCTCAAAGCCCATCTTGCGGTACATGGGCACCCGCTCTACGATTCCCGAGATCAACATGTCAGAATAGTCGTGAGCTTTCGCGTAGTGATTCACCTGCCACAGCAGGCCCGCCAGCACTGACCGTTCGCGAAATTCCGGCTGGATCGCCAGCAATCTCACCTCAATCGGCGCTCGCAAAGCCGCCAGTGGCGACTTGTCACTCAGCCGGCTGGCGATCGAAAATTCAGGACCCGGATGCACCGAAATCATGCCCACAATGGTCCCGTCCTTCTCCGCGACGAAATAGCGATTTCGATCGTGAAATCGATCGACCAAACGCGCGTCCGCCGTTGGCGCGTGTTGCCCGACTTCCTCCGCAAAAACCTGGTGGTTCAGGCGATGAATCTGCTCGATCTCATCCGCGCTTTCGGCTTGTTTAAACAGTATTCCGGTCATTCATTTCTACCGATTTTCAAGACACACAACTGTAACATGTGCTCCAAACCACCATGAAACAGGAAATATACGGGACCAACCCTAAAGTGTGGGCTTAGCGTGCCGTGATTCAGGTCCGGCGCCTCGGCGTCCATCCCGGTGTCTGCCGGTATCGATAATCCCGGCCTGTGCCATCGATTGACCTCTCAGGCTTGTGTCTAAAGCACGCATAAACTTGAGAGGCAGGCTCCTTCTTAAGCAGAAAGACCCCGCAATGTCGAAAGGGCGGGGCTCTTTGTTGGTGCAATTTGCCGGTGCTTCCTTCCCGCCGTGCTCAGACCCATTCCCCGCGCCGCATTAGGGGTTCCGCAGCGCCCTTCGCGGTTATTCCGTCGATGTCGAGCTCGCCCGATCCGATCATCCAGTCCACATGTATCAGGCTGTCGTTCGCGCCCTTCGCCGCAAGTTGCTCCGGAGTCAGCTTGTCTCCATCGCGAATGCAAGAGGAATACGCCTGGCCCAGTGCGATATGCGACGCGGCATTCTCATCGAACAGCGTGTTCAGAAAAACCATTCCGCTGTGCGCAATCGGAGATGAATGCGGCACCAGCGCCACCTCTCCCAATCGCCGCGCTCCGTCATCCGTTTCGATCAACTTCCGCAGCACTTCTTCGCCGCGGCTCGCGTGCGCCTCAACGATGCGCCCCTTTTCAAAGCGCACATGGATGCCTTCGATCATCGTTCCCTGATGCGATAACGGCTTCGTCGAAGTGATGGTTCCATCCGCGCGATCTTTGTGAGGCGTGGTGAACACTTCTTCTGTGGGCATGTTTGCAACGCAGTAGATTCCATTTCCAGCCGTCGTTCCCCCGCCCATCCAAACGTGATCATCGGCCAGACCAAGCTCAAAATCCGTCCCGGGTCCGCGATACCTGAGCGCAGCGAAGCGCTTCTCATTCATGCGCTTTGCGCGCTTCTGCAACTCCGCATCATGCGCCTTCCACGCGCTCACGGGATCGTCGACATTGATGCGCGTCGTCTCGAAGATTGCGTTCCAAAGCTTAGCCAGCGCAACGTCTGGCGCGTCCTCCGGAAACATCGCCGCAGCCCACGCCGGCGTCGCACTCGCCACGATGGTCCAGTTGATCTCGTGCCGCGTAATCAATTCCAGCGCCGGCCGATACGCTTGCGAAACAGCACGATTCGCCCGCCCCACCTTGTCGGGATCCTCATTCGAAAGCAGCATTGGATTTCCGCCAGTAATCGCCAGTCGACCCGCGCCGCTCTTGAATGCCGCGCCCATGCCGTCATACAGCCAACTCGCCGCCTTATCGAAGCTCTCATTCGGAGCGAGCCGGTACCGCATCAACGCCGCTTCATCATCGGTATAAAGCGTCGTCACCAGAGAGGCTCCCGCGCGATAGGCCTGCTCCGTAATACGCCGCGCCAGCGGCAATGCATCGAGCGACGCTGTTATCAGCAACTCTTGTCCTTTTTGCAGGCCAAGCCCCACCCGAATAGCAACCTCGGCCAACAAGTCCAGTTTCTCTTCTTGCGTTCGTTGCACGACGGTCATCGTCATCTCACTCATGTCTCAAATTCCTCGGAAAGTTCCAAATTCGCTCGGCCGGCATTCGTCCTCTGCCATCTCCACAGTCACAATTCTAGTCGCAACCGCGCGCTCGCCGCCTATCCTATACTGGACCCCAATGTACTTAGCCCGGTATCTGTCCGCCATCCTCAAACTAGCGTTTCGCAGACAGCCAATTCTCCAGCAGTATTTGAAACACATCAACACTCTTTGCGTGAGGTGCCCTCTTGAAAGCCATCGATCTTCGACGTTTCATTGTGCTGCTCTTGTCCTTTTGCATAGTCTCGCTAAGTGCTCCCGCGCTCTCAGCCCAGGCAGCGGACTCACTCAATCTGATGCCCATGCCCGCTCACATCGCTCAAGGCGACGGGCAATTCATAATCGACGGGAACTTCGACATTGCGCTCCAGGGATACACGGAGCCCCGTCTTGCGTCGGCGCGTACGCGCTTCATGGACACCCTCTCCCGCGAGACCGGCATCCCGTTTCATAAAGACGCAAAGAGTGACCAGGCCGCCTTCATCGTCATGACCGCCGCGGCCAGTGATGCAATCCAGCGGCTCGGCGAAGATGAGTCCTATCGCCTCGAGATCACAACGTCCCATGTGCGGTTGACCGCGAAGAATCCGCTAGGCGTACTGCACGGCCTGCAAACCTTTCTCCAACTTGTGCGAATCACTCCCCAGGGCTTCGGCGTTCCTGTGGCCACCATCGACGACCAGCCCCGCTTCCAATGGCGCGGCCTGATGATCGATGTGGGCCGCCACTTCATGCCCATCTCCGTGATCGAACGCAATCTCGACGGCATGGAAGCGGTCAAGCTGAACGTTTTTCATTGGCACCTTACCGAAAATCAGGGCTTTCCCGTGGAAAGCAAGCTGTTCCCCCTCTTGCAGCAGAAGGGCTCCGGCGGCAATTACTACACGCAGCGGCAGATCCGCGAGGTCATCGAATACGCGCGCGATCGCGGCATCCGCGTGATCCCCGAATTCGACATGCCGTGCCATACGACCGCATGGTTCGTCGGCTATCCAAATGTTGCTAGCGGACACGGACCCTACAAGATCGACACCCATTGGGGAGTATTCGATCCCGCAATGGATCCCACGCGCGAAAGCACGTATCAATTTATCAATCAGTTTGTCGGAGAAATGACCACGCTATTTCCCGATGCCTACTTCCATATCGGCGGAGATGAGTGCAACGGAAAGGAATGGGATGCAAATCCGCGAATCCAAGCCTACATGCATGCGCATGGCCTCAAAGACGATGCGGCCCTGCAATCCTATTTCACCGGGAGGCTTCAAAAACTTGTAGCTGCCCACCACAAAATCATGGAGGGATGGGATGAGGTGCTGCAACCCGATACTCCTCGCGACGTCGTAATTCAGTCCTGGCGCGGGCCGGCAGGATTAGCTGCGGCGGCGCGCCAGGGAAACCGTGCGCTCCTTTCCACTGGTTACTACATCGACCTGAACCAGTCTGCCGCGGAACACTACCTGGTAGACCCTTTGGGAGGCGATGGCGCTTCACTCACTCCCGAGCAAAAAGCACGCGTCCTTGGGGGAGAGGCCGCCATGTGGAGCGAGTATGTCACTCCTGAAAACATCGACAGCCGCATCTGGCCCCGCACAGCAGCGATCGCCGAGCGGCTCTGGTCTTCCCAGGATCTTCGCGACGTGCCTTCGATGTACAGGCGCATGGCAGCTGTCTCGCAAAAACTTGAATACTGCGGACTCCAGCATCGTTCTTTCACCGGCTTCATGCTGCAGCGTATGACCGGCGGAGCCGACACACACTCCTTGCGGGTACTCGCTTCGGTTGTGCAGCCTCCCATGGGTTACGCTCGTGGCGGATTAAAGGAGTACACCACGTTTACGCCGCTCAACCGCCTCGTCGACGCCGTTCCTCCTGAGAGCGAGACTGCGCGCGAATTCAACGAACTCGCAAAACTCATCGCATCCGGCAAGGCCTCGCCTCAGCAATGGCAGCATGCGCGTGACTGGCTCACCCTCTGGCGCGACAATGATGCAAAACTGCAACCGGCCCTGAAGAATTCTGAACTGACGGCGGAGTTGATTCCCGTTTCGCAGACGCTATCTCAGGTGTCGGCCGTCGGTCTGGAGGCCCTCGACGATCTCGAAAAGCATCATGCACCCGATGCAGCCGCGCAACAAAGCCGTCAGCAGATTCTCAAGGCTGCGGAAAAGCCCGAAGCCGTTCTCCGCGACATGATCGTGCCTTCCGTTGAATTGCTAGTCCAGGCACAATCTCCGAATCATCGCGGCAGCGTTCGAGCCGCTCCGCCAGATCCAGCATCGCTGTACTTGCCGGCTGACACAGAACTGAGATTGGTATGTCAATCAAAACAAGTCAATTAGCGGGCAGAGCAGGCACGAATTGGTACCGCTGGGAATGGCAAAATGTTCCACGTGGAACATTTTTTGGCGCTCCTTTCATGGCCCTTCATTTCGGGTGGTTTTTATTTCCATCCTATGGAATCGGCGGTACGTTTTCCGTCCCGTGAAAATTTCCGTTACCTTTAATGCATACACCGTGAAATCCGCGGAAGCCTGTAAAGGGAGCCTCGTTCGCCACGCATGACTGAAACCGCCGCGCACCTGCTTTCGCTGACCTATCCCGCCGAATTTAAACCAGGTGCGCGGTCAGCCGTCACCACCTGCCTTCGCATCGATCCGGCGGAGAAGGTTACGCTGATCACCGACAGCGTCACTGAGCCGATTGCGGCCGCCATCGCGGAGCAGCTTGCGGAGAAGGGATGCGCGTGGAACGCGTTTGTGCTGGAAGACCTGGCGCCGCGGCCCCTTGTCGACATGCCGGGTGAAGTTCTGGCTGACATGGAGACATCAGAGGTTTCGATCTTCGCCGTGCAGGTGCAGCCGAACGAGTTGCGCTCACGGATGCAGATGACGGACGTGGTCAACCGCCGGCGGATGCGCCACGCGCACATGGTCAACATCACTCCCGAGATCATGCGCCAGGGAATGCGGGCCGATTTTGACTTAGTGGACCGGCTTTCACAACAGGTACTCAACCGGGTGAAGAAGGCCACGCGGATTCGCGCGACAACTGCGGCCGGGACCGACATCACGGCCGAGATGAATCCCGGGTACAAGTGGTTCAAGACCTCCGGAATTATTTCGCCCGAGAAGTGGGGGAACCTGCCGGGCGGGGAATGCTTCACTTCGCCGGGCGAGGTGAACGGGACGTTTGTGGTGGACGGCGTGGTCGGCGACTGGCTCTGCGCGCGGTATGGGCTGCTGGCATCGACTCCGCTGACGATTGAGATTGCGGGCAACCGCATCGTGAGCTGCGCCAGCGCGAACAAGCAGCTCGAAGCGGATTTCTGGAGCTACACGCACACAGATGAGAATTCGGACCGCGTGGGCGAGTTCGCTATCGGGACGAATCTCGGGGTGGAGCGCGTTATCGGGAATATTCTGCAAGATGAGAAGTTTCCCGGGATCCATATTGCGTTTGGCAATCCATACGGGGAACACACCGGCGCTCCGTGGCGCTCCGGCACCCACATTGATGTAGTGGGGTTGGGTTTCAATATCTGGCTGGAGTCGGAGGCGGGGCAAGAGCAGATCATGCGCGACGGGCGGTTTTTGATCGCGGCGTGACGCCATCCCATCCTCCCCGCCTGGCAAGCCGGGACTCCTAAATATTCGCCTTCTGTTCGCCTTTTGGGGTAGGATGAGATTCGTGCGATGAATCTCTTTTCCCAACTTGAGGCAGAGCCGACGCATGAGGAGATTTACCCTGGCGCGGTCTTGATGCGGGGAATGGCACTGCCACAGGATGCTGAGTTCTTCACGGCTGTGGAAGGCATTCTTGCCGCCGCACCGCTTCATCATGCGACGACTCCGAGTGGATTGCCGATGTCGGTGATGGTGTCTGACTGCGGTACCGCTGAGGCGTTTCTGCACCGATGGGATCCGCAAAGCCGGAGGAAAATGTGGCCGCCGATGCCGCACCTGCTCCTGGATTTTGCGATTCGCTGTGTGGTTCGTTCGGGATTTCCGCATTTTCACCCTGACACGTGCCACATCAATCGCTACCAGGCGGGCACGAAGCTTGGGCTGCATCAGGACCGGCACGAATGCGATTTGTCTCAGCCGATCGTCTCCATCTCGTTTGGGCTGGAGTGCATATTTTTATTTGGCGGTCTTCAGCGCACCGATAAGACGAAACGCATTCTGCTGGAGCATGGCGACGTGATTGTTTGGGGCGGACCTTCGCGCATGCGATTTCATGGCGTGCAGCCACTGAAGCCGGGGCATCATCCGGTCACCGGGCCTTATCGGTACAACCTGACTTTTCGGAAGGTTGCGTAACCACCGACCGCAATGCGCCGCTGCTTGCTCCTGGCCAGCAAAATCAGGACGGGAAACATCGAGAACCCCGCACCCACAGTGCCGACAACCACTGGAAACATCCAGAGCTGCGAGAAGATGTCAATGCGCGCTGTCTCGCGATTCCTTCGAACTATTGAAACGAATGTGGACGGGTTCGCACTATTTGGGAGAAGCAGGGGTCCGGAGGTCAGAGGCGGGCGCGCTTCAGTTGCGAATGTGCGTACAAAGGGGTGCGTGATGCCACAGGTAACAGTGAACTACGAGATGTTTCTTCCGGGAGGCCATCATCGGCAACCCCGCAACACTTCAATTGAATTGAACCTGGCGCCCACTGCGGGCGGCAATGAGTTGCCTCCGGGCCCGTACACTCCGCCTTTCTTTCCCGAACTGCCTTACACGTTTGGTGGCGGGTCGGGGCTGGCGCAGTTGCTTTTCTGGAGTGTGACGGACGGTACGCAGGGGCAGGTGCTTCCTCCGGCGCCGCTGAATCAAACCATAGGCTCCGCAGCGCTGACGATTACAGCGTGGTATTTCCCGATTACTGGTCCGGGTACTGGTCCAGGAGGTCCTTCCGCGATCATCGACGACGCCTTCTCGGCGAACCTGGGACGCTTCATCGATGACACGTTTGTGGATGTGACGAGCGATCCGAGTTTGACGAATGATGCGAACGTTACAGGTTTCGTTCCAACGGCTGTTTCGGAGACGCTGGTTGCGAAGAGCAATGTGCCCTCGACGAGTGAGCCGTTTTCGCAGTGGATTTTGAATGACAGCGTGAAGGCGATCGGTGACTCGACTCTGCAGGTGGCGAAGGGAACCCTTGGCATCGCGATTGCGATCTACCAACAGCCGCCATCGGTTGTGCACCTCTTCAATCCCAATCAATACGCGATCTGGCAGTGGGTCGACTACGGCACGATGGTGGACGGCGGACCTCATCCGTGGAATCCGTTTGTGGATCAGCTGATGAGAGGCGTTGCCCTGGCGAACGCAGCGAGGGGGTTTGACGAGAAGCTGCGGGGCGACCTGACGAAGGTTGCTATCGAGCAGGTGAAGCTGGCTGCTGCCGCAATTGCGAAGTCGATACAGTCGTCTTCGAGGTAATCGGCGGGGGCACTCGGGGATGTTTCCGAGTGCCCTTGGTCCTTGCTGGCCCGGGCCGGAATTGGCGATGCGGTCCGGGAATGGAGCCCCTTCTCAATCGCTGCGCTCAGGATGACAAATCTTTTCATTTTGAGATTGTGAAGGCGCTGGGGTCCGGGCCTAAAGGCCACTTCTTTCGGTTGGGCTTTTCAGGGGCCTGAAGGCCCCTGCCCCCTAATGATTCAGGTTGTGGTTTCTCACGGGTCCTTGTCCCAATTGGAAGGTCCCGAAAAGCAGGTCCTTCGGCTCCGCTGAGAAGCGCTTCGCTCAGGATGACAAATCATGGGGGAGTGCGAGCTGAGAAGCAAAAAGAACGACAGCAGGTCCTTCGGCTCCGCTGAGAAACGCTTCGCTCAGGATGACAAATCATGGGGGAGTGCGAGCTGAGAAGCAAAAGAACAACAGCCGGTCCTTCGGCTCCGTTCAACCACCCATGGACGAAAACCTTTCCATGAGGAGCCCGGCCGCACTTCGCTGAGCAAGGATGACACTTCATTGGGGTGTTTCGGATGACACTTTTATTTGAAGCTCAGGGTGACACATCTTTGGGGATGTTCAGGATGACACGTCTTGAGTTGAGGAAGGCACGGTCTTGGGCTGTGCGACTTTCTTCTTTGCAGTGGCTTTTTTGGCGGTGGTTTTCTTGACAGACTTTGGGACGGACGCTCCGGCGAGGAAGGCGGACCAGCGGAGATCGAGCAGCTTCGGTGCGTCTTTCGCTTTGGCGATGGCTAAGTCGGCGACTTCTTTGACGATCCAGTCGAAGTTGGCCTGGCCTACGGAGTGGAGGTCGGCGTCGGGGGCGGGGTTCATGAAATCGATGGCGTATGGGATGCCGTTTTCGACGGCGAATTCGACGGTGTTGAGGTCGTAGCCAAGGGCGCGGCAGAGGGTCAAGGCGTCCTGCTCGACTCGTTTCAGGAGTTTTTTGTCGTAGGCGGGTGGGTCTTGAATGTAGCGCTCGTGGTGGGGGCGGCGCGGGTCGTAGGGCATGATGTGGACCTTGCTTTGGCCGACGACGTAGCAGCGGAAGTACTCGTTGAATTCGACCGCCTTCTGGTAGAGCATGCAGAGGTCGCGCGACTGATCGTATGCGGCGAAGAACTCAGGGCGATTGTGGATGTGGTAGACATCGCGCCAGCCACCGCCATCGACGGGCTTCATGAAGCCATGTTCGCCGACGTAGGCGAAGACCGAATCCCAATCAAGCGGATACTCGAGGTTGCGCATGGAGCGTTCATTAGTTCCCTCGGGGTGTTTCTTATGCGGAAGGATGACGGTCGGCGGAACGGCAACGCCGAGTTTGGCGGCGAGAGTGTAGTTAAAGAATTTGTCGTCGGCGGACCACCAGAAGGGATTGTTGATGATGACCGTTCCGTTGAGCGCAGCGTGCTTGAGAAAAGCGCGATAAAAGGGGATGTCGTGGGAGATGCGATCGACGATGGCTGCGTAGCGCGGGGTCTTGTCGAGATAGACGGCACTGGTCTCAACAAACTCGGCAGCGATGCCCGGGATGTTCCGTTCATTGATGTGGGCAACAAGGGCACCCGGAAAGCTGTTTTCCATGCCGAACAGAACGCCAATTTTCTTCATGCCGTTCTCCTTCGCTCGATGGCTGCGGACGCGAGACGTCGTCCAGACGCGACCGAATGTGTTCCCAGTTTACGGTAGACAGCGGCTAGGCCCAACGGATTCCGCGGCTGGCGGTGTGGCGGGGTGGAAGTGCCAAGCGTCACTGCTGGATGCGCCGGAACGGAGTACCGTTTCTAGTGTCAGCAGTACGGAGGGCACTTATGGAGTACCGGGTGTTGACGGTCAACAGGGAGTTTGGAAGCGGGGGCGGACGGATCGCACAGAGCATTGCCCAGCGGCTGGGTTGGAAGCTGCTTGACCGCGATATCATCGACGCCATCGCGTATGCGGCACATGTGGACAAGAAGGTGGTCCGCCACTATGACGAGCATGTGGACTCATGGCTTCGCCGCATCAACCAGCAAGCCATGCGGAGCGCAGCGCTCACTGCCGGCCTGGCACTCGGAGAAAACTCGGTCTTCGATGCCGATGAGATGGTCAAGATTTCGCAGAAGATTATCGAGAAGGCTCATTCCGATGGTGACTGCGTGATCGTGGGGCGCGGATCTCAGTGCGTTCTGCAGCATAAGCCTGATGTCTATCACGTCTTTGTGTATGCGCCATTGAAGGAGCGGATTCTGCGGCTACAAAAAAGGTTGGAAAAGGGCGCCAACATCGAGGAGCGCATTCGCAAGGTGGATGGAGAAAGGGCTAAGTATTTGCATCAGTATTTCGGCAAGAGCTGGTGCAATCCACATCTCTATGACCTGATGATCTCATCGCGTGAGAATGAGGACGAGACGGCGCGGGTGATTGAGTTCGGGATGCGGGGGCAGGGTTGAGGTCAGGTACGCCAGGCGGGCTGCTCGAAGGATGGGAAGAGGATTATGCTTGTAGGGTGGGGCGGCCGGGTAACGGCGGCTCCCATCCGGGTGACTGCGGCATCGATGTCAGCCGCCTCAGAACGATGTGTGAGCCGTCAGGGATGTTTCACCCGTACCCGGAGCGGCGGGGCCTCGTCTGCGACCTGAAAGTTGATTTCAGATGGAGCCTCCTGCCAAACCAAGGAGGAATCGATGGAAGAAAACAAAACCGACTCTTCAATCGCGAACGATGTGCTGCACTCTGATAATCCCAGCAAGCTGACACCTGAAGAGATTGCGAAAGCCGTAGCTCACCATAATCGGCACCACGGCGGCGATGGCCAGCAGAATGCCCCTTCAAAAGGCGGACAAGGCAAGAAGCAGGGCGCGGGCAAACCGAACGCGGGCAAACCGAAATAGAGAGCGGCCCGATGCCCCACCCAGGTTGTCGGGCATTTCAGCGAAGAACAAAAGCAGACCCTTCGGCTCCGCTTACCCCAGGGACGATGCGTCGTCCGCGGGGCCGCAAGTCACCCCAAGGACTGAGACCTGTCCGTGGGGACCCCGACACGCCGCTCCGCTCAGGATGACACTTCACTGGCGGTGTGCGGGATGACGGATTTGTTGCTCTGGAGGACTATCTCGTGGCGGTGACGTCCCAGTCGAAGCTGAGGTTGGAGATCTGGGCGTTGAGTTTGTCGATTGCTGCTGACTTCTGCTGCTCCAAGTCAGAGGTGTGTTTGCGCGTTGCCTGAAGCAGATCTTCCGCACGATTGAGCTCATCGACAAAGCGGCGCGCTGCGTCGTTGCCTTTGAGGGCGGTCAGATTTTCACGATCGCGAGCTTCGTCGGCGGCGGCGGTTTGCTCCTGCTTCTTTGACTCTTCAATCTGGTGCTGCAAGTCGGTCAGCTTGACCTGAGCGTCAACGATTGGATCGAGCTGGGCCTTGGCATCCGGGACCCGCTTGACGAGTTCGATGAGATACGCGGAGTAGTCCTGGTTTGCATTGAGATCGATACGCGTGAGTTCCGGCCCGTGCTCGCGCACCTCGATCTTGGCCGTTGCATGTGCGGCCACTGGAAGGCGGAACCGATAGAGCGCGGGCGCGGTCTCGGCGGGCTTTACGGATTCTTCGAGAACCCAGCCGTTGGTGCGCCGCGGATGTTCCACCAGAACGGTGCGATCTAGATCGCCAGTGTTGGTGGCGGAGTAGGTGACCCACGAAACGTCTCTGTAGGTTTCTATCACAGCTCCCTTGAGAATCTGAACGTGGTGCAGGGTGCGGGTTCCGTTGCGGTCTGTGACCTTGATGCGCATAGCCTGGTCAGCGGCATAGGAGAGAAGACGATGCTCGCCGGGGTGGATGGGATCCAGGAGGCCTTCGCCGGCGAACTCGCCGCTCTCAAAGATGGAGAAGCTGCCGGAGTCGAGGGTGAGCTTGGACTTGTTTTCGAGCCAGACGGCGCGGAGGGGGGTTCTTTCTCTTTCGCTCCAAAGCGTCACGTGCTCGGCGGGAAAATCCTGCTGGAGAATCGGCACCATGGCGGATTCGTTTTTGTGAATCGTGACGGGCTGGGTTAGGGCATATTCGAAGAAATCATCGAAGGCGCTGGTGGTGACGTCTCCATCGTCGATGGCGTCGGAGGGGCGGTAGATGCCGCCACCGATGTTACCGCCAACGCCCGGGCCGTAACCGTTAGCAGCCGAGGCCAGCTCGTTCGAATCCAAGCTCACGTAATTCTGTCCGTTGACCTGAACGGATTGTGATGCCTGGCCGAGGGCGTTGTTCTTAAAGTTCTGGAATTTCCCTTTGAGTTGTTGGCGCATATCTCTCGGCGCCTGGAGGGATTGAGGCGCAGGAGCGGCGGCTGCAGTCTTAGGGCTATTGGCTTCCGCGGCTTCGTGGGTTTGGGGCGTCGTTTGGGCTTCGATGGCAATGGGGATTTCGGGACGGCGGGTGTAGAGTGGCTGCGAGAGCGGTTGGATGAAGCTCTGGGGAGCGCCGGCGACGAGGGCTAGCTGGACGTTATCCCAATCGGCGCCAACGGTGTTGTCTACGACGGCCCAGCCCTGCATGGTGGCGCTGCCGCTGGCTTCGCGCGGAAAGACGAGGCGGTAGGTCGCCTTCCACACGGGAACTTCGCTGATGTAGCTGACGCGCAGTTGGCGCTGGCCTTGACCCAGGGCGTTGAGGGTGAGATGGCGCAGGCCGTTGGCGTGCGTGGTTGAGAGCAGTTCGAGGTAGCGATCGAGCTGGCCCTGGAGATTCGCATCCATGGGGCGCACGCTGAGGGCAGGAGTGAGTTCGACGACGCGGACTGCGCCGGAAACCGCCACGATTGTGAGATAGAACTTTTCGACGGTGTTGGGGCTGTCGGAGTTGCCGGATTTTTCAGTGCGAGATTCGATGGACATCAGGCGGCCGGAGATGGCGCCGCCCGAACCGGCGGAACCAGTCGCGCCGGTGACTTCGACCCTCTGACCGCGAAGGGCCTGGAAAAGCTCCGTTGAGGTAGGGTCTTCGGTCATGCCGAGGGAGAGGGCCTTAAGCTGCTCGGCGAGCGGGGTAGTGGAGTTGTAATTGACGCCGGCGATGCGGCCGCCGCCCTCGTCGAGCACGGTGAGCGACTGGAGGACATCGTTCAACTGCGGCGAGGTGAAGTCGATGGCGACACGCTGATTGCCGGTGACGGTGCCAGCGTGTTCGAAATATCCCACGCCATTTTTGTAGAGGACAACCTTACGAACGGGCAGCACCTCCGGTGCCACCTGAGGTGGGGCTAGCTGCGCTTTCGGCGCGGTGCGAGCGGGTTTGGCGGTATTGGCAGGGGCGGTTTGGGCGGCGAGAGGCAAGGCAAAAGTGAGTGCACAAAAAGCGGTGAGGCGGAGACGCATGAATCCTCCTAATTCGGTCAAACGGGCAGGAGCAAACGATCAGGTCACAACCGGTAAGGCAAACAACAGGAATGCTATTGCGTTGGACCCCTGGAGGAGCGAAAAGGTTCCCAAACGGGGAGCAACCAATTCAATGAACGGATTGGTGCGGGTTTCTTGCAGGGAAAAATGAATCAGGCGGGGTTCGCGGGATAAAGACGGCGAAAATACCAGTTGCGCGCGGGTTGGGAAGGTGGTCGTTCCCAGGAGGCCTGTCACGGTGCAGAATTGTTATGAGGGTCAACAAATGGATACATTTCTCGCTCCGATTGAAAAACCGAAGGGGCTGCTCAAGAAGATGGCGTATGCGATGGCCTCGCGGCAGTTTGGAAAGGTACCGACACCGGTAAAGGTGGTGTACTCTCGCATGCCGACGGCGTTTGGGATGTTTGTCGGCAAGATTGCGAAGCTGGATAAGAAGCTGGAACTGGCTCCGGAGACGGCGATGCTGATTCGCGAGCAAGTTGCGCACATCAACATCTGCTTGTTCTGTATCGATATTGGGCGGTCGTTTGTAATTAAAGCGCGGATGAACGAGGCAAAGTTTGACGCGCTGGATCAGTACAGCAGCGGCCCGCTTTTTTCAGAGGCGGAACGGGCTGTGCTGGATTACGTGACTGAATTGACGAAGAGCAAGAGTGTCGCTCCGGAGACGTTTGAGAGGCTGCGTCGGCATTATTCGGAACGAGCCATTTGTGAGATCGTGTGGCTCGTTGCGAGCGAACACTTTTACAACCTGACGAATCTTGGCTTGAACATTCACTCCGACATGCTGTGCGATATAGCCAGGCGGCGCTAGTTCAAAAACTGGCGGCGATTCGTTTGAGCTGACCGAGGTGGTTGAGGTCGTGGCCGGCCATGGTTTCAACGATGGTTTGAAAGGTCATGGCGCCGCGCTCGGGATGTATGACTGTCTTGTTGGCCGAGCCGGGCAGTGCTTTGGCGATGAGAAGGATGTTCCAGTGGCGGAGGGCGGCGAAGGCGGCGAGTGCCTCGGCTGCGGGGATGCCGGGATAGACTGGGGCCCACTTGTCCTGGTCGAAGGGCTGGATGGTGTGGTTGTCCTCCGCGAGGGTCTGGCGAAGGCGGAAACCGAAGGCGAGTTCGCAGTCGGCGAGGTGGCATACGATTTCCGCGGGGCTCCACTTGCCGGGTGCGGGCGGAGTGGTGGATTTGGCCGTGCCAATGGCGCTGAGGATGTTGCCGATCTCGTGGGGCGTGGTGTTGAGGATTGTCTCGATGGGGCGGCCGTCGAGAAACTTCGCGTAGGGGTTGAGTTCGGACATTGGGGAAAATTCTCCTTAAACAAGATGACATGTGATTTGGTGTTCGTAGATTCCCACCCTAGCCGCAAAAACAACTACGCGGCTAGGATGGGGCACCCACATTTTTCATTCACTTCAGTTCCCAACTCTCTGTCTCACAGATACTCCTGGATCATTCGCCGCCATGTGGGCCAGTCGTGGGAGTTGTACGTGTCCCATGTATAGAGCTTGTGGGGAATGCCTTTGGAACTCATGATTCGGTCGAGGTTCTGGTTCTGGCCGAGGCATTGGTCGTCCCAGCCGGTAGCGAGTATGTAGGTGTTGCTGCGGTAGTGCTCGAAGAACCAGGGGTCGGCCATGTTGGGCAGATAATGCGTGGGCAAGTTGAAGTAACAGTCCTGGTCGTAGTAGCCGCCTAGGAAATTGGAAAGGTCGAACGCTCCGGACATGGTGAGCAGGCCGGTGAAAATCTCGGGATGGCGAAGAGCGATGTTGGTTGCGTGATATCCGCCGAAGCTGCAGCCGAGAGAGACCATGTGGGCGTCGTGATTTTTGCGTCGCATCAGGGGTACGACTTCGTGGATGAGGTAGTCCTCGTATTGGACGTGACGGGCGATGCGCCAGCGCGGCTGAACCTGGCGGTTGTACCAGCTTTCCATGTCGACTGAATCGACGCAAAAGAACTGCAGATGGCCAGAGTCGATGCGGCCGGAGACGGCAGCGGGCATGCCACGATCTTCGAACTCGTAGAAGCGGCCGCCAGAGGTGGGAAAGACGAGGACGGGCAGGCCTGCGTGGCCGACGATGAGCATTTCCATCTCGCGGCCGAGGCGGGTGGAGTGCCATTTGTGGTATTCGCGGTTCATCGGGAGCTCCGACACTCGGGTGCGAAAGTCGTTGAGTCAGCGAGACAGACATGCACAGGCGGATCCAAAGACAGCGGAAGGGTTAGGCGATTGGAGAACCGCTGGTTTCTTGATACTGTAACAGCCAGCGGTCAGGGGTCAGGGGTCAGGGATCAGGGGTCAGGGGTCAGGGATCAGGGATCAGGGATCAGGTGGCTGCGGAAAAGCGATTCGACGGACGGGAACGACCGGGGGATATACAGGATTGAATCTGGAGCAACAAACGAATATGGAGGCCAGCGAAGGATTGAGGGCGCAGGTCGATGAATCGCCGCATCCGAGGCTGCGACTGCATGGAGCGTTCAGCAGTGAATATCTGCCCAATCAGCGGGATCTGATTGTCTATCTGCCGCCAGGGTACGAGGAGGAACCTCAGAGAACCTATCCTGTGCTTTATCTGCACGATGGACAAAATCTCTTCGACGGGCGGACGTCGTTTGTGCAAGGGCGGACATGGCAGTTGCGGGAGCAGGCGGATGAGGCGATTGCGGCGGGCGAGGTTGATCCACTCATTATCGTGGGCATCTACAACACCGGCGACCGGCGGTTGGCCGAGTACACGCACGAAAGCAATCGGCAAATGGGCGGTGGCGAGGCAGATGCATACGGCAACCTGCTGACACAGGATCTGATGCCGTGGATATCGAGTCATTATCGGGTTCGGCACGACCGCGAGAGTACGGGGATGGGTGGATCGTCACTCGGCGGGTTGGTGTCGCTTTATCTTGGACTGCGGCATCCGGAGGTGTTCGGGCGGCTGGCTCTGCTTTCGCCGAGCGTCTGGTGGAACCACAAGAGCATTCTGGGCTATTTGAATGAGCGCGCGCCGCAAATCTGGGAGAAGCCGAGAGTATGGCTTGACGTGGGTGACCGCGAAGGAAATAAGACGCTGCACGATGTGGAGCACCTGGCACGGCGGCTCAAGGCAAATGGATGGCGGCCGGGAGAGACGATGTATTTTGAGAAAGTGCATGGCGGAACGCACGATGAGACTAGCTGGGCCGGGCGGGTGAGGCCGATGCTGAGATTTTTGTATCCGGCGAATTCATAATCGGTTGGGGATCTAAATCAGATTTGAATAGATCTGCCAGTCCTTATCGGGTTGGACCCTGAGGTGGATCTTGTGGGTGGCGATTCGGTCGCCGAGGAGCTTGAATTTGCGCTTCATTTCTTCTGGATTCCTTGTATAGAGCAAAAATTCACGAACGCCGCCGGTGGTGATGGTGGCAACAAACAAGGATTCGTATTCTGGCTCAAATACTGAGCAAATGGCATCTTCGATGGCATTGAGATCCTGGGCCTCGATGGCTGTCGGTAATCCAGAGTCGTCTACGTGGCGCATCGGCACCGCAATTCCGACTTGATGTTCGAAGCCAGTGACGCCGAGGAATTCCAAGTAGCCGACGTGGGTGCGCACGAGCATCGGTTTGCCGTCGCGCTGACCTTTTAACAACGTCCAGCGGTCAGGGAGAGGCAGTTTGTCAGGACTTAGGGGCTTCTTCTGGGTAAACGGCCACATGGCGTTGACAGCTCCTTGTTCCAGAATTCCTGTAACTTTGGAACAAGTATCGCTCGACTCCGATGGATTGGACAGGGTCTTGAGCAAAGTTTGAGGAACCTTCGGAACCGCTCAAATCGGGCCGAATACTTGCCTCAAGTGGCCCGTTTCGGCGATACTTAGGTGTTGTGTCTTCCACCCCGTGGATTGAGACCCGTCCATCGGGATCCCGCGGCTGAGCTACACCGGTTTGGCCCTCACATTGGGTTTGGCGGGTTCAGGCCGGCTCCGGGTAAGACTCCCAAGAGACTGCAACAGAGCACAGGATTTTGAAAGGAACCGTGTCGCCGTGGTGATGATTCGTTTGGCGCGTGTTGGCGCCCCCAAGCAGCCCTATTATCGTGTCGTGGTTATTGAAAAGGACCGCGCCCGCAATGGCCGTTCGATCGAGGTCGTCGGCACCTACAATCCCCGCACCAACCCCGCCTCAGTCTATCTGAAGTACGACCGGATCGCGTATTGGCGCAGCAAGGGCGCGCAGTTCTCCACAATCATGGAGAAGCTGGTCAAGAAGAACCCGGCGCCCGCGGCAACTGCCGAGCCTGTCGTAGCTTAGTTCCCTTCCACTTTTGGCGCGTGTGCGCGGGTTTTTCGCCTTGCGCACGCTGCTACAGACGAAATCGGGTGTGTGCTGATACTATTCGCGCACCGATCCAAGTTGCTTCTAGTTGGATGTTTACGGTCAGAGGCAAGTGCATGACCCAACTCGATATGGTGGCAGTAGATGAACTGGTTCGCGAGATTGCGCGAGCCCTGGTGGATGAACCGTCAGCCGTAGAAGTGCAGTCTGTGGACCGGGACGAAAACACCGTTCTGAGACTACGGGTAGCGCCCGGAGACGTGGGCAAGGTGATTGGCAAGCAAGGGCGCACTGCCCGCTCGGTGCGCACGATTCTGGGAGCGGTCAGCATGAAGCTGCATCATCGCTACACGCTCGACATTCTGGAAGAGGACGACGAAGCCTGAGCTCGTTTCAGGTGAAAGTCGTGGACCGCTGGAGGCAGAGTTGACCACGGCGGAGCAATGGGTGTGGCTTGCGCTCATCCGGCGTACGCAGGGACGCAAGGGCGAGGTCTTCGCCGATATTCTGACTGATTTTCCTGAAAAATTTTCTGAACGGCGGCGGTTGTGGCTGCTGTCTCAAGGCGCGTCTTCTGTGCGCCTGGGTGAACCTTCGCCTCCGCGCGAAGCGGAGCTCGTGGCGCATTGGCTGCACAAGGGCGGCGTGGTGCTTCATTTTGCCGGAGTGGATTCGATTTCGGCGGCTGAGGAACTGACGGGGCTGGTGGTAGCGATTCCGGCGGCCGAACGTGCGGCGTTGGAAGAAGACGAAGTCTATGTCGGCGACTTGATCGGCTGCATGCTGGTGGATGTGGCTGGAGCTGAGCCGGTGGTGGTGGGCGAGATTGAGGATGTGGATCGGACAGCCGGGCCGGTTGCGTTGCTGGTGGTGCACGGGGTGAAAGCAGGTCGGCAAGTCGGCGAGTCAGCGAGTCGGCAGGCCGACGCGAGTGAGATTTTAATTCCGTTTGCTAAGAGCTATCTGCGCGGAGTTGATCTGGATGGAAAACGCGTGGAAATGGCGCTGCCGGAGGGGCTGGCGGATTTGAACGGGTAGCAGTCCAGCGGAGTCTGCGTTTTCCCCGGATTCAGAATCGAAACCTGGGGGCATGCCAAGTCTTTCGGCAAATCTGCAATTTCAAATACCGGTTGGTGTCTGGCACGCTATTGGAACGCGAGCGGCTTCCAGGCTCCGTTGTCTTTCAGCGCTAGCTGAAGGGGGCGGGGCGGGCCTTTGGGTGGGATGGTCACCTCAATCCACAGTTCCTGACCGGGTTTGACCCACGAGGGGTCGGTCGCGTGTTCGGGGATGTAGAAGTCGACGGGCTCAACGAGGCGCAGCGCGTCGCACGACACCTGAGGCCAGGCTGCGACTTGCTGCCCCTCGGTTGTGTTGCCGGAATCCGGAATGCGAATAGCAGTCAGCTTGTTGTCTTTTACCGCGAGCTTCGCCGGGAATCTGACGGTGTCGGGTGACCAGATGTTGAACCTGTTCCCGGTGTTAACGCCGTTGAGATCACGCGGATATCTTGCCTGCTTGGCGGAGGGCAGCGTGCTGCCGCAGCCATCCACCGTCAATTGCAAACTCAGGTAGCGGCCGCGCATCACCATTGCCGGATCGTAGGCCACGGTGCGAGTCCAGACACGGGGACAGGTTGCGCGTTGATAGAGATACTTCGCCGCGATGGAAGAGACGATGGCGAGTTGGATGATGAGCAGGATGAGCGATGTTTTGGAGAGCTTCATAGCACATCCTTGGAAGCGGCCGTCGGCGATTGAGCTGCAGGCGATAAAGCAGTCGATTGCGACATGTGGGCGAGAAGGCTGCGCCGCATCTTTTCGAGCGCCCATCCGCCTGCGAGGAATAGAACGCCGAGGCCAATGAGGCCGAGTGAGCGGCCCATCTTGTCGAAGAGATCGCTGAAGTAGAACCAGGCAACGGTGGAGCCGAATCCGACAATGCCGAGGTTGACGAGGGCGCGGCTGGACTCGCGAACTCCCCACCAGATGAAGAGGACACAGAATGCCGCGACGAGCGAGTGAGCGGCAAAACTCGGCATGGTGCGGGTGTAAGAGCCGTGGCTTGCGCCGTAGTTGTAGTACTGGGTCCAGGAGTGAGTGCACCACGGCAGCAGAATGACGAACACGAGGCTGGCGAGGACAGGGATGGAGCTCTTGCGCAAGCGAGTGATTGAGATCAGGAGCGGAATGGCGGCAATCACTACCCAGCCCCAGAAGCGCGTGCGCATGGGCAGGAAGGTTTGGGTACCGGACCACGAGGTCCAGCTTTCGAGCAGCATGACAATTCCAACTACGGAGGCGATAGCTGAGACAGCGAAGAGGATTCCGCGGACGACCTTGCGTGGGGATCCGAGGAAGACTGTCAGATACAGAGCGGCCCACACAATGAGGAAGCGGCCAATGT
>WNGL01001117.1_pt1 | contig 32750 bp, 32 predicted proteins | sample 5400591 | NCBI WGS metagenome assembly WNGL01 (sample SAMN13153377, study PRJNA577476) | soil metagenome | isolation source: 80 cm soil or saprolite under Garry oak tree replicate 1 | place: USA:California | collected 2016-06-15
ACGCAAAGCTGGGTCCAAATAAATCCCAAAGGAGGGTTTTGATGGCCCAGCAAGGAAGTTTGTACGCAGAGAATGGCAGTTGGTTCGTTCGCTATTGGGAGATAGTCCGACAGCCGGACGGCTCACTAAAGCGAAAGCACCCTGCCCACCGTTTAGCGAGTGTGAAAGATTACCCGAGAAAGTCGGGAGTCATTCCGCTCAAGAACAGCTTCATGGAAAGTTGAGCAAGATCGGTTTCACACCGGAAGCAGGGGTCTCAATCGTGGATTTTGTCGAAAACACTTTTTTCTCAGCCTGCGAGAAGAGACTCTCTGGGGGCGGGACGAAGTGTTACCGCGATTCCTGGAAATGCCATCTCCGGCAACACGTCATCGGCTTTCGCTTGCGAGATTTTCGAGCAGTCGACGTCCAAAACCTCTTAAACAAAGAGGAGCAGACACACGACAAGAAACTCTCGCATGGAACGTACAAGTTGATGAAGGCTACGCTCAGTGCGATCTTTACCGAAGCGCGAAACCTCGGCTTGTACGAAGGCGTGAATCCGACAACTGGCGTCCGCATTCCAAAAGGCAAAAAACATGGAAGAAAACGCCTAGCCTACAGCCTCGAAGAAATTCTAAAGCACCTTCAACTCTTCAAGACCGACCACCCCATAGTCATCATCAATGAGGATGGCCCTTACACTCCCGAGGTCGTGGCTGGCATTGTATTGTAAGGGCGGTCATTGGGGTAACAGCATTCGCTGGGTTAAGAAGAGGCGAGGTTCGAGGCCTGTGGTGGGATGACGACGGCGGAGATATGCTCTCGATCTGCCGCAGCATGTGGCACTCAACGCGGAAGAACACCAAGACGGAGGAGGACGTTGATGAGCCTGGACTCGTGCCCATCATCAAACCACTACGGCTGTTGCTCGATGCGATCAAGCCTGCCCACGCTTCCGGTTTCATCTTTCCCAACACCGTTGGCGGAGCACTCGACCTCGACAATTTGGCCGACCGAGTGATCCGTCCAACACTGAAGGCGCAAAATTTGATGTGGAAGGGCTGGCAGGCATATCATCGCGGTCTCGCCACGAACCTCAAAGAGCTTGGAGTTCCTGACACAACGATCCAATGCATTTTGAGACACGAGAACGTGAATACAACGCAGCGTTTCTACATCAAGACCGCGTCCGCGGTCGCAGTGGATGCCATGAAGAAGTTGGAAGAGAAAATCAGTGGTACAACAGTTGTACAGTAGGCAGCAGTGAACTGTTCCGTAAGCTTCTGAGAAGAATGGAGCCGACGAGCGGACTTGAACCGCTGACCTGCCGATTACGAAATCGTTGCGGCGAGTCGCTCCAGACTAACCCCATTTATTTTCAATGATGCCAGTGTGCACAGATGTGTGCGAATGCACCTCATTCTGCAGAAATCGGACATCTGCAGGACAGCGAATTTACGCCGTTGCCACCCGCCGTTTGCGGGTTGGCGGAGGTGACTTGCTCGCTAGGAGGCTCGACTCCTCCCGGTCAATGAGTTCTATAAAAAGGGATGTCAAGAAAAAGCGATTACACTCACCGACCCGACGGGCGCAAGAAGGGCTGTTGCAAAAGTCACAATTTGCCCAGGATCGCCATAACAACGATTCCAATAAACATGCAACACATCAACAGGTCGCCGATCACGCGCAGCGCAGACCGCCTGCTCAAAAACTAAGCTTAGTGTCACCCTTCACCGTGACATTCACAGTTGTGGCTTTTCCTTTGCGCCAGACCGTAGCTTTGTATGTACCCTCTGGAACGTCGTTAATCGAAAAAGCTCCGGTCGCATCTGTCTGCGCGAAATAGGGCGACGGACTCACGACGATATTTGCGGACATTTCAGGATGGATATTGCAAAGGACGGATATATTCCCCGGGGTAGTGAATTTGAATTTTTGCGATTGTCCGGTGGAAGCGGTGCCGAGATTGTGCCCAAGCTTCTTATCCCCCGAGATATTTGGCCAGAAGATGTTGTGAGAAACCGTGTCATCGTTCCTAAATTCGACCGTGGTTCCTTGCTGAATAACGATTAAGGTTGGCACGAATTTCAGGCCACGCTGGTCTATCGTGACCGTCTGGTTAGAGGGAGAGAAGGTCTTTGTAGGGACTGGTTCGAAGACAACGGCGGATGGGCTGCCGCCCTGGACGACTCCGCTCAGCTTTTCCGCGACAGCAAAGGATGAAAGTAGTAGCAAAGCAATCAGGATGAAGAAGCGTGTCACGAGTGTTATCTCCTTAAAAAAATTCCGCCGTCAATGCTTTGGCGGGTATGTGGACAAATAGAAATAAACATCCACTGCCTCATCGCGGTTCAAATAATTGAAGACCGGCATGTGACCGCGCATCGGTAGTGCAAGGGGTCCCTCGAGAACGGGCCGGCCCGACAAAACCTTCGTCAAGAACGCTTCCAATGTTAGCCTCGAGGTAAGAGTGCTGAGCGGAGGAATCTGGCCTCGCAGAATTTCGTCTGGAGTTGGATTGTTTCCAACTGCATCATGGCAGATGTGGCATGTGTTTTTCACAATGTGCTCGCCAGTCCGCAGAGGAGGCTCATTGAGATGAATTTGCTGCTTCTCTGCGCCGGGAATTCCAGCAAGCTGTTGCAGGTAGGCCAAGAGGGAGCGGGCCTCAAGATCAGAGAGCTTAGGATCTGGTGGCGGCATGTCCGTTCCTCCGTGGTGCAAGCGGTCCATCAGCGCCTGACGTGCTTGTTTGGCTAGAGGAGTGGCATCTTTGAGGTTCACGTCCATGCCCACATTTTTCATGCGCTCCACGTACAGCTTCGCGGAGGTCGCTCGCACGGGGTCAACTACAGAATGAATTTCCGGTGGCGCGCCAATTCCGAACAAACCATGACAGCCTCGGCACTTGAATCGGTATAAGTCCACGCCGCTGAGAGTTTTGTTCTGGGGAGTTACGCCACTGGCCGCATCTGAGGAAGAAGTCGGTGGCCACTCGTTGGGCATCGGCGCTCTTGGGCCATAAACACCTGAAGACTTGCCCATACTCGTCCGGTCAAACGGACGCTGAATGTGTTTCAGCCAGCTGTCGCCTCGGACAGGAGTTACCGTCTGGCCCCAGGCAAGCAAGGGCAGTACCACAGGTGCTATAAGAGCGTGTCTGTAAAAGCGAAATCTCACGATACCCAGCCTCGGAAATTCAAAATACGAATCGCGCGAGCAAGTAAACGGTGTTATTGCCATTGGCGTTACGGCCAGCGGCGTCGTAGTCCGTCGCAGCACCGTTGAATCGCGTATAGCCTGTGTACTGGAGGGCTAGATCGAGATTCTGGGTGGGCCAAAATGAGAAGTTCAGGACGTAGCCGGCGCTGCGAGGATCTCCGTTTGCGTTTCCGGTTATTGCGCCTTGCGGAAACAAGAGAGGATCTGCCGTTCCGGTAGTTTCAAACCAGCCAAATGCTGTTGAATAGCGATTACCGAAGTGATATTCCACATTGGTGTTCACCGCGTTCAAATGGTGCGATACCTGATTGGCTCCTGCAAGTGCCGCGGTCGCGACTAGTGAGGAGTTTTCCCGAACGTAACTGCCGCGCCAGGACAATACATCCTTGCCAATGATCCGGTCGTACTGAAAATCACCCGCCCAGTCGGTGAAACCGTCCTCGAGACCAGTGACCGTCTGCGGGCTTGATTTCATATGCATTCCATAGCCGCCGATTTCGAGGTTGTTTTTCAGCCCGTTCTGTTGCCATGCAACCCGCCAGTATGGCGCAATCCCGCGTATATTGAAAGCGAACCCCACTCCATCGGGGGGCTGGACACTCGCTATGTGGGCAGAACGATATATCGTTCCCGCAAAATATAGGTGGTCGTTCCACATACTGTACGCTCCGATGCCTGCCACATCCTGGCCCAGAGTGCCTTGAATAACAGGAGCGGCATTGGGAGTGGGAGCCACGTCACTCGCGATGAATGGGAAACCCCAGGCGGGTGTGCTGTTCCACAGATCTTCCACTGTGGGATTGTTATTTAAGGTGATCCCGTAAGCCCAATTCTTGCCGGCCAAATGCCTCTGGCGAGCAAAGCGAATATCTGTGTTGTCCATGCTGAAGTGGTCGCCTTGGGTGTCATATGTGAGCTGGAGAAAGCTTCCTATGTGTGTGGACCAAGCACCGGCAAGAAAAAGGGAAATATCTTGGGGGAACTCGAAGTTGCCGTTTTGAGTGCCGGGCTGCGGAGCTTTCGTGTTCACGAATGATGTTTCGAGCCACGCCCCAAGGGGAAGCGAACTAAGCAAGTCCAGGCCGGCGTGCTTTTTGTCGGACTCGGCTGTTATGTTTCCCTCTTTCTTCTTGTCAACGTAGCCAAGGAGCTTAAAACTTCGGCCTGCTGCGTTGAGCTGTGGGGGATTGTAGTGGCACCCGCTGCAGGGTAGACCTGTCTGGCGTGCATAACTAGGAACCGCAAACGCCCCATGCACCCACAAGAGTGTAAGGCAGAGGACCGCGGCTAACTTAAGAAAGGCGCTTGCGAGAGACCGCTTCAATTGGGAGTGCATGTTTTCTCCTTACTTGGGCGCAATGGTGTTGCTTTCTTTGTCACGTCGTTTTGGCGGACTTATTTGCGGCGTCCGTCACAGATCTCTTTTCGCGTCGCTTCCTAGGTCGCGCGACTGCCGCAAGTGACAACCTCGCGAATGCCCTCTGGCAGGGGGCGATCGACTCTCGGAGCACAGACATCACGGGCGAACCCTCTTCCGGCTCAACCGGATGCCTCGCGAGAAAGAAATCGATCACTTGTCCCATCGTGATCCGATTGGCACTCGAGGAAAGGTGAAACCCTCCCTTGGTTCCGCGTCGTGAGGTGACGAAGCCTCCCCACACTAGCAACTGTAGGATCTTGGCTGTCTCGGCGTTAGAAACGTCGATTCGTGCAGCAATCTTCTGCGACTGCATTTCTTGACCTGACTGCGCCAAGCAGCAAAGCGCTTTCAATGCTGACTGAAGCCGTTTCGGGAAGGCAAGCCAAGTCATGATCTACACCTTTCGGAGCTAATTGTCCGAAATGTGCGGAATCCCGTCTGTGGGCAGAAGTACAAGGTCGTGTGATTGGAATCACAGAGATGTCCAGGTATGCACGGATAGAATCCTCATGCTGCGAGGTCACACGGTGCAGAACGTGTATCCAAGGGTTGCGGAAATCGTGAGGCCCTATTTCACCACGGCCAATCGCCTTCAAGCATCATGTCGTCGATACTTTTCATCCAGGCCATCCTTCGGCATTCGAACGTGAACGTCACACTCGGGTACTACATCAAGCCGCAAACCCACGATGTGATCGCAGCGATGGGCAAATTCGAGGCAGAAATGGCTGCTCACAATTTTGGGGACAGTAATGGGACAGTAAATCCGACCTTGGGCGCAACGCCCAAATCTGTAAACTAGCACCTCTGAAGGGGTTAGGATGGAGCCGACGAGCGGACTTGAACCGCTGACCTGCCGATTACGAATCGGCTGCTCTACCAACTGAGCTACGTCGGCTTGGTTCTGCTGTTTCGTTAGTTTACCAAACGGGACGCAGGGAAACCTTACACGTAGTTGTATCAAGTAGCGTAGAGTGAACGACTACGCAGCGGTGCTTTGATATCTTGCGTATTCCTCTTCCGAATGCGCTGGCAACAACACCCACAGCGTGTACACGCCGAGCGCCGTTCCGAAAGGAATCTGGAAGAAAAGCGAGATCACTCCCAGGATGATCGCCAGCAGCCGAGCCCAGGGCTGACGATTCAGCAGGCCCCATCCCGCCAGGAATCCGCCTACAGATTTGATGATCGACAAAATGCCAAGCGCTCCCACCAGCGGGTGCAAGAACGTCGGCATACCTTCTGGAGCCCATCGCGAGAACAGCGTATTGGCGAGAACCAGCGCCGCCACTCCGCCAACCGCGTCTAATGCCGACAGCGCCAGCCAGAAAATCCCGAGCAGGCGGATGTGCGATTCAACCCGTCCCCTCCGTGGCCCAGCAAACGAAACCTGTCCCCAGACTTCTTTGCCACAGCCACTGCAAAAGCGCTAATGGATCTGCAGTTCAGCCCCGCATTGATCGCAGAACATGCTTGCATCCTCTCTCAGACTGTCACGTACCGTTTCATTAAACCGCCTTCATCGCTGCGGGCAAGAGCTTCGGATATGCTATGCCGCAGCGCGGGCCACGACCATGTCCTCGTACTCGCGCAGCGACTGTCCCGGCAACAGCACCCACATCGTGTATACACCGACGGCAGTGCCGAAAGGAATGTTGAACAGCGAAATGAAGGCCAAGACCAGCGCTACTACGCGGGCCCATGGCTCACGCTGCATCAAGCCCCATCCGGTGATAAATCCGCAGGCAGCCTTAGCCAGGGCGAAAATACTGACCACGGTCAACAACGGACGTAAGAACGCAGTAGGAGCTTCTGGCGCGCCCATGCCGTTGAAATGAGCAAACAACGTGTTAGCCAGGATAAAAAGGATGACGCCGCCGATGGTATTGAAGGCCGAGATTGCCAGCCAGAGAATGCCCAGCAGGTGGACATGCTCTTGCACGCGCCCAGGACGCGGCTGTATCGCGGTCACTGGACCGATCGTCTGCTTGCCGCACCGGCTACAAAACGCCTGACCGGTTTGAACTGATGCACCGCATCCGTCGCAGAACATGTTTCCTCCAGCATCTAGATAGATACGCACGCGGGGTTTGAGAGTTCCGTGAATCTCCTTCACACAGAATGCGCACCGAAGGACTTCGCGTCAGTTCGAATGCGGATTACGAAGTGCACATGCGGATTCACAAACGAAAAGGCCGCCCGGCAACAGGGCAGCCTCTTCTTCAAGGGAGAATAGTTCCAACGGAGGTTTAGACCGTCAAAACTTTCTGGCGAAATCTTATGAGCCGGAAACTGGGGTGTCAAGAAACTTTTTTGGAAATAAGTCCCATGTTTTCAATGGATTGTATACTGCTTGTTAGAAAGTTGAAAGTGGCTCATTTTGAGACAAATACCGTCTGAGAGCCATCAACCAGCATTGATTGAAGAGCTTACGCCGGAATCACCGGGTTTCCGACCCGGATCGGAGAGATGGAGGGTAATGATCTCCAGCTGTTCCGGGCGATCGAAAACGCGGCCCGGCAGTATCCGTTTTATTGCGATCCGAAACCCGCCAAATGCTACTCCGGCGACAACGGAGAGCCCGCAGATGATTGCGGCCAGCAGGATCACGCCAACAATCAGGTTCGCGGCGTTATCGCGCTTGGTAAAGTAAGTGTTCTCGTTCCAGGTAACATCCGCGTCGTAGTTCACCGACGAAATAAGTGACCTGGCATCGCTTTCTGAAATCCCGCCGCTAGCAAGGACGAGGATCGGTCCGGTGCGCCTGGCGACGATTTGCGACTGTCCAAGCTGATGCAACTGCTGCGCTGACTCAATTTGCTTCAACTGAGAGGCCGCAATCTGGGGCGTGGGATAACCGATCAGCATCAGCGTGGCTTGCTTGCCCGAGATGTTGTAATTCCCCAGCACCACCTCTGCACCTCTACTGAAATCCACGTACTGCGCGGGCAGTGGGGCTGCGGTTTTCTCCATGCCGGTTGGTCCGACGACGTATCTTGTGGTGCTATCAGACTGTTTCGGCAAATAGTTACGAAGTCCAGGCAAGTTAACTGCGCTTCCTGCAGGCCGGGGTAAAACGTTGGCTAGTTCCCGCAGCTCGGCAGCGGACATTGCTGAAAGCCGCTGAAAAATCGCGTCCACCAAAATGTTGCCTCGGAAAAAAAGCACGCGCTCGTTCAGCGACGCTCCCTGATCACCGATTTTTTCATTCTGCATCTGCGGCATTTTGTAATAGGTGAACGCGCCGTAAGCACCGCTGGCATCCTGAAAGCGCGCAGCTTTCACCGTGAGCTTGCGGCCGTCGTCACGGGTGTAGGTGGCGCTGTCAAGATCGGTGAAGCCGTATTCCTTGAGCAATGCTGCGTTCACAGGATCGGCGGTCGCTGGATCTTTGGTTTGCGCGGATTTGCTGATTTGCCATCCGGCAAACGCCTGCGGAAGGATGGCTGGCGAAGAAGGACTCTCGGCCGCAAACGACACACCCGCCAGAATCACCTGAAGCAAGAGAACAGAGAAAAATCGAGGAATTCTCATGAAATACGGCGCAATGCGGAAGCTCGCTTCTGATTAGACTACAGTGGGAAGAAGAAAGTTTCCACTATGGGGCTTGGTACCGCCGCGCGCTGGCGAGGCGTCCGCTCGAAATAAGCCCTACTCCGCCGATGCCTTCGCGATCCTGCTAGCCACTTTGACTCCGCCCAGCCCATTCACATAGCGCGAGATTCCGCGGTAGAGCGATTCCGCTATTCGCTGACGGTAGTCTGAACTCCTAAGTCGCTTCTCGTCGCCGGGATTGCTGATGAAGGAGATCTCGGCCAGGATCGAAGGCATATTGGCGCCGATCAACACCACGAACGGGGCTTTCTTCACGCCACGGTCGCGGATTCCGGGACTCTTCGCTGCAAGGCCGCTATGTAGAGACTGTTGAATGTCGGATGCAAACTCCCGCGACTCCTCAATCTTCTCCTTCAGCGCAATCTTCTTTACCAAGTCTTGCAATTCATGAATTGACTTGTCCGAGGCCGCATTTTCGCGCGCCGCAACTTCGAGCGCCTCAGGTGAAGAGGTGAAATTCAGGTAGTACGTCTCCACTCCGCGGGCGTCGGGATCATGGCTTGAGTTGGCATGGACTGAGACAAAGAGGTCCGCCTGCTCCTGGTTGGCGATCGAGGTGCGAGTCTCGAGCGGGATGAAGGTGTCATCGCGCCGGGTGAATACGACTTCTGCCCCGAGCCGAGCTTCGAGCAGTTTGCCAAGTCGTTTGCTCACCTCGAGCACGAGGTCTTTCTCAAGCAGCCCATTGGGCCCGATCGTGCCCGTATCATGGCCACCGTGGCCCGGGTCAATCACGATCTTACCGATCTTTAAACCGAGAGTACGAATCAGGGAACGATCGCCGCTCGACGTGGGCTGCGCCTCTTGCGTGGATCTGGTCGAGGCCACTCGACTCTTCCCTGTGCGGAGCACCATCGCTGTTTTGACAGATTTCGTACTGGCCTTGCGCGAAATGGAATCCGCAGCCACATCGGGAGGGTCGTCATCATCGGCTTCGACGATAACTTTTTTGGGCGCGCCCGCCCCAGCGCCGACCTGGGATTTCTCGGTCGCGGGAACTACTCTACTTACAACTGCGTTTTCGGTCGACGCTGGCCTGATGTCACCAACGCTCAACGGCTGCTCGGAGTGAAGGTCCTCGCTATGAATATCCTCGCCGTGAATATCAATCACGAGTCGCGGCGGGTTTAATAGCAGCGAGGCATTGTAGCTGGCATGGTCCGCGGTCTCGATCACCAGCCGTGCTTTTCCGGGCTTGTACTGGGCCACCCGCAGCTTCTTTACCAACCCGTCGTCCACATCGTAGCTTTTGCCTATCAGATACGAAGGCAGCCGCGTGTTTTTCAGGTCGAAGAATATTCGGTCTGGGTGGTCAATCCGTTGCGACTCGAACTGGACATCCTGCTCCAGATCCACAGCGACGCGGGTATAGTCCGGAGTTGACCAGTAGTGCACGGCCGTGACCTGAACGGTCTTTTCAGTGCCGTCCTTCGAGACTGACTGCTCCGCAGGAACAGCAGCGGCATCGTCTTGCGAGCTCTCTCGCTCAGGCTTCAGATCGGTTCCGCGCGCCTTCCCCGCCTCCCCGCTCGCCGACGACGCTTGCTGAATCGGTGAACCCAGGTCAGCCTGCGCCTCTTGGGCTGACTGGCTATGCGGATAACGGCGAATGAGTTCTTCGAAAGCTACACGGGCATCCGGATCGTCTCCCAAGTCATTCTTATAGATTTCGCCGATAGCGAGCAGCGCCTCAATGCGATGTTTGCTGCCTGGGTATTCCCGTCTCAGAAACTTGTATTCACGCACGGCGGAGTACAGGGCGATGTCGTCTTTGAAGTGGCGTCCCATCTCCGCAGTCAGCTCTGCGACTGCAAACGCGCTGCCATCGGCTTTGCTGGAGGTCGGCGCCTCAAGAACGATTCGCCGATAAGAAGTGATTACGGCTTCGTATTCGCGGCGGGTACGCGCCTGCTCAGCATGTCCGTTCAGGGTTTCGCGCTGGGATTCAGCGGTAGTGAATTGGTTTTCGGCCCAGGCCTGCGAGCGGTGGATTCTCGCCTCGGCATAACCGGTCATCAGCAGGATACAAATTAGCGCACCGCTTCCCCACCCCAGCGAACCAAAACCGGGTTCGCCGGGGACCCCGCTTGCGCGCACGGCGCTTCGGCTGGAATCAAAGCTCTTCAAATCGCGACCCGTGTTCTTTTCCTGAGAAACTCTGTCCCGCGTTGCCAGAACCTGTGTAGCCGGAACTAAGATGCTCTTAGTCCGTGTTGCTGATGTAAAGCACGCCTCTGGCGTCCCGCTGTACTGTGACCGGCTCGTGGGACGCGCCCCCGAAATAGCTGCTGCCTAAGCCGCCGTAGAGCTGAGTGATGCGCTTCACGTAATTACGAGTCTCCGCATACTTAGGAATCCCCGAACTTCGCGCTACTGCACCACTTCCCGCGTTGTAGGCCGCAAGACTCAGACGAACATCACCGCCGTAGCTTTCCAGCAACTGCTTCAGGTGTCGCACTCCGGCATCGACGTTCTCCTCCGGATTGAAGGGATTGCTCACTTTCAACTGGCGAGCAGTCTGCGGCATAAGCTGCATCAGCCCCATGGCTCCCTTGCGGGAAACCGCATTGGGATTGAAGTTGGACTCGACCTTCACCAGCGCGCGCACCAAGTTTGGATCCACGTTGTGACGTGCCGCCGCCTTGTCAATCGCGGAGTCAATCTCCAATTGTGTAAACCCGCTGCGAGAAGAAGAGTTTTGTTCAGTAGACGACTTCCCCAGGTATTGGTCCACTTCAGCCGCGGCCGACTTTGCAGCTTGAACATTGGCATGCGGAACGGACTTCCACCGCCGCTCGGTGGTGCTCCAGAAAACCAGACGGTTCTGTTGCGAGCGAAACGTCTGCCGCGGAGCCGGCGTTACAACGTCATTCACGTAGACTTTGTGGCCACCATCGTCAGTGGTTGGGGTAATAGGGGCATTCGTAGCTGCCTGCACGCATGGCGTGAAAGAAAGGAGGGTCGCGATAGCTGGAGTTGCCATCAGGGCGAGTTGCAGGCCTTTTCGCATACCGGGACAAGCTTTCGGCAGAGGCAAAATCTTACCCCGGCGAACCCAAGTTTCGGCTCGCTGAGGTGGAACACACCCCTGCTCCTACCTTCCCGGAACCTGACGGAGAATCCCTACCAGAGTGACCTGATTATAGGCCGGGCTGGATCAGGGGACAATCACCCAAAAGGGAATAGAACCACGGTGGTAATTCTTGGTAATCATTGTAGAATCAACTATTTACGAGACCGTCCTCTCGCCCTGACGGATTCACTGTTCCAAAGCTTGGGCATTTTCTGCAAGCCCAGTCAGACATTCAGGAGACGACAGACAGGGCCACAGCCTAATTCTGAGGATACCCGAAGGACGCCATGAGTCTGCCTGATACCGACGAGGGCGCCCTAGTATGTGAACCAGGTTGGGACCTCTTGCATTGAGCTGCCATTCGCAAACCGAATTCGTCAGATTCGTAATTCACCCGTCACCACATCTGCTCATCTCAAACTCCGCTTTTGTTTTCATCAAGCAGAAACATCCTTTATCGAGTCCATAGAATTTTTCTTTCAAAGTTTCTCTAATCGCGGCAAAAAAAACAATCAATTGGACACTCCCTTCCTAGCACGATACTTTTTCAGCCACTAGTCACGACACACGTGGGGCCGGGGCGAAGATCAAGTTCTCAAGAACACGCCCACGCGGACGCGCAACATAAGTCGCTAAATGAACAAGCTTTCGAAAAGGAGATTAACTTTGCGCATACGATTGGTGTGTTTCATTGCTCTCTTGTTTGTAGTGCTAGCGGCGCTTCCGTCTTTTGGGCAGAATGCTCCTTCGGATCCTCAGGCCGCGCCCAGTGCCGCTCCCGCCGACAACCCCGCCGCCCAGACGAAGCCCCCAGATCCACAGCCTCTGCCTATGCCGTCGATGTCAGGGCCGCTGCAAACTGCGGTACCTCATGAGGTCGAAGGTGGGAAATTGGCGGTTACAGGCATTTTAAGTGGCATAGGCTGGACGGAAGGTAATCACATTTCAGGCGACTCGTCTACCCACTGGGATGTTAGCAACGCTCAGATTTTCGTCCAAAAGACCACTGGCTGGTGGCAATTCTATTTGCAGGGCGGCGCCTACAACTTGCCCGCTATCGGAGTGCCATTCCTCTCGACCTCCGACACGATCAAGAACATCTATGGGCCTTTTCCGCAGGGCTATGCGAAGTTTGTTAATGGAAATTTCAACGTAGAAGTCGGCGCGTTGCCAACTCTGATCGGGGCCGAGTACACGTTCAGTTTCCAGAACATGAACATTGAGCGCGGTCTGCTCTGGAATCAGGAAAACGCGGTTAACCGAGGTATACAACTCAATGAGACTTACAAGAAGCTCACCGCGTCACTGAGCTGGAATGACGGGTTTTATTCTAACCGCTACACATGGCTGTCGGGTTCGCTGACTTACGCCTTCAATTCCGCAAACAGCCTGGCATTTATAGGCATGGGCAATGCAGGAGCGTACGCGAAGAATACGCTTGCGACACCTCTGTATCTAAACAATTCACAGATCTACAACCTGATCTACACCTGCAGCAAGGGGAGTTGGGTGGTTCAACCGTATTTTCAGTACACCGACGTGCCCACCAACGCGAAGATTGGAATCGCGCAGGGAGCGAGCACCAAGGGAGGAGCCCTCCTGGCCACTTACAATTTCAAGCGCGGATTTTCACTGGCAGTCCGGCCTGAATACATCGCCACCACAGGAAGCGTCAGCAACGGTGCGATCAACTTACTCTACGGTCCCGGCAGCGGCGCTTTTGGGTTCACAGTGACGCCGACCTATCGCAAGGACGCGTTTTTCCTCCGCGGAGACCTAGCAATTGTTCATGCTACCAGTTCGACGCCCGGTGACGTTTTCGGTCCTGCCGGTATGAACGCTACGCAACCGCGCGGTGTTCTCGAAGCAGGCTTCATGTTCTGATGAGCAGTCAATATGCGGACTGGCTTGGAGCGCGCACCCTCCTGCCATGACCACGATGGTTTTCAGGCCAGTCCGCACCAGATTTGAGAGGAGCAATCCACGTCGATGTAGCTCCAAAGTTCACCTCCGCGATCCGCCGCCATCGGGTTCTAAACATGCTACAAATGCATCGAGGGATTTCGTTTGCAGCCGCGAGGAGCAATCCTGGCGGCCAGCCCTTTTCTGGGACATCCATGCTCGAACTTGAGTTCGCACAGCTTTCTGACCCTGGAAAGGTGCGCGGACACAATGAAGACTTCATGGGCTACGCAGAGCCCAGCACGCCCGAGCAGGCGCGCAGCCACGGCTGGCTCTTCGTGCTGGCGGATGGTTGCGGCGGGCATGATCGCGGCGAAGTTGCGTCCCAATTGGCGGTCGATACTCTGGTCTCGAGTTTCTACCGGACTCCGGCGGGTGAAGCTGCACGCGGTTCCCTTCAGCAACTAGTGCAGTCAGCAAACACGCGGATCTGCGACTGCGCAGCAACCGCCAGCCCAGGCGGCAGCTCGATGGCGACGACCCTGGTGGCCTGCCTTCTCCGTTTCGACCGAGTAACTGTCGCCCACGTGGGCGATTCACGCTGTTACCTCCTTCGCCGCGGCCATGCCGCGGTGCTGACCCATGATCACACGCTTGTCCATGAACAGGTCCGGCTGGGGCTGCTCTCGGAAGAGGAGGCGGTGGCTTCCGAGGCGCGACATCAACTCAGTCGTTCCGTCGGCAGCAACCTGTTCGTAAATGCGGATATTGACGAGCACCAGCTCCTGGCAGGAGATGTTCTTCTGCTTTCGAGCGACGGCTTGCATGGATCGGTGACCACGAAAGAGGTGGCAGCGATAATTTCGCGGTTCCCTGATCTGCAGGAAGCAGCGCGCGCGCTGGTCTCTCTGGCCTGCGAAAAAGACGGGAGCGACAACATCAGCGTTCAGCTCGTTCGGATCAAGGGAGTCGAGCGCGTTGGCATGTATCGCGGCAGACCGTATAAACTCCGTTGAAGTCTCCTTTCGCCCACAAGTTGGACAGTCAAGTGGGGCTAATTTTACAGACTCTTTACGCGTCTTCTGGCATGATGGAGTCGTGCGTTCTCCTTTAACTCCTTATCCATGACCTCACTCCGCACCGGCGACAAAATCGACCATTATCTGATTGAGAACCTGGTGGCACGCAGCGGCATGGCTTCAATCTTCCGTGCCACGGACGAGCGCACCGGCCAGCCGGTCGCGATCAAGATTCCGCACCCGGAAATCGAAGCCGATCCAGTTTTCTATGATCGCTTTCGTCGCGAGGAAGAGATTGGAAAGAAACTGGACCATCCCGGGGTGATGAAAGTTTTCGCCGATGGCGATCACAGCCAGTTCTACATGGTCATGGAGTGGGTTGACGGCCGGCTGCTGCGGCAGCTCATGAACGAGCAGAAGAAATTTCCGCCGGAACGCGCCGTCAAGATCGCTCTACAGATTGCGGCCGCGCTCGACTATATTCACGGTCACGGCGTCGTCCACCGCGATTTGAAGCCGGAAAACATCATGGTGGATGCGAATGACCACATCAAGCTGATTGACTTTGGCATTGCTGCGAACGTTGGCTCACGTCGGCTGACGTTTGCCAAATTCTCGGCGACGATGGGTACGCCCGATTACATCTCTCCCGAGCAAGTAAAAGGCAAGCGCGGCGATGCACGCAGCGACATCTATGCCCTGGGCGTCATGCTCTACGAAATGCTGACGGGGAAAGTGCCTTTCACCGGGCCAAATGGGTTCGTGATCATGAATGACCGTCTGCTGAATAATCCGGTGCCGCCACGTGAAATCGATCCAGCCATCTCCCCGCAGTTGCAGGAAATCATCTATCGCGCCATGGAGCGCGATCCCAATAAACGCTACCCCAACGCCCACGAGTTGATCTGGGACCTGGATCATCAGGACAAAGTCGGAGTCGCTGAGCGGCCCGAGCTGACCGACTGGAGGAAACGGCGCACACCTTGGACGAGAAGAATCCTGTTCTACGTGATGCTGGCGCTGATTCCGGTCGTGGTGTTTGGATTGCTGCTATGGGTGGCGCGGCACTGACATTCGGGCCGATGTGGATACTACCGCTGAATAAACTCCTCGGTGTGGGTCACAAATTCTGGGTAGGCGTCGGCACCCAGTTCGTGCAAATCCATGCCCTGGCGTTCGCCGTCCGCTGTCACGCGTTGCGGGTAGAAGCGATTTAAGAGCCAGTTCAGCCCGTAGGTCATGGGTAGCACGAAGCCGATCAACGCCGCGACTCCCACGATTTGCGCGAGAAGTTGACCGCGATTTCCTCCGGGGAGCTGGGCGAAGAGCCCAGCCGCTAATACTCCCCAAATGCCGCCCACGGCATGTACCGAAATTGCGCCTCCTGGATCATCCACTTTCAACTCGAATTCCAGCTGTTCTATCGCGAAAATAACTAGTCCTCCGGCCACGATCCCTACGATAATTGCCACCGCAGGTTTGACGAAAGCGCACCCAGCGCTGCTGGCTACAAGACCGCCCATCCAGCCGTTGGCGATTAGCGAAGCGTCCGGTTTACCGAAACGCAGGCGGGTAATGACCGCCGCTGTCAATCCCGCCGCAGCTGCAGCTAAAACCGTATTGACTGCGATCAGGACGACTCGTTCCACTCCCGTACCGGAGAAAAGTAGAGCCCCAGCACAGTTCAATCCCAACCATCCTACTAATGCGAGCAGGCAGCCAAATATCACGAAGACAGCATTGTGCGCGGGGATTGCAGCTGGCATGCCATTGGCCGAGTATTTACCCCGGCGGGGGCCTATGATCCACGCAATCGACAGGGCTGTTACGCCACCTACAACTTGGATTGTGCTTGAACCGCCCGCATCTACGAATCCTCTGCCCAGCCCGTAATTCGCCCCTAGCTGTGCTAACCATCCCCCTCCCCACACGCAGTGCGCGAACAGAGGATAAGTCCAGCCCGCAAGCAGCGCCGTGGAAGCGCAGCTCGCGCCTAGCCGCCAACGGTCAGCGCCTGCGCCCAAGGGGATCAACGCTGCCAATCCAACGCTGAACACTTGCAGCAATACCGCCAATGAAGCAGGAGACCAACCGAGCTCCAACCCACGCATAAAAAGCGGTTCGGCGGCAATCCAGTTCCACCCTGTATGGCCGATCATGAGCAAATGCCCAGGACGTCCTACGAACCCCTGCCATGAGAACCCGCACACGAAGTACGCCACCACAGCCGTCGCGATCACAACGAGCGAGACCGTCATCGCATGAGCTGCGCTGCGCGAACGCCCCAATCCTGTGTTGATGAGAGAAAGCCCAGCAGTGGCAAACGGAACGAGCAGGATCAAGACAAAGCAGAGGGCGGTGGACGCTTCCGAGAACGTAGGACTGGCTAGGGGTGTCACGCTCTATCCCCCTGCTCCAACAGATGCGAGCGGGCGACCAGCACAATCCCTATGACCTCCACGCCGACTCCAGCCAGCACAAAGCCGATCCGCGGTAGTGACGACGCCAGCAGCGCCACTGCGGCGAGAACAAGCCCGCCTCCCGCCAACAGCAGAAAGAAACCTGCGACCTTCATGGAATGGGACCCCGGCGGCTCGAGTAAGACTCACCCCCAGCTTTCGCCTGTAGAATTAAACATCACAATACAAAAGTCTTATTTCCGCAATAGAGAATTTGTGCTTGGAAGGATTCAAATCTCAACTTAGGATGTTGACGCGGGAAACGGACGCACCTCTGATGAGGACAATCGATCATGACTAAACTCGAAGCCATTATCCAACCCTCCAAGTTTGAGTCGGTCAAAGAGGTCCTCATGGAGCTCGGAGTCCAGGGCATGACCATCCTTGAAGTGCGCGGCCATGGACGCCAAAAAGGTCACACGGAAGTTTATCGAGGCCGCGAGTACAGCGTGGATCTCCTGCCAAAAATCAAAATCGAATTGGTAATTCCAGACGAACTTGTCGATTCTGCGGTCGATGCGATTATCAAGACTGCCTCGACTGGCAAGATTGGCGACGGCAAGATTTTCCTGTCTAAGATCGATGAGGCTATCCGGATCCGTAATCAGGAGCGCGGGGCCGCTGCCATCTAGCTCCGGCAATCTCTGGCTCTTTTCTGCCCCCTAGTCTCAGCAGTGAAAACGAACTCTGCTAGAATCCGCGCATGCCTGATGCCAAGTCCCGCGCGCGAAACATCAGACTTCTCCTTTTCGACGTGGATGGGGTGCTTACCGATGGCAAGCTGTTTTTCCTGCCGGCGGCTGCGCAGGACACTGGTGGGCGAGCAGGCGGGCCGGGTCGGCTAAACCTTACAAGCCAGGGATCAATCGAGGTAAAAGGATTTCACGCCCACGATGGGGTCGCGATTTCGTTGGCGCGACTGGCCGGGATCAAGACTGGACTCATTACCAAGCGTGCCTCAGAAACCGTGGCCGTGCGCGCGCACGATCTTAAGCTCGACCACATTCACCAGGGGATCCAGGACAAGCTGGGAACGTTCCGTGAGATTCTTGAGCAGGCAGGAATCACTGCTGCGGAATCATGTTTTGTGGGCGATGATGTCATTGATCTGCCGGTGATGTGGAATTGCGGCCTGGCTATCGCAGTCGCCAACGCTCGCGATGAAGTGAAGCGGGATGCTCATTATGTAACGAAGCATGGCGGCGGGGACGGTGCCCTGCGTGACGCGATCGAATTCATCCTGAAAGCCCAGAACAAGTGGAAGAAAGTAGTAACGGAATACATCGGCGAACGCAGCCCGGGAAGCCAGTGATTTTGTTTTCAGGCTAGAAGCTAAGAGCTAGAAGCTGTTTTTATGCACCATACCGGCGAAAAAGTCGTCCGTATTGAAGCCCAGGCATTACAAGACCTGGCTGATCGCATTGCGGGCATGATGTCGGAGGCCTTCAACCGCGGGGTAGATCTGCTGTACGGCTGCACAGGACGGGTAGTAGTCACTGGAATGGGTAAGAGCGGATTGATCGCGCGCAAGATCGCGGCAACTCTCAGTTCCACGGGAACTCCGGCGCTGTTCATGCATCCCGTTGAGGCGGTGCATGGAGACTTGGGGATGCTTGCCCAAGGAGACGTCGTTATCGCTCTTTCTGCGAGCGGCGAGACTGAAGAACTTCTGCAATTGCTGGCTACTATCAAGCGGCTGCGACTGCCTCTGATCGCGGTGACTTGCGATGACGACAAGAGCGTGGCGCGGGTGCCCCTTCGCCAGGCCCAGGGCAAGCTCTCGCCCGCGAAGGCAAGCTCCCCGGGTACACTGTCCACGCTGGGCGCCGCTGCTGACGTCGCCCTAAGCTGCGCAGTTGCGCAGGAAGCTTGTACCCTCGGCTTGGCACCCACGGCGTCAACTACCGCAATGCTGGCGCTCGGAGATGCCCTCGCAGTTGCGCTCGCCGAAAAAAAAGGCTTCCAGGAAGAAGATTTTGCTAGTCTGCATCCAGGCGGAAAGCTTGGCAAACGGCTGGCAAGGGTGGAAACCCTGATGCATACCGGTGACGCAGTGCCTCGCGTAAGCCCAAAGACGAAAATGCCGGAAGTGATCTACGAAATGTCGCGCAAAAAGCTGGGAGTTACGACGGTCGTTGACGGTGAACGTCTGGTTGGGATCATCAGCGATGGCGATCTGCGCCGTCTTCTCGAGCATCGCGGAAAAGACGCACTCGATCTGCCCGCGGGAGAATGTATGACCCGAGATCCGAAGACGATCTCTGGACAAGAGTTTGCGGCGACTGCCCTGGCGATCATGGAGGAGCGCAAAATCACCTCGCTTGTTGTTGTGGACGGAAGTGGCAAGCTCGAAGGCATTTTGCACTTGCACGATCTGTGGGGAACGGAAATGGTGTAAGAGCTTTTAACTTTTAACTTCTAGCTTTTTAGCGATCGGAAGCGAGAACACTCGGCAGACCGTCGCGCCCGAAAGCGACCAACAGCCAACGACCGACGACCAACGACTGGTTCTATGACTTGGCAAATCTGGTTAGCCTTCGTGATGATTGAGGCCGTCCTGAGCATGACGCCTGGCCCTGCTGTGCTCTACGTTTTGTCTCAAGCGATCCGCCGGGGGCCTGCGAAATCAGTTTGGGGCAGCGGAGGCATTCTCACCGCGAATGCGATGTACTTCGTGCTATCTGCGACCAGCCTAGGCGCAGTAATTGTCGCCTCATACAAACTGTTCTTTCTGATTAAGTGGGCTGGGGCTGTCTATCTGGTCTATCTCGGAGTCCGCAGCTTCTTTGGAAAGACTTCCGTTATGGCGTTGCCCGAATCAGGTGACGACTCGCGCAGTGGAGCCCGCATTCTTCGCGATGGCTTCTTCCTGCAAGCCGCGAATCCTAAAGCGCTGCTCTTCTTCACTGCGATTCTGCCCCAGTTCATCGATACCCGCCACAGCGTTGCGTTTCAGATTCTAGTGCTCGGGATTAGCTCGATTGTTGTCGAGTTTTTCATTCTCTTCGCCTACGGACAGCTTGCTGGGCGGGCGCTCGCGACGGCACGCAATCCGCGATTTGAGAAGCTGACGAATCGGATCGCGGGATCGCTCTTGATTGGAGCTGGAGCTGGGCTGGCCCGGCTGCAGCGTTCGTAGCCCGAGTTGGGGGACTCGCGTACGCGAGGTTTGTATCAGGGCACGCCTTCCAGGCGTGCCGTAACGTTTGCGTTGACGTGCCGCGGCATGGCTGAAAGCCATGCCCTGATACGAGAGGACGCTAGAGCGAAGCCTGAAACAAGCTCGGCTCGGCACTTCACCCTCCCCTGCAATCTGCAGGATTACAATCTCCCCATGTACCACTACGATCCCGCAACTGCTCTCGAAGAACTCAGCGAAGAAGCGATCCTCCCTAATCCGGTGCGCGTGCGAGACATGATTCTGCGCGAACGCCTGACCCCCGACCGCTCGCTCGAGCTAAACCGGCTATTTCTCGAATATCAGAAATTTTTTGGAGAGGCGCAGAAGTTGGGGAAGGAAATTCTGAGCCAATTGGCGCGTAAATAAACGGCTGGAATCTGCCGATCATTCTCATGCACGTATCCGGTCCACGTTCGGTGGTCCGCGCTTGACGCATGCCAAAATCCGGTATCTGATCTTTAAGGTCAAACGGTGGCGCACTCACTTGCTGTGAGAATCTTTGCACGGAGGAGCCTATGTGCGACCTCAAACGACGCTCGTTTCTTAGCTTGTCCGCCACGGTCGTGGGAGGCGGTCTGATCGCCGGCAAAACGGCCCGAGGCTCTGAGAACGCCAGTCAGGGAGTGCCGGGCGGCGTACACCACGTCCACGCGGTCTCGCTGATGACGGAAACCGCGAACCGTTTTCTCGCGGCGCTCAGCCCGGAGCAGCGGGCCAAAGCGACCTTCCAGTTCAGCGACGACGAGCGTATGAACTGGCACTACATTCCCAAGGAGCGCAAAGGGCTGACGCTGGGTGAAATGAGCCCCTTCCAGAAGCACCTGGCTAGCGCGCTGCTAGCGGCGGGGTTGAGCCAGATCGGCTACATCAAGGCCGTGACCATCATGAGCCTCGAAGACGTGCTGAAGGCGTTAGAGAACGATAGCGGCGAGCGTCGCAACCCGGAGAAGTATCATTTCACGGTGTTCGGCACGCCCTCCGATACGGGAACATGGGGCTGGCGCGTGGAGGGACACCACCTGAGCCAGAACTACACGGTGGCGAATGGCCAGGTTGTGGATGGGCCGAGCTTCTTCGGCTCCAATCCAGCGGAGGTTCGCCAAGGGCCGCGCAAGGGACTGCGAACGCTGGCCGGCGAAGACGACCTGGGCTTCGAGGTGATTCATTCGTTGGATGAGGCGCTGCAGAAGATCGCCATCGTCGATCCGAAAGCGTATAGCGATGTCCTGACCGCGGCCAGCCGGAAGGCGGCGCTGCAGGGGCAGCCCTCAGGATTGCCGGCTGCGAAGATGACCGCCAGGCAGTTTGACGCCCTGCGTGCGCTGGTGGAACTGTACGCCTACAATCTGCCCGACGACTTGGCGGAACGGCGCATGGACCAGATCAATAAGGCCGGGCGCGACGCCTACTTTGCCTGGGCCGGCGGCATCAATCCGGGCGACCCGCATTATTATCGCGTACAGACCTCGTCATTCTTGATTGAACTCGATGACACGCAGGATAACGCCAATCACATCCACTCGGTGTGGCGCGACTTCAATGGCGATTTCGGCGAAGACATGCTGAAGGCGCACTACGAGACCAGTCATCGGGACCAAAAAGGATAGCTTCAATCGCTCCCAAGGTTGCGCACGTCATATCAGTCGGTATGCGAAAAGGAACGCAAGGATACAGATTCTGAGGCAGTCGGCCTAGCTGTTCGCTACGTGTCAATCCCTACAGATTCCAGATGCTCCGGCTCGATCCAGACCGTTTCCATGCATCGTTCCTTCCCCAGAACCTCTCCGACGTCTAGACCGATCATGGGATGATCTAGTCCTGCAGCCTGCCGAATGTCGGAAATCGTAAAAATATGTCCTAAGCAACGCTGAAAAACTTCTGGTGTTTTGAGCTCACTGTCATCGGGAAGGTTCGGAGAAATCCCGATTATTCGGACGCGATCGCCGATTTTCATAGAGTTTTCAAGCGCTCAGCGGCGTTCTTGCACAGTGCCTGCTGCTACAATACCGAATTCCCTTCCAATTTGGGACTTCTAACTATGTATCGCTGGTCACAGCTTTTTATTCCCACCTTGCGCGAAGCGCCGGCGGATGCCGAGGTCGCCAGCCACAAGTTTCTCGTCCGCGCGGGATACATTCGCCAGCTTGCCGCGGGGATTTATTCGTATCTTTTTCTCGGACAGCGCTCGTTTAACAAGATCACAGCCATCGTCCGCGAGGAGATGGACCGCATTGGGCAGGAGTTCTACCTTCCAGCGCTGCATCCGCGAGAGCTGTGGGAAGCCAGCGGGCGCTGGTCGGTGATGGGCGACAATCTGTTCCGCCTGAAAGACCGCAAGGGCGCCGACCTCTGCCTGGGCATGACGCATGAAGAGAACATGACCGAGATCGCCCGTAAAGAACTGCGCAGTTACAAGCAGCTCCCTCAAATCTGGTATCAGATTCAGTCGAAATTTCGCGACGAGCCACGGCCGAAGTCCGGCCTGCTGCGAGTGCGGCAGTTCTTGATGAAGGACTCGTACTCGTTCGACATTGATGCGGCCGGGCTGGATGTTTCGTACCAAAAGCATCGCGAAACCTATTGCCGAATTTTCGACCGCTGCGGCTTGAACTATCTGGTCATCGACGCACACTCCGGGGCCATGGGCGGATCCCAATCTGAGGAGTTCATGGTCTACACGCCTGCCGGGGAAGACCAGGTTGTTAGCTGCGCGAATTGCAAGTACGCAGCGAATCTGGAAAAGGCAACATCGAAGCTGGAGCCTGTGGCAGACCTCGCGCCTGAAGGCGACGGCAAACCACTCGAAGTCCATACTCCAGGACAGAAGACGATCGAGGATGTGGCAAGGTTCCTCGGGGTTTCGCCGAAGAACAAGATCAAGACACTTGCGCTGATGATCGACTCCAAAGACGAGAAATCAGGCAAAGCCATTTCGCGAGCGGTCGTTGTTCTCATGCGTGGCGACCACCAGTTGAATGAGGCCAAGCTATCCACCGTGCTTGCTGGCAAAGAGACACGTCCGATGCAGGAGGAGGAAATCCGGCAATTGTTTCGCTCGCCTGCAGGATTTCTGGGACCGCTGGGAATCGAATGGGCCAAGGATCTCAAAGGATCTGGCGCGATTCTGCTGGTGGACAAAGCGCTTGAAGGCCGCACAAACCTGATTGCAGGGGCCAACAAAGAGGACTGTCACGTCAAAAACGTAACTCCTGGGCATAATTTCCAGCCCACCGCCTACGCCGACCTTCGCGCTGTGGCCAGCGGCGAGCCATGCCCGAACTGCGGCGCCCCGCTCCGCATGGATACCGCCGTAGAAGTCGGCCACATCTTCAAGCTGGGCTACAAGTACTCAGAATCAATGGGCGCGCGCGTGCTCGACAAAAACGGCAAGGAAGTCACCCCGATCATGGGTAGCTATGGGATTGGGATCGAGCGCATCCTTACGGCTGCAGTCGAGCAAAGTAATGACGAAAACGGCTTTTGGCTGCCGGCCCAGATCGCACCGTTTGAGATCATCGTCACCCCTACGAATGTCGGCGACGAAAGGCTGAGAACCATGGCAGAAGATATTGCCCAGCGCCTGGAATCCGCCGGTCATGAAGTTCTGCTCGACGACCGGGACGAGAGGCCAGGGGTCAAGTTCAAAGACGCTGACTTGGTAGGTATCCCTTTTAGAATCAATGTTGGAAAGAAAGTTACCGAAGGCACTGTGGAAGTGGTTCAACGCTCGACACGCAAATCCGACGATGTTAGCATCGGCGCAGTAACAGAGTATTTTCAACAAGTTCTGGGCCCTGCGCACGAGTGACTTGAGCGCAAAGCGGCCCGCGGAGCGCTATGGGCAGCATCAAAATGTTTCTGGGAATTTTCGTAATTGTGGCTGGCGTTTACGTGTCAGCTAGAGTCGTCCCGGCTTATTTCGAGAACTATCAGTTTCAGGATGCGATTAAAGACGAAGCCACGCGGGACACCTACGCAGCGAAGAACGAGAATGAAATTCGCACCAGCGTTTTCAAGAAGGCCCAGGAACTCGAGATACCGATCACACAAGAGGGTATCGTAGTCCAGCGCCAGGGAACGCAGTTCAACGGAGCGGTCATGATTCGGGCGGCTTACGTCGTACATGTTGACCTGCCGGGATACCCCATGGACCTGCATTTCGACGCTTCCACCGAGAATAAGAGCGTCTTTTAGGCATTCCAGAAGCCAATAGTCAAGATCGCAGGACGATCATTTAGAATAGAAGCAATCGAGCCCTGCGTTTTGAGGGTATGCTCTGGAAACGAATTCTCGCGCCGCCTCATCTCACAAGCAGTGACGCAAGTTCGTCTAAACGCTGAGGGGTAACTCCGCCAATCCAACGTGGCCATAAAAGTTAGAATTCCGAACCGAAAGAACAAAACAGGAGCTGCCGGGCGCGATCCCGTGCTGCGCTTCGCAATCATCAGTTTCACCGTCCTGGCAGCGATTTTCGTCGTGGTTTTCTCGTATTACTACGTTAAGTACGAGCGGATTATTGCGCGGCGCTTCGAAGGACCGGTTTTTGCCAGCGCGGCCAAGATTTACGCGACGCCACGTTCCATCGCAGTTGGTGAGAAAGCCGAGCTAAAGGAAATTGCGGCAGAGCTGCGCCACACCGGCTATTCGGATAAGGACGGTCAGTCGACAATGGGCGGCTATCACCTTTCCGCAGGGAGCATCCAGATCCAGCCTGGCTCTGGGTCGTATCACAGCCCTGAACCGGCTGTGATTCGCATCCGTGACGGACGAGTGGAGAGCATCACCGGAAATTCCGGAAGCCAGCTCGACGCCTATGAGCTTGAGCCGGAAATGATTACCTCGCTCTTCGAGGGTGACCAGCGTTCTAAGCGCCAAGTGGTCCACTACAATGAGATGCCCAAAGTCCTAGTGGATGCAGTGCTGGCCATCGAAGACCGCCGGTTTTTTCAGCATAACGGAGTGAACTTTGTCCGTTTCGCTGAAGCCGTGTGGATCGACTTCACCCGCCAGCGTCACGAACAGGGTGGTTCAACACTCACCATGCAACTGGCGCGCGGCTTCTTCCTGACCCCCCAAAAGACCATCAAACGCAAGCTGACGGAAATGCTCATCGCCATCGAGCTGGAACAGAAATTCAGCAAGCAGCAAATTTTCGAGTTTTACGGAAACTGGGTGGATTTGGGGCAGCGGGGTTCGTTCCAAATCAGCGGGTTTGCCGAGGCCTCTCGCACGTATTTCAATAAAGACCTAAAGGACATTACGCTTCCGGAAGCGGCGCTGCTGGCCGGCATTATTCAGCGTCCCAGCTATCTTTCGCCATATCGGCACCCCGAGCGGGCTCTCGACCGCCGCAATCTGGTGCTCGACAGCATGGTAGAGACCCATGCCATCACCCGAGAGCAGGCCGACAAAGCCAAGGCCACCCCGCTAAAACTGGCGGCCCCAAATGTTGAAGCCAGCGACGCGCCATATTTCGTGGACTTGGTCCGTGACACCCTGATCAACAAAATGCCCGAACGCGAAATAAACGAACAGGCGTATCACATCTACACCACCCTGGATCCTGATCTTCAGCGGGCTGCCGCGCAGGCCGTCGAGAGCGCAATCAAGCTGGTAGATGATCAGATCAATAAACGGCGTACGAAACGCGTAAGGGTCAGCAAGGGCAAGTATGAGACTCAGGTGGAATCCGGGCCGCAGGCGCAGGTTGCGCTGGTCGTCATGGATCCTCACAGCGGAGAAGTGCTAGCGCTGGTTGGCGGACGGAATTACGCAGTCAGCCAATTGGATCATGCAGTCGCGAAGCGGCCGACAGGGTCCATCTTCAAGCCCTTCGTCTACGCGGCCGCCGTGAATACTGCGCTGGATGGCAGCAATCCGGTTCTGACGCCCGCTTCTATCGTGCCCGACCAGCCAAGCACGTTTGCCTATGGGGATCAGATTTACGAGCCCCGCAACTACAAAGAGGAGTACCACGGCGACGTGACTGCCCGTTACGCGCTGGCGATGTCTCTGAACAACGCTACGGTCAAACTCGCCGAGGAAGTTGGCTACGACAAGGTTGCCGATCTGGCGAAGTCCGCTGGAATAACGTCGGTAAAAGCCACTCCCGCGATGGCCCTTGGCGCCTATGATGCAACTCCGTTAGACATGGCCGCCGCCTATACGGTGTTCGCCAACAATGGCCTGCGTGTCTCGCCGATTATGGTGAAATCTGTGCGCACTGCTACGGGTGATCCAGTAATGAATCTTACCGCCGAAACGCGACAGGTTCTCGACTCTCGCGTCTCGTATGTCATGACCGACATGATGCAAGGAGTCATCAACAACGGACTCGGTTTCTCAGCGGTGCGCGGCCGTGGCTTCCAGCAGCCGGCTGCCGGAAAGACCGGCAGTTCGCATGATGGCTGGTTCGCAGGTTATACCAGCAACCTCCTTTGCATTGTATGGGTCGGCTTTGACGATTACAGCGACTTGCACTTGAGCGGCGCACAAACTGCGGCCCCCATCTGGACCGAGTTCATGAAGAAGGCCGCCGCACTCCCACGCTATTCGGACATGAGGTCCTTTTCGCAGCCTTCGGGGGTGGTTGACGTCCAGCTCGATAAACTCACCAACCTTCTGGCCACGCCGTCCTGCCCGCAGACTTACACGGCCGCATTTATTATTGGCACCGAACCCACCAACACCTGCGACCAGGGCACGGGCGTCCGAGGAGTACTTTCGAAGATTTTTGGCCTGGGGAACCAGCAGCCCGATCCGCCGCAAAATGGCCTACTTGGGCAACCCGGGCAAAAGAAAAAGGGATTATTCGGCAAGATTGCTGGTATTTTTAAGGACGATAAGCAGTCGAACCCTCCTCCCAAACCGCCGGACGCAACCAGCAACCCGCATTGAGGGAACTTGCCCGGTTTCGGCGGTGTCTGTAGTTTGGGGAGTCCTGCTCAGGAGGCCTGCCATGTTTCCCCGACGTTTACGTAGTGTGCCGATGCTGGTGCTCCTCAGTCTCATCCCTGCACCGGTTGGCATCGCACAAGCCTCCACGACCGATCAAATTCAGATCGCGCCTCCCATGCGGCAGATGCAGTCTCCTCCCAAGGACGCCTCCGCAGCAGAACTGGAGAAACAAGGGGATGAACTTCGCAGTAAAAAAGAATATCTGGATGCGATTGACTATTACAAGGCAGCGCAGGCGAAGGCCCCGGAAAGCGCTTCCGTAGCGAACAAAATGGGGATTTGCGAATTGATGCTCCAGCGCTACAAAGAAGCTGGCAAGGAATTCGAGCAAGCAATCAAGAAAGACCGTAAGCTTGCCGAGGCTTACAACAACCTTGGCGTAGTTGACTACGAGCGGCGTAAATACGGGGCTGCTATCAAACAATACAAGAAGGCATTAGCAATCGAACCCGACTCTGCTTCATTTCATTCCAACCTGGGAGCAGCTTATTTCGCGCGCAAAGAATTTGAACACGCCAGCCAGTCCTATGCCGAGGCGGTGCGGCTTGATCCTGAAATTTTCGAGCACACTTCGCATACCGGAATTGCCGCACAGATGGCTTCCCCGGAGGACCGGGCGCACTACGATTACGTTATCGCTAAGCTGTACGCCAAAATGGGCGATCGAGACCGCTCGCTGCAGTATCTGCGCAAGGCAATGGAAGACGGATACAAAGGCGTGAATGAGGTATACACGGACCCTGAATTTGCCGAGTTGCGCAAAGATGCCCGGTTCGCGGACTTGATGAAAGCCAAGCCACCGGCCATTCCGGAATAACATGCCGTCGAGACGCAGCTTGCTACGTCTTTCCAGATGAGCAGAGGAGACGTTGCAAGCAACGTCTCTACACTGGAAAGTTCAGGTTTTTTGTGAGTTTTTCCGAAACTCCTGATGGGCCGCCGGGTTCTTCCTTTCCAGAACGAAAACATGCCCGCCGGCCGCCGACCCGAGCACGCCCCAAGCAGCGCGGCCGGCACGGGCTGTTCCTCGAACTGGCGCATCCTCCCGTGCCGCTGATATCCTTTTCCATTCCTCGGGAGGATCCATGTCTTTCAGCCTCGAAGGCCGCGTGGCCGTGGTGTTTGGAGTTGCCAATAAACGTAGCATTGCCTGGTCAATTGCAAAGGGACTCCATCAGGCTGGAGCCAAACTGGCGATTACCTACCAGAACGAGCGTTTGGAGCAGGAGGCTAAAGACCTAATCTTGTCCCTTCCCGGTGCTGATGCCTTCATGTGCGATGTCTGCAGAGACGAGGACATTGCGCGGGTCTTCTCGCAGTTGAAAGAACGTTACGGCAAGTTGCATGTGCTAGTGCACAGCGTGGCGTTTGCGCCCGCGGAGGAACTCAAGGGCGACTTCGTGAATACCACGCGTGAAGGCTTTCGGGTGGCGCATGATGTCAGCGTGTATTCGCTAATTGCCGTTTCCCGCGCCGCTGCTCCGCTGATGGAAGACGGCGGCAGCATCCTGACCATGACTTACTACGCGGCAGATAAAGTTGTACCGCACTACAACGTTATGGCCGTAGCCAAGGCCGCGCTTGAGTGCACCGTGCGCTATCTTGCCCATGACCTCGGCCCAAAAAAGATCCGCGTGAACGCCATTTCAGCCGGGCCGATCAAGACGCTGGCTGCGCGGGGGATCTCCGGCCTGGGAGAGATGCTGAAAGCGCACTCCGAACGCGCGCCGCTCAAACGCAACGTGGATGTGAATGAAGTCGGCTCAACCGGAGTGTTCCTGGCATCAGATGCGAGTTCGGGAATCACCGGCGAAGTGATTTACGTGGATTGCGGCTACAACATTATGGGGTTCTGAGGATTGCAGATTTCAGATTGCAGATTGAAACCGACGATCAATCTAAAATCTGCAATCTCCAATCTGCAATCATTCGGTCACCCTGATCCTTCTCTCGCTCTCGCTGATTCGCTCCAACGCGATCTCCACATCCCGCTCGCGTTCAAAGCGCGCAAATTTTTCGCCCCACTCGATCAGAAGCACGCCGTTGTCAGTCATCAAATCGTCGATCCCGAGCGTCTCCAACTCACGCGGAGTATCAACGCGGTATAGATCAATGTGGTAGAGCGTAGCCGAAGGGCCACGATATTCGTGAACCAGAGTAAACGTGGGACTGGTGACGTCCTCTTCTGACGCAGCCTGGAAGCCTTGTGCGATTCCCTTTACCAGCGTCGTTTTGCCAGCGCCAAGGTCGCCGCGCAAAAGCACCAGCTTCGGCGCCGTGAGCATCGACGCAAGCTCCCGCCCCAGGGCAATTGTTTCTTCAGCAGAATTTGTGGTGAATTCCCGCGTCATCCGGCTGCATGCAAGTATAGCTGGACATTTCCGGCTGGCAGGTTGGAACGAATATTCGGTGACCGCGCAGATTTAAGGGTGGCACGGCTCTCAGCGTGTCGTTAGCTTGCCTGTCCATGGGCGTGGCCACACCGAGGGTGGAGCAGGGCTTCCAAGCCCTGCATTATAGTCGGGGACTGTGAGTTGTAGGCTTCAGCCGCTGAGATGTTCGTTCTCGGCACAGCAAACGTACCTCAGGGGCTCAAAGCCCGAAGTGTTGTCTTAGTCTTTTATGCAGGCCTTGAAGGCCTACTCCACCCATTCTAGAACTTCGGCGAGGAGAACTGGCTGGAACGCAGACCGAGGAAACTCTTATCGCCAACTGACTCCACAATCATCTGAAGAGTGTGATGGTCATCATCTCCCAGAGCCACAAACCTGAAAGGTTGAAACACGCTGCCGGGCGATGATCGCACCGGATTCAGCATCTCTGCCATACCGTGTACATCGCCGGATTGTGTCTGAAAGGCGACTTCGACGAAGTCCCCCTCTGACAAAGCGCTTGCCAGTTGTAACAGGCCTCCGGTTACTGAGATTATCTGGATTCTGGCCTTGGCGCGCTTTCCGTCAGTCAGTTTGATGAGAGCCGGTGCGGTTGCGAGTTGAATGCGAGTAGCACGATGAACGGCGTTGGTTTGGGGATAGTGTGTCATGCCGTCCCCACTATGGCACCGGGTAACGGCCAGGGCGAGATTACCGAAGCACAGTGTACGGATTCATGGACCTTTCGTGCTTAATCTTCGATTTTTACCCACTTTTCTGCCGCTTTCGCCCGCACCCGCCGAAACGCTTCCGGAAGCGCTTTCACCAAGTCCGTGGCCACCATCGAGTGTTCACCCAGACTTTCCCGCGCCACGTCGCCGGCCAAGCCATGCAGATAGACCGCGGCCAGGACGGCCTCGAACTCACGCTGCGGATTTTGCGCCAGCATGCCCGCAATGATTCCGGTGAGAATGTCTCCCGTCCCGCCAGTCGACATTCCGGGATTGCCGGTCGTATTCACCCAGGCTTCTCCGTCCGGCTTTGCGACGATGGTGCGATCGCCTTTGAGGACCAAAATCAGCTGGTGCTCCCGTGCAAAAGATCGCGCAACGTTTAGCCGGTCGCGCTGAATCGCCGACGTGCTCAAGCCGGTGAGCCTCGCCATCTCTCCGGGATGTGGAGTGAGCACCAGGGTCCGGCTTTTCTCTGCGACCTTTGCGCCACCTTTGCGATCTTTGCGATTAAAATTTTTCGCCCGTCCTTCAAACGCATTCAGCCCATCCGCATCGAGAACGATCGGTATATTGGAATCCATCACGATTTTGCGAACGACTTCCGCAGTCTCTTCGTTTCTCGAGATACCCGGCCCGATCGCCAGCACAGTCTTCTTTTCAGCAAGCTGTTCGAGCCATTCAAGCGCATGGACTGAGATCGTTCCGTCACCCGTCTCTTCCAGCGGCTCCGTCATTAACTCGGGATGAAACCCTGCGACCGTCGGTAGCACGGAGTTCGGTGTAGCAACTGTCACCAATCCGGCCCCTGCACGTAACGCGGAAAATCCGGCCATAGCCGCCGCTCCACTCTTTCCCAGAGACCCTCCGACAACTAGCACGTGACCGTACATGCCTTTATTGGAATCGCGAGGACGAAGACCAATCAGGGGAGCGATCTCTTTGGGCGTAATCAAATTCAGGTTCAGCGACGACTGAATTGCCTCCTCGGGAGATCCGATCGGCGCGATCACCGTTGGCCCCGGAGTCGGATAGCCGAAAATGTGTGCCGGACGGGGAGCGGTGAAAGTCACAATCGCGTCTGCGCGGGCCACGGCACCGGTTTGCTGGCCCATTACGTCAGCATCTGCGCCGGAAGGAATGTCTACAGCGATCGTGGGCGGACTCGTGGCGTTTATTTTTGCAATCGCTTCTGCGTACAGACCAGTTACAGGAGGCCGAAACCCGGTACCGAGAATCGCATCAATGAGGACGTCACAGCGGAAGACTGCCCGCGCCGAACCGGACTTTAAATCGTCGCTGGAATTCGCGATCACAGCCTTGAGTGGCAACTTCTCATAATTCGATGCCGCATCGCCGCGCAACTCGGCCGGCTCGGCCAGCAAGAGCAACTCCACTTCCCTTCCCGCTTCATGTAGCTTGCGCCCGGCCACAAAACCGTCGCCGCCGTTGTTTCCTTTACCGCAGATGACCCCAAAAGTTCTCGCGGACGGGTAGGTAGACAACGCGAATTCTGCCACCGCAGATCCAGCATTCTCCATCAGCGTGAGTGACGGCACACCAAACCGCTCGCCGGTGATGCGATCAATCTCCCGCATCTCTGCAGCAGTTACGATTTTCATAAAGAGGGCTTCATGCGCGCGAATTCGCCATCTGCTGCAGTTGCCGGAGTTGGGCTGGCTCTCCCATGGCAATCAGAAAGTCACCAGGATCAATGCGGTCCTCTGGGGCAGGATTAAATCTCATGCCTTGTGGACGCTTGATGGCGAGCACAATCACGCCCCGCTCCTGGCGAATTCGCGAGGTCTCAATCGTTTTGCCAGCAAAGGACGAATCCGGCGCGACGCTTATCTCGCCAATTTCCAGGTCCATTCCCAGATGAGTGGTCGCAGTGTCCAGAAAGCTCACCACGTGCGGACGGAGAAACGATTGCGCGATGCGCTGGCCGGCAAAATGATAGGGCGACACTACGGAATCTGCTCCCGCGGTTAGCAAATGCTTTTCGGCGTCTTCTTCACTGGCGCGGGCAATGATCTTCAACCTCGGGTTGAGCCCGCGGGCAGTGAGAACGATGTAGAGATTTGTCGCGTCCGTGGTAGTGGCCGCAACCAGCCCCCGCGCGCTCTCGATGCGAGCAGCACGTAACGTGTGCTCTTGGGTCGCATCTCCGACAAACACCAGATACTCGCTACTGTAACGCGCGGCTTTAGCTTCGTTCTGCTCGACAATGACAAATGGTGCCGGACGGCGTGCGAGTTCCCGCGCGGCGCTGCGGCCTACGCGCCCTGCGCCGCAAATGATGTAATGGTCGCTAAGGCGGCCGATTTCACGTTCCATTTTCCGCCTACCGAAGAAGCTTCGCAGTGAGAATTCTAGCAAAGCCTGTGTCAGCGACCCGATGCCAAGAAAAACCAGCGAAACTCCACAAACGATCAGTGCAAGATTGAACACGCGCCCAGCATGTGAAAGCGGATGGACTTCCTGATAGCCAATGGTCGTAAAGGTGGTCACAACCATGTACAGGCCATCGAACCAGGCCCAGCCTTCGATGTAGTGAAACCCTGCTGAACCAATCAACACGAGAATGGCCAGTGCGATTGCAATCATGCGTAGATGGCGGAAAGCTCTCATGGCAGTCGTTGGCTGTTAGCCGTTCCTCCGACTAACGGCACGACTATAAATCGGCATAGGGGGAGTGGTCACCCACTCTCCCCTGCCACACCACCAGGACATGCGGGTCCGCATCCGGCGGTTCGGCGGGTTAAGCTAAGACCGCACGGCCATAGGCGGAAGTCCGAGCCCAGCAAAGTAGGCATT
>WNGL01002394.1_pt1 | contig 32749 bp, 35 predicted proteins | sample 5400591 | NCBI WGS metagenome assembly WNGL01 (sample SAMN13153377, study PRJNA577476) | soil metagenome | isolation source: 80 cm soil or saprolite under Garry oak tree replicate 1 | place: USA:California | collected 2016-06-15
CCACGCCGCGAACCGTTGCGAGAGCGTCACCGAGGACTGCCGCGGGTCCGTAGGTCAGCGTCAACAACTCGATGAGCGGGCGGGCGAGCGGCGTGTCAAGGTCGGCCTGCAGCAGGCGCATGTTGCCTCGCCGTACCTCACGGATCAAGCCGGTTGCGGCAAGCCGATCTGCTTCCCGGCTGACGGTTGACTGCGAGGTAGCCAACCGCTGGGCCAGGTCTGTCAGCGAGAATGCATCGTCGGGATGCAGGTAAAGCCAGGCCAGCAGCTCGCCCAGAAGCGGCGAACGGAGCAGCGGGAGCAATTGCGACCGGGCTTGCACATCCTGCATGATACCTTGCACCATACGCAAGGTCAATCTTCCCAAGCTGGCCGGCTGGCGACGCCGCGGGGTTGCCAGTGGCCGACGTGAGAGCTCGGCGCGGTCAGCCTCGTCCAGCTGTACCTGGTCGCGGTGCTCACCGGTGCCCGGGGCGGTGGTGTTCGCGATGGCGTACCAGTCGTCCTTCGCGGCGCTCGTACCGGCGTCGGCGTACCTCGACGCGAACAGCAAGCTGAGCCTGAGCCGGGCCGTTCGGCGCCGGCCCGGCCATCGCCGGGGGTGCTGGTGCAAGCGCTCACCGCCCCGTTCGCGGTCGTGGCGGATGCCGTGTCGTTCCTCGGTTCGGCGCTGCTGATCGGCCGGATCCGGGTATCGGAGGTCGCTCCCGCGCCGAGCGGGTCATCGAGCTGTACGACCACAGTCAACTTCTTCACCTTCATGTCCAACGCGCTGCTGGTGCTCTTCGCGAGCCGCGAGCCGCGAGCTGCGACTGTCGGCGGGCGCGATCGGGATCGCCCTCGGCATCGGCTCCCTCGGCGCGGTGGCCGGAGCGGCGCTGGCGCCCCGCGTCTCCCGCCTGATCGGACTGGGCCGTACCGCGATCGTCGGCGCTGTCGTCTTCCCGGCACCGCTGGCGGCCGTGGCGCTGGCCGCCGGGCCGGCGTGGGCCAAAGTCGCCGTGCTCGCCGGTGCCGAACTGCTGTCCAGCGTCGGCGTCATGCTCATGGACATCAACCTCAACGCGCTCCTCACGAAGGTCACGCCCGACGCGGCGCGGGGCCGGCGGGCCGGAGGGTACACCGCGGTGAACTACGGCATCCGGCCGCTGGGCGCACTGGCCGGCGGCTGGCTCGGTACCGTGCTCGGTCTCCGTCCGACGTTCGTGGTCGCCGGGGTCGGTGGCACGCTCGCCGCCCTGTGGCTGCTTGCGTCGCCGGTGCGCCGGATCGCCGTCCTGGAAGCCGGAGCACCCTGACCGCGGAACCGAGCACGACGGCCAGCGCGCCGACTACCGCCGCGAGACGTATTCCCGGTCCGAGCCAGGACGCGATTGTGTGCATGCACGAGACCTCCCCGTGTCGTTGACGCCGTGTCGACGTCACACGAAGAGGTTAGTACAGACGTACGACAGTAATCAGAGCCCGGAGAGCCGCTGCCCGGCCCGTACCACGGCCATCGCGTGCCGGTCCCCGGGACGGCGGCCGAGCCGTTCGATCGGGCCGGACACGCTGATCGCGGCGATCACCCGGCCGGTGCGGTCGCGGATCGGCGCGGACACGCTCGCCACCCCGGCCTCCCGCTCGGCGACGCTCTGCGCCCAACCCCGGCGGCGTACCTCGGCCAGCGTCCGGCCGGTGAACTTGCAGCGCGGCAGCAGTGGCATCACCGCTTCCGGCGGCTCCCACGCGAGCAGCACCTGGGCCGCCGAGCCGGCGGTCATCGGCAGGACGGCGCCCACCGGTACCGTGTCCCGCAGCCCGCTCGCGCGCTCGGCCGAGGCGACGCAGATCCGCTCGTCCGCGCGCCGCAGGTAGAGCTGGGCGCTTTCGCCCGTCGCGTCGCGCAGCGCGGAGAGCATCGGCTCGGCGGCGCTCAACAGGACATCGGGCGCGGCGTTGGCCAACTCGCCCAGACGCGGGCCGGGCCGCCAGCGCCCCTGCTGATCCCGGACCAGCATGCGGTGGATCTCCAGCGCCTGCGCCAGCCGATGGGCCGTGGCGCGCGGAAGCTTGGTCCGCTCCACCAGTTCGGCCAGGCTGGCACCGTCGACACAGGCGGCAAGAATGACGACCGCCTTGTCGAGAACGCCGACACCGCTCATACTGTGTCCCATAAGGCGAAACATACCTCCCAGAATTTAGGACGTCCAGATGGTGGGAGCAGCTCCCGAGCGGACCCTCGCCGAGAAGGTCTGGGACGCGCATGTCGTACGGTCGGCCCACGGTGAACCGGACCTGCTGTACATCGACCTGCATCTTGTCCATGAGGTGACCAGCCCGCAGGCGTTCGACGGCCTGCGCCTGGCCGGCCGGGGCGTGCGCCGTCCCGACCTGACCATCGCGACCGAGGATCACAACACCCCGACCGACAACCTGTTCACGATCGCCGATCCGGTCTCCCGGACCCAGATCGAGACGCTGCGCAAGAACTGCGCGGACTTCGGCATCAAGCTGCATTCGCTCGGCGACGCCGAGCAGGGCATCGTGCACGTGCTCGGGCCGCAGGTCGGGCTGACCCAGCCGGGTCTGACGATCGTGTGCGGCGATTCGCACACCGCGACGCACGGCGCCTTCGGCGCGCTGGCGTTCGGGATCGGTACCAGCGAGGTCGAGCACGTCCTCGCGACCCAGACGCTGCCACAGGCGCGGCCGAAGACCATGGCGGTCAACGTCATCGGCGAGCTCGGTCCCGGCGTCACCGCCAAGGACCTGATCCTCGCGCTGATCGCCCAGGTGGGTACCGGCGCCGGGCGGGGCCACATCGTCGAGTACCGCGGGGAAGCCATCCGCAAGCTCTCCATGGAGGGCCGGATGACCATCTCCAACATGTCCATCGAATGGGGCGCGCGGGCCGGGATGATCGCGCCGGACGAGACCACGTTCGCATATCTGCGCGGCCGGCCGTACGCGCCCAAGGGCGCCCAGTGGGACGCCGCCGTCGAGTACTGGCGCAGCCTCGCCACCGACCCGGGCGCGACCTTCGACACCGAGGTGACGTTGGACGCGAGCCGCATCACGCCGTTCGTCACCTGGGGTACCAACCCCGGGCAGGGTGCGCCGCTGGACGGCGCGGTGCCGGACCCCGCTGACTTCGCCAGCGAGGCGGAGCGCACCGCCGCACAGAAGGCGCTGGAGTACATGGCGCTGCGCCCCGGTACCCGGTTGCGCGACATCACGGTCGACGTGGTGTTCGTCGGGTCGTGTACCAACGGGCGGCTGGAGGACCTGCGCTCGGCCGCCGAGGTGCTGCGCGGGCGCAAGGTCGCCGACGGGGTACGGATGTTGGTGGTACCGGGTTCCGCCGCGGTACGGGCGGCGGCCGAGCGCGAAGGGCTGCACGAGGTCTTCACCGCGGCCGGTGCCGAATGGCGCTTCGCCGGCTGCTCGATGTGCCTGGGCATGAACCCGGACACGCTCAAGCCGGGGCAGCGCAGCGCCTCCACGTCCAACCGCAACTTCGAAGGCCGGCAGGGCAAGGGCGGGCGTACCCATCTCGTCTCGCCACCGGTCGCCGCCGCCACCGCCGTACTGGGCCACCTCGCCGCGCCGGCCGACCTGGAGGGCTGAGAACCACATGGAGAAGTTCACCGTCCACACCGGTACCGCCACGCCGCTGCGCCGGTCCAACGTGGACACTGACCAGATCATCCCGGCCGTGTACCTCAAGCGGGTCACCCGGTCCGGCTTCGAGGACGGGCTGTTCCGCTCCTGGCGCGACGCCGATCCGGAGTTCGTGCTCAACAACCAGCGCTACGCCGGTGCCTCGATCCTCGTGGCCGGCCCCGAGTTCGGTACCGGCTCCTCGCGCGAGCACGCGGTGTGGGCCTTGCGCGACTGGGGGTTCAAGGCGGTCCTGTCGCCCCGGTTCGGTGACATCTTCCGCGGCAACGCGCTCAAGGAAGGGCTCCTGCCGGTCGAGCTGGAACTGCCGGTGATCGAAGAGCTGTGGGACGCCGTGACCGCCGACCCGAGCCTTGCGGTAACGGTCGACCTGGAACACCGGGAGGTACGCGCAGCGGGAAGTACCTGGTCGTTCGCGCTCGACGACTTCAGCCGCTGGCGCCTGCTCGAAGGCTTGGACGACATCGGCTTGACGCTGCGGCACGACGCGCTCATCGGCGCCTACGAGAGCCGGCGTCCCGCCTACAAACCGGTCGTCGCCTAGCCCGGATACCCAGAAACTCCCCCGGTTGCTCGTCCGACCGGGGGAGTTTCCGTTACGACACAAGGCCTTTTTTCCGGCCAGATGTTTGTGCTTTGCCGTCACAGGGCATACCGTGCGCGCAGAATGGCCGCGTCCGGCCAGACAACGCACCATTGTGTTTGGGAGGGTAGTTGTGAACAAGGCTGAGCTGATCGATGCACTCGCGACCCGGCTGGGAGACAAGCGGTCGGCATCGACGGCGCTCGACGCGGTTCTCGCCGAGATCCAGACGGCGGTCACCAAGGGCGACAAGGTGGCGATCACCGGCTTCGGGGTCTTCGAGAAGCGTGTGAGGGCCGCGCGTACCGCCAGAAATCCGCGGACGGGCGAAGCGGTGAAGGTGAAGAAGACCTCGGTACCGGCGTTCCGGCCGGGGCAGAGCTTCAAGGAGCAGGTGGCGAGCGGCAAGGTCGCCAAGGCAGCGGCCAAGAAGACCACCGGCGCCGCGAAGAAGACCACCGCGGCCAAGGCCGGTACGGCGAAGGCGGCCAAGAGCACCGCCAAGGCGGCGCCCGCCAAGACCACCCGCGCCACCAAGACGACGGCCACCAAGACGACGGCCGCCAAGGCACCGGCGCGGAAGACCGCGACCAAGACGACGCGTGCGGCGGCGACGCCGGCGCGCAAGACCACGACGGCCACGGCCGCTCCGGCGAAGACCGCCGCGCGGAAGGCGCCGGCGCGCAAAGCCGCGCGCTAACGCCAGTCGGCCCACCCGGTGGCGCCCGCCAAGTACGGCGGGCGCCACCGACGTTTCCAGGAGCCGGCCGGTTCAGGGCTCCAACCGGTCTGCGCTCACGACCGTATCGCCGGCCATGGCCAGCAGCCAGCCGGTGCCCTTGGGCGTCTCGAACTCTTCGACCCTCGACGTCTGGGCCGGCCGCAGGAGGCGCAGCAGCGGCGGGATCACCTTGCCCTGGCTGCAGATCGCCGTGGATCCGCCCTCGGCGGCGAGCGCGCGCAGCGCGGCGGCCGCACCCGGTACCCCTTCGGGGGAGTCCTCGTCGAAGGACGGATCCACCTTGACCGGCAGGCCCAGCCGCTCGGCCAGCGGAGCGAAGGTCTCCCGGCAGCGCAGCGGCGTAGCCGAGACGATCCGCTCCGGCGACAGCGCCGCCAACACCCCGGCCAGCTTCGCGGCCTGCTCGTGCCCGACCGCGTCCAGTGGCCGCAACCGGTCCGGCCCGTGCCACGCGTTGCGGCTACCGGCGTGGGCGTGCCGGACGAGCGAGATCTCGGCGGTGATCCGGGGCAGTTGCGCGAACGCCGCCAGCACACCCCGGTCGTGCTTGTAGCTGAGTACCGCGGCCGCGTCGGCCAGCGGTACCCAGCGGACCTCCGCGATCTCGTCATCGGGCTCGCGGCCGGCGTCGGCGCGTACCCGCATCGACCAGAAGTCGACGACCTTCTCCACATCGGGTTCGCCGGTCAGGTACCGGATCGTGGGTAGCCGCACCTGTGGTCCGCAGGTGAGGCCGGTTTCCTCGCGCACCTCCCGGACGGCGGCGACGATCGGGTGTTCCTGGCGCTCCAGCTTGCCCTTGGGCAGCGTCCAGTCCCCGTACCGCGGCCGGTACACCAGCGCGACCTCGACGCCCGGCGACCCCGCGCGCCACGGCACCCCGCCCGCCGCGCGGACCGTCCGGAGATTCACGGCAGCCAACTCGTCAGGCGGTGGCGGTCGGCTCGCGCCCACACCGCGGGGAAGCCTTCCCGGGCCCGGCGGACCGCGGCGCGCTCCCGTTCGTAGAGCCGGCCGGCGGTGACCGCGAGAGCGTGGTCGTCCGGGTCGGCGTGCGCGATCGCGAGCCAGGTCTGCGCGGCGATCGCGGCGTCCTGGTGCTCACCGATCAAGCCCTGTACGCCGGCGATCGCCTTGGCCAGCTCGGCCGCCGTCCCACCGAGGACCGCGGCGACGGCTTCGGTGGCGTACCTGGCCCGCTTGGCGCGGATGCGGACCGCGTGCCACTCGTCGTCCGGTGCCAACGGGTCGAGCTGCCCGGCGCCGGAGACCCCGTCCGAGCCGAACGCGAGATCCCGCCAGGGTTTGGCGACGAGCCGGGGCAGTAGCTCCAGGGCCGGTACCCCGGCGCGGTGGTCCAGCAGCCGCGGTCGCGCGGCGGCGGCGACGAGGTGGTCGAGCAGGACCCGGTACCGGTCGCTGCGCAGCGCACCGTCCAGCGTGTTGAGGGCGTCCTCGTGCCGCGCCGCGAGACCGGCGTCCATCCGGGCGACGGCCGCCTCGTCGAGCGGGGCGAGCGGGTCGGCGGCGGCGGTATGGCGCAGCCGCTCGCGGAGCACCTCCGCGTCCCGTGCGGCGCCCAGCTTGTCGGCGATCCAGGTCAGCTCCTCCCGCAACCCGTTGGCCCACAAGGCGTCCAGTACCGGGCGGAAGGTCCGCAGGTCGGTGCGCAGCCGGCGGACGCCGACCCGCATCTGGTGTACCGCGGTGTCCCCGTCCGGCAGCGGCTCGCGCAGCCGCACCAACGGGTCGTACCCGAGCATCCGCGCGATGTCGGCCCGTACCGCGCGGACCACCACGTCGCCCGCGGTGGCCTTGCGCGGCAACTCGGCGGCGGGTGGGGTCAGCTCCGGCGCCTCCAGCGGACCGAGCGCCCGCAGGTGCTTGGCCACGAAGGCCCCGCCGCCGTCCGCCCCAGCCGCTTGCAGCGCTTCGCCGACCCGGTCGAGTAGCTTGCGCCCGCCGTCGCGGCGCTCGACCTCGATCTCCCGGAACTTGAACCGGACCCTCGGCCCGTCAAGCACGGCGACGCTGTCGTCGTCCAGCTCGGCGAGCAGCTTGCCGTCACCGTCGCGCAGCTCGTACACCCGGCGGGTGGTACGCAGTACCGCCGCGGGCGCCAGCACGCTGCCCCGGGTGTACACGGTCACCAGCTCGACCAGCTCGGTCGGGATGCCGGCCGGCGAGCCGACCCGGGAGACCTCCTGCCGGATCCCGACCACGCCGGTCGGCAGCTTCACCGTCCACGGCACCGGGTCGCCCCGCCGGTACCGCAGTGACGCGCCGGCCCGCGCGAGCCGGCGGTCCGCGGTGTCGTAGTAGGTGGCCCGGAGCGTTGTCGGATCGAGCGCGACGACCTCCCCGCCGTCCGGCACGCAGGCGCTCAGATCCGGTACACCGAACCGGGCATCGACCGCGTACTTGCGCTCCTCCTCCAGCATCTGGGCAGCCTAGCGCGTCAGGGTTACTCGGCCCGGTCAACGATCCGACGCAGCAGCGCGCTCTGCAGGTCCCGCGCGGGGTGCTCCGGATCGGTCACCGAGTGCTGCGCCCAGGTACCGTCCGGCCGCAGTTCGAACGCGCGCGTCTGCGGGCTCATCGCCAGTCCCAGTACGGCATCCAGTTCGCCCGCCGAGGTCTGGTCGGCGACCCGGACCAGCGCCTCCACCCGGCGGTCGAGGTTGCGGTGCATCAGGTCGGCCGAGCCGATCCACACCTCCGGCTCCTCGTCGTTGGCGAAGCGGAAGACGCGCGAGTGTTCGAGGAACCGGCCGAGGATCGAGCGGACCCGGATGTTGTCCGACAGCCCCGGTACCCCCGGCCGCAGCGTGCAGATGCCCCGGATCACCAGGTCCACCCGTACCCCGGCGCGGCTGGCCCGGTACAGCGCGTCGATGATCTCCTCGTCGACGAGCGCGTTCACCTTGATCTGGACGAGTCCTTCCCGGCCCTCCGATGCGTGCTTGATCTCCCGCTCGATCCGCTCGACGATGCCGGCCCGGACGCCGTGCGGTGCGGCCAGAAGCCGCCGGTACGCGGTCTGCCGGCTGTACCCGGTCAGCACGTTGAACAGGTCGGTCAGGTCGGCGCCCACTTCGGGGTCGGCGGTCAGCAGCCCGTAGTCCTCGTAGAGCCGGGCGGTCCGCGGGTGGTAGTTACCGGTACCGATATGTGCGTACCGCCGGATCTGGTTGCCCTCCTGCCGGATCACCAGCGCGGTCTTGCAGTGGGTCTTCAGCCCGACGAGGCCGTAGACCACGTGACAGCCGGCCTTCTCCAGCATCCGCGCCCACCCGATGTTGGCCTGCTCGTCGAAGCGCGCCTTCACTTCCACGAGCACGACCACCTGCTTGCCGGCCTCCGCCGCGTCGATCAGCGCGTCGACGACGGGGGAGTCGCCGGACGTGCGGTACAGCGTCTGCTTGATGGCCAACACGTTCGGGTCGGCGGCGGCCTGCTCGATGAAGCGCTGCACGCTGGTGGAGAACGAGTGGTACGGGTGGTGCACGAGGATGTCGCCGTCCCGAAGGGTCGCGAAGACACTGCGCGGCGTCTCACCCTCGGCGAAGCGTGGGTGCGTGGCCGGCACGAAAGGGCGGTCTTTGAGGTCCGGGCGGTCCACCCCCTCGAACACCTGCCAGAGCGCGGACAGGTCGAGCAGACCCGGAACCCGCAGCACGTCGTGGCTGTCCATGTCCAGCTCGCGGACAAGGGTCTCCAGGACGAGATCGGAGACGGTGGCCGCCACCTCCAGCCGGACCGGCGGACCGAACCGGCGCCGGGCCAGCTCCCGCTCCAGCGCCTGCAGCAGGTCCTCGTCGCGGTCCTCCTCGACCTCCAGGTCGGCGTTGCGGGTGACCCGGAACAGGTGGTGCTCGACGATCTCCATCCCGGAGAACAGCGCGCCCAGGTGCGCCGCGATGAGTTCCTCCAGCGGGAGGAAGTGGTGCACCCGGCCGCTGGCTTCGATCGCCACCAGCCGCGGCACGTTGTTCGGTACCTTGACCCGCGCGAACAGTTCCCCGCCGCCGTCCGGGTCGCGGACCACCACGGCGAGGTTGAGCGACAGCCCGGAGATGTACGGGAACGGGTGCGCGGGGTCGAAGGCGAGCGGGGTCAGTACCGGGAACACCTGGTCCCGGAAGTAGTCGCGCAGCCGGTCGCGTTCCGCCGCCGCCAGGTCGGACCAGCGGACGATCTCGACGCCCTCCTCGGCCAGTGCCGGGCCGACCTCGCGCAGGAAGCAGTGGGCGTGCCGGCCGACCAGATCGGCGGTGCGCTCGGCGATCAGCTCCAGCTGCTCCCGGGCGGACAGCCCGTCGGGGCTGCGGATCGGCAGGCCGGTCTGCATCCGCCGCTTCAGCCCGGCGACCCGCACCATGTAGAACTCGTCGAGGTTGCTCGCGAAGATGGCCAGGAACTTGGCCCGTTCCAGCAGCGGCGTCTGCGGGTCCTCGGCCAGGGTCAGCACCCGGGCGTTGAAGTCCAGCCAGGACAGCTCCCGGTTGAGGAAGCGGTCCTCGGGCAGCTGCTCGTCCAGCGGCGGAAGCGGTCCGGTGGGCGGCGGCGCGTCCCCGGCGGGCGCCTGGCGTGGCGGTGCCTGCGCGACGGCAGTTTCCGCCGGGTCGTCCGGCCGGGGCGAACCGCCACCCGGATCCTCGACCGCCGCGCGCGGGATCCAGCGGCCGGCGGCCCCGCGTGGCGCAGCATCGGCGATCCCGGCCCGGCGGGGATGGGGAGGGGTGGTACCTGCGCTCGAACTCACCCCGCCATCATCCCGTGTGTCAGGGAATCCGGGGCGCGTGAAAGGCGTACCCGCTGGCCCAGCCGCAGCAGCCGCAGGCCGGAGGCGGCGAAGGCCTCGGGCGGGAAGTCGACCCGCGTCCCGTCGTCGAGCAGCACCGTGCCCGAGTGTGCGGACTCGTCGAATATGGCCACCGTGCCCTGCATGCGGGTCACATTAGCGCGGCGGTACGGGCGCCGAGACCGAGCCGCGCGGCGGCGGCGAGGTCGGCGGCGGTGTCCACGTCGTGGCGCAGGGACGGCGCGGCCGGGAGGACCACGGCGCCCGACCGGGCATGCGCCCGCGCGGATCCGGGACCGAAGCGCGGATCCAGCGGTACGCCCGCTGGTGCGGCGAGCAGCGTGGTGCCGGTGCCGTCGTGGTCGGGCACAAACCTGGCGCCGAGCCCGCGCGCCGCCGCGGCCGCGGCCTCGTCGGCGGTGATCACGAGGACCTCGGCCACCGCCGGGCACGCCAGCGCCGCGGACAGCGTGTCCAGCACGAGGGCCAGGACGAGATCCGCATGGGGTACCCCCGCCAGCGCGCCCCGCAGCCGGCTCTTCGCGAGCCCGAGCTCTTTCACCGGCATCAGTACCGTCCACCCCACCCGACGGATTCTCTCTCGGCGGGCTGCTTGTTGGTACGCCCACCCCGATCAGGCATGATTCGCAGGTGACACGGCGCAGGCTCGGCTTCTGGCAGTGGTTCGCGGCGGGGGTCGTCAAGCCGACCCTCACCGTCTGGACAAAACGCGACTGGTCGGGAATGGAGCACATCCCGCACGAGGGCGGCGTGATACTCGCCCCCAACCACCTGTCCGAGTTCGACCCGCTGGTCGTGGCGCACTACGTCTTCGACGCCGGCCGGTGGCCGCAGTTCCTGGCCAAGTCGGCCCTGTTCAACAGCCGGGTACTCGGCCCGCTGCTGCGCTCGGTCAAGCAGATCCCGGTGTACCGGGGCACCGCCGACGCGGTGAAGTCGGTGGCGGCCGCGGTGGAAGCGGTACAGGCCGGGGAGGCGGTGATCATCTATCCGGAGGGCACCACGCCCAAGGCGGGTGACCTCTGGCCGCAGCGCGGCAAGACCGGGATCGCCCGGCTGTACCTGCAGACCGGCGCGCCGGTCGTGCCGATCGTCACCTGGGGGCCGCAGAAGATCTTCGACCCGCGGATGCACCGGCTCAGGTTCCGGCCCCGCATGCCGGTGACCGTGGTCGCCGGACCGCCCATCGACCTGTCGAAGTGGACGGACGCCCCGCCGACGGCGGCCAACCTGTACGCGATCACCGACGAGATCATGGCGGTACTGCGGGACATGCTCGCGGACCTGCGCGGCGAGCCGGCCCCGGCACAGCCCAGCGCAGCGCCGAACGGAGGTGCCGGATGAGGGCTGCCGTGCTCGGGTCGGGCTCGTGGGGTACCGCGTTCGCCAAGGTGCTCGGCGACGCCGGTACCGACGTCGTGATGTGGGCCCGCCGCCCCCAGGTCGCGGTGGCCGTGCGCGACCACCGGCACAACCCCGACTACCTGCCCGGTCTGCGGCTGCCCGAACCGGTGACCGCGACCAGCGACGCGGCGGCGGCACTGGCCGGAGCCGAGCTGGTCGTGCTCGCCGTACCCGCCCAGACGCTGCGCGCCAACCTGGCCGAGTGGCGGGACCTCGTCGACCCGGACGCGACGCTCGTCAGCCTCGCCAAGGGCATCGAACTCGGCACCTCGAAGCGGATGAGCGAGGTCATCGTGGAGGCCGCGCGGGTGGCCACCGACCGGGTCGCGGTGGTGTCCGGGCCGAACCTCGCCGCCGAGATCGCCGCCGAGCAGCCGACCGCGACGGTGGTCGCGTGCGAGGATCCGGTCCGCGCGGCGGTGGTGCAGAAGGCGGTGGCGACCCGGTACTTCCGGCCGTACACCAACGACGACGTGGTGGGCTGCGAGCTGGGCGGCGCGGTGAAGAACGTGATCGCGCTGGCCTACGGGATGGCGAGCGCGATGGGCTTCGGCGACAACACGAAGGCCACGCTCATCACGCGGGGCCTCGCCGAGACCGCCCGGCTGGGGGTACGGCTGGGCGCCGACCCGATGACCTTCGCCGGCCTGGCCGGGCTCGGCGACCTCGTCGCCACGTGCTCTTCGCCACTGTCGCGCAACCGCACCTTCGGCGAGCACCTCGGCCGCGGCGAGACGCTCGAACAGGCGCAGGCCGCCACCCGGCAGACCGCCGAGGGCGTGAAGAGCTGCCTCGCGATCCGGGACCTGGCACGGCGCTGCGACGTCGAGATGCCGATCACCGAACAGGTCGAGCTGGTCTGCCACGAGGGGGCCGACCCGCGGGTCGCGGTCGCCGCGCTGATGAGCCGGGAGACGAAGCCGGAGTGACGGGCGACGGCACGCGGTGCGTCCGGGCGGGGCTGCCCGATCCGGTACCGGGAAAGCCGTTCCTGCCCGGCCCGGTGTTCGCGGCGCCATACCACCTCGACCCGGTTTCCGGCCCGGCGCCCGGCCTGGACGGCTACGGCCGCACCGACAACCCGACCTGGCGCGCCCTGGAGTCCGCGATCGGCGAACTGGAGGGCAGCGAGTGCGTCGTCTTCGCCAGCGGCATGGCGGCGATCTCGGCGGTGCTCCTGACCGTGCTGCGTCCCGGCGACACCGTGGTACTGCCCGCCGACGGGTACTACAAGACCCGCGCGTTCGCGGCGGATAGCCTCGCCGGGCTCGGCATCACGATCCGCGAGATGCCGACGGCCGGCCCGTACCCGCCGTTCGACGGCGTGCGGCTGGTGCTGCTGGAGTCGCCGGCCAACCCGGGGCTGGACGTCTGCGACATCGCGGCGCTCGCGGCCGCCGCGCACCGGACCGGCGCGCTGGTCGCCGTCGACTCCACGACGGCGACGCCGCTGGGACAGCAGCCGCTCGCGCTGGGCGCGGACCTCGTGGTCGCCAGCGGTACCAAGGCGTTGACCGGGCACTCCGATCTGCTGCTCGGCTACGTCGCGGGCGCCTCAGTCGACGGGATCCGCAACTGGCGCAACAACACGGGTGCGGTACCCGGCCCGTTCGAGGCCTGGCTCGCACACCGCTCGCTGTCCACATTGGACCTCCGGCTGGCCCGCCAGTCGGCCACCGCCGCGCCGGTCACGGACCTGCTCGCCAGCCGGCCCGAGGTCTCATCCGTACGCTGGCCCGGCCGGCCGGGCGACCCGGCGTACCCGGTCGCGTCGCGACAGATGCGCCGGATCCCGGGCGTCGTCACGTTCACGCTCCCGGACGCCGCACACGTGGCCCGCTTCCTGGGCGCGGCCAGATTGGTCAGCGCGGCCACTTCCTTCGGTGGCCCGCACACCACCGCCGACCGGCGCGCCCAATGGGGCGATCCGGTACCCGAGGGGCTGGTGCGGCTGTCCTGCGGCCTGGAGGACACCGCCGACGTCCTGGCTGATATGGCGCAGGCGCTGGACAGCGCCGCGGACTCGGGTTAGCCCTACCCGGAATCCGGGGGCCTCTGGGATTCATCCGGGCCCGGGTCGCTTCTAGCTAGCGTCGAGAGCATGACGAGACGCACACGTGACCGGATCGGCGGCGTCTTCGGGCTGGCGCTGGCGGGTGTGGCCGCGCTCCCCCTGGTGGCCGGTACGTCGCCGGCAACCAGGTCCGCCCACCCGGGGGTTCACCTCGCCCAGGCGCAGCCCGGCGCGTGGTACTCGAGGATGGCCGCGCGGGCGGGGGCGTCCGGCGGCAGTACCAGGGTCATCCGGTCCAGCCGCCCGGGCCGGCGCAGCTGGACTGAGGAGTGTCGGGGCCGCGCGAGCGGAGCGAGCGCCAAAGACGCAGAGTAGGGTCAGCGCGTGACGAGCTCACGGAAGATCCGAGTCGCCATCGTGTTCGGCGGGCGCAGCCCCGAGCACGCGATCTCCTGCGTCAGTGCCGGCAACATCCTCGCGGCCCTGGACCCGGACGAGTTCGAGGCCGTACCGGTCGGCATCACCCGCGCCGGGCAGTGGGTACTCACCAGCGGTGACCCCGGGCAGCTTGCCATTTCCGGCCGGCGGTTACCCGAGATCACCGCCGGCTCCGGCACCGCGGTCGTGCTGTCCAGCGACCCGGCCGCCCGGGGCCTCGTGGTGCTCGATCCCACGCAGGGCGCGAGTGCGCTGGGTGACGTCGACGTCGTGTTCCCGGTCCTGCACGGCGCGTACGGCGAGGACGGGACGATCCAGGGCCTGCTGGAGATGGCCGGCATCCCGTATGTCGGCGCCAACGTGTTCGCCTCGGCGGCGGCCATGGACAAGGAGTTCACCAAGAAACTGGCCACCGCGGCCGGCATCCCGACCGGCCCTTACGCCGTGCTGCGCGCGGGGCAGTCGCTGACCGAGGACGACCGGCGGCGCCTGGGCCTGCCGGTGTTCGTCAAGCCCGCGCGCGCCGGTTCCTCGTACGGCATCACCAAGGTCACCGACTGGGCCGACCTGGACGAAGCGGTCACGGCCGCCCGCGCGATCGACCCGAAGATCCTCGTCGAGCAGGCCGTGGCGGGCCGGGAGATCGAGTGCGGCGTCCTGGAAGGGGAGTACGGTGGCGGCCCTGACGCCTCCCTGCTCGCCGAGATCCGGGTCGTCCGGGACCACGAGTTCTACGACTTCGAGGCCAAGTACCTCGACGACGCCTGCGAGTACGACATCCCGGCCGACCTGCCCGAGCCGGTCACCCGGCAGATCCAGGACTACGCCCGGCGCACGTTCACCGCGCTGGACTGCGCCGGCCTCGCCCGGGTGGACTTCTTCCTCACCGGCGACCTCCAGGTGTACTTCAACGAGATCAACACCATGCCGGGGTTCACCACGACGTCGATGTTTCCGCGGATGTGGGCGGCCACCGGCCTGGAGTACCCCAAGCTGATCTCCCGCCTGATCCGCACCGCCCTGCGCCGGGGGACGGGGCTGCACTAGCCCTTGCAGCCGCTGGGGACCGTCGAGATCGCCGGGATCGCGGTGGCGACCGGTGGGGCGAACTGGATGACCCACTGCGCCTGGGCGTCGTAGCTCTTCGGCACCGTCACGGCCACCGGTACCTCGCGGTCGACCGTGGTCCAGGTGGTCGCGGCCGGGCCGGTCACCGGGTACCAGCAGACGCCGGACAGGTTGTAGACGGTCGCGGTCGGGTCGACCGACGGAGCCGGGGTGACACCGCAGGCGAGCGTGATGGCCGGATCGCCGTACGCGGCGTTCTGCTCCGAGCCGGCCGTCACCGGGCGGCGCGGCCGGTCGCGCAGCACCCCGGGAAGGTGGGACACCAGCGACTGGCACACCAGGGCGTCGCGTACCGGCAGCGACGGCGCCGGCATCGCGACCGGCGCCGTGGCCTGCGGGGCCGGCGACGGGGACGCGGCCGGGGCGTTGCCGGACCGGCTCAGGACGCGGTACGCGATGAGGCCGGCGACCAGCGCAACGGGCAGCGCGATCAGAGCCGCCCACCGCGCCGCGCTGCGGGTAACCGGGTCAGCCACTTACAGCCGGACCACCGAGCAGGTCAGGGTACGCGTGATGCCGCTGACGAGCTGGACCTTGCTCACGATCATCTTGCCGAGCTCGTCGACGCTGTGCGCCTCCGTCAGCACGATCACGTCGTAGGGCCCGGTCACGGCGTCCACGCGGACGACGCCGGGGATATCCGTAATCGCGGCGGCCACGTCACGCGCCTTTCCGACCTCCGTCTGGATCAGGATGTAAGCCTGTACCACGACACGCCCCCCTCTCTGCGGCAATCTCGCGGGGTCGCCCGTGAAACTACCGCACAAGAGCGCCAGGACATACGGGGGAGTGCACAACGGGTGCACGATGAGTAGGCAGGAGGTGCCCGTGTTGAGTCCGACGATATCGGAGGCAGGTGAGTTCGGGCTTATCCGGCGGGTGACCGCGCGGCTGGGCGGGGTGGCGGGGTCATGGACAGACCGGGCACAGGGCCCGGCGGTCCTCCTCGGGCCGGGTGACGACGCCGCGGTGGTGGCCGCGCCGGATGGGCGGGTGGTCGCCACGACCGACGTCCTGGTCGAAGGGCGGCACTTCCGCCGCGACTGGTCGGCCGCAGCCGACGTCGGGCACCGGGCCGCCGCCGCCAACCTGGCCGACGTGGCCGCCATGGGAGGGGTACCGACGGCCTTGCTGGTCGGCTTCTGCGCCCCGCCCGAGCTGGACGTGGCCTGGGTGGAGGAACTGGCCGACGGATTGGCCGAGGAGGCGGCCAGCGCCGGGGCGGCCGTGGTCGGCGGGGACATGTCGAGCGGTCCGGTAGTGATGATCTCCATTACCGCGCTCGGCGACCTGCGCGGCGGGGCACCGGTACGGCGCGACGGCGCGCGGCCGGGCGACGTGGTCGCGCTGGCCGGGCGGCTCGGGTACGCGGCGGCGGGGTACACGGTGCTCTCCCGCGGCTTCCGCTCGCCGCGGCTGCTCGTCGAGGCGCACCGCCGGCCGGAGGTGCCCTACGCCGCCGGCCCGCGCGCCGCGGATCTCGGCGCCACCAGCATGATCGACGTCTCGGACGGGCTGCTCGCCGATCTCGGCCACGTCGCCGCGGCCAGCCGGGTGTCGATCGACGTCCGTACCAGCACCTTCGTGGTACCCCCGCAGATGCGCGACGCGGCCGGGGCGCTCGGCGTCGACCCGTACGCCTGGATCCTCACCGGTGGCGACGATCACGCTCTGGCGGCCACCTTCCCGGCCGGTACCGAGCTGCCGGAGGATTGGTCGGTGATCGGTGCGGTACGCGAGGGGAGCGGGGTGACCGTGAACGGATCGGCCCACGAGGGCGCAGCGGGCTGGGACCACTTCGCGTGATTCACATCGAGCGGCTCCCCTACACCTCGCCGGTGGCGGCTGCGCTGCTGACGGCGGCGCTCGCCGACCTGTCCGGCCGGTACGGCGGACCCGGCGACGGTACCCCGGTGGATCCGGCCCAGTTCGAGCCGCCCGGCGGCGCCTTCCTGGTCGCCTGGCTGGACGGCCGGCCCGCCGGATGCGGCGGCTGGCGGACGTACCACGGCGACCCGACCACCGCGGAAATCAAGCGGATGTACACGGTCCCCGAGGCGCGCGGGTGCGGCGTCGCGATGGCGCTGCTGAAAGCGCTGGAGGAGTCCGCACGGGGGGCCGGTCGCAAGCGGGTCGTCCTGGAAACCGGGCACCGCCAGCCCGAGGCGATCGCCCTGTACCAGAAGGCCGGGTACGTCCGGATCCCCGACTTCGGCCACTACAAGGACGAGCCGGGAGTCCGATCGTTCGGCCGTGAGCTCTAGCTAACCCCGGACGACCTTGCCGGCCTTGAGGCACGAGGTGCAGACGTTCAGGCGCTTGGTCGTCCCGCCACCGGCCGGGGTCCGGACGGTCTGGATGTTCGGGTTCCAGCGCCGCTTGGTCCGGCGGTGCGAGTGGGACACGTTGTAGCCGAAGCCGGGCCTCTTGCCACAGACGTCGCACACGCTAGCCACGGAAGTCTCCTGGGTTGATTTCGAGCAACCGCGCAAGAGTACAGGACGCCGTGCGGGCAGGGCCAACCGGCCGCATTGTCGGGGGGCGTCAATAGACTTCGAGCGTGCTGGAACGTCTGGACGCCGCCGCCGTACACCGCTGGTGCGCGACGGGCCTCGACGCGCTGCGCCGCCACCAGCAGGAGATCGACGACCTCAACGTCTATCCGGTGCCCGACGGCGACACCGGCACCAACCTGGTGCTCACGCTGGCCGCCGCGCACGAGGAGCTGGCCGGAAACGTGCTCGGCCTGGCCGACGACCTGCGCCGGATGGCCCGTGGCGCGCTGCTCGGCGCCCGGGGCAACTCCGGCGTGATCGTCGCCCAGATGGTCAAGGGCATGGCGGAGGTGCTCGGCGCCGTCCCGGTACCGGATGGGACGGCTCTGGCCAACGCGCTGGCCGAGGCGGCGCGGCTGGCCCGGGCGGCGGTCGCCGCGCCGGTCGAGGGCACCGTGCTCTCAGTGGCCGACGGCGCGGCCCGGGCCGCGGCCGAGGCCGGGTCCGGCGACCTGACCGAGGTCGCCCAGGCGGCGGCCAAGGGCGCGACCGAGGCTCTGGCCCGCACCCCCGACCAGCTCGACGTGCTGGCCCGGGCCGGCGTCGTCGACGCGGGCGGCCGCGGCCTGTGCGTGCTGCTCGACGCCCTGGTGGAGGTCGTCACCGGGGTGGCCGCCGCGCCCGTCCGGCCGGCCCCGCCCCGCCGGGTGGTCGCCCGCGAGATGGGGTCCCCGGAGTACTCCTACGAGGTGCAGTACCTGCTCGACGCGCGGGAACCGGCGATCCCGCCGCTCAAGGCGGCCCTGGCCGACCTCGGCGACTCGCTCGTCGTCGTCGGTGTGGAGGGCCCGACGTGGAACGTCCACGTGCACGTCAACGACATCGGCGCGGCGATCGAGGCGGGCATCGAGGCCGGCCGCCCGCGCCGGATCACCGTGACCCGCTTCGCCGACCAGCAGCCGCCGGCCCCGGCCGGGCTGGCCCGCGCCGTCGTCGTGGTGGTCACCGGCGCCGGGCTCACCGCCGTGTTCAGCCAGGAGGGCGCGGTCACCGTCCCCGGACCGAGCCCGTCGACCGGGGAGATCCTGGACGCGATCCGGCGCTCCGGTGCGGCCGAGGCCGTGGTGCTGCCGAACGCCGGTCCGGTACAGGCGGTCGCCGCGGCCGCCGCCGAGGAGGCACGGGCGGACGGGGTGCGTGTCGGCGTGGTACCGACCCGGTCCCCCGTGCAGGCGCTGGCCGCCCTGGCGGTGCGCGACGTGTCCCGCCGGTTCGAAGACGACCTGGTGGCGATGGCCGACGCGGCCGGTGCCTGCCGGTACGCGGAGGTGACCGTGGCGGTGCGCGAGGCGGTCACGGTGGCCGGGGTCTGCCAGCCGGGCGACGTCATCGCGCTCGTGGACGGCGAGGTCAACCTCATCGGCAGCGAGCTGCGGCCGACGTGCCGCGCCCTGGTGGACCGGATGCTCGCCGGTGGCGGGGAGCTGGTCACGCTGGTGACCGGCGACGAGGCGCCCGACGACCTGGGGCCGGACCTGTCCGGGTACCTGGCCGAGCGGTGGCCGTTCGTCGAGGTCCAGCTGCTCGCCGGCGGCCCGCCCCGGTACCCGTTGGTGGTGGGGGTCGAATGACTGACCTGGACACCCCGCTGCGGAAGGTGCTGGGCGAGAAGACGTCGAAGGCGCTGGCCAGCCATCTGGAGCTGGAGACGGTCGGCGACCTCCTGTACCACTTTCCGCGCCGGTACGACGAGCGCGGCGAGCACACCGACATCCGCTCGCTCGCGGTGGGCGAGCAGGTCACCGTCATGGCCCAGGTGCAGCGCACGCACGTCCGGCCGATGCGGGCGCGCCGCGGGCAGTTGCTGGAGGTCACCGTCGGCGACGGCACCGGCGGGGTACTCGGGCTGACGTTCTTCAACCAGGCGTGGCGGGAGCGCGACCTCAAGCCCGGCCGGTGGGGCCTGTTCGCCGGCAAGGTCACCGAGTTCCGCGGCAAGCGGCAGCTCAACGGGCCGGACTACATGATCCTCGACGACCCGACCGACGGCGAGATCGAGGAGTTCGCCGGCGCGCTGATCCCCGTGTACCCGGCTGCGGCGGCGGTACCGACGTGGGTGATCGCGCGCTGCATCCGGGTGGTACTGGACACCTTCGAGCCGCCACCCGACCCGTTGCCGTCCGCGCTGCGCGCCCGCCGGCGCCTGGCCGACCTCGGTACCGCCCTGCGCCAGATCCACCGGCCGGCCAATCCAGCCGAGCGCTGGCAGGCGGAGCACCGGCTCAAGTGGGACGAGGCGTTCGCAGTCCAGGTCAGCCTCGTGCAGCGCAAGGTGCGCGCGCTGGACTGGCCGGCCACGCCGCGACCGCGTACCGACGGCGGGCTGCTGGACGGGTTCGACGCGGCGCTGCCGTACCAGCTGACCGGCGGGCAGCGCGCGGTCGGCGCGGACATCGCGGCCGACCTGGCCACCCCGCACCCGATGCACCGGCTGTTGCAGGGCGAGGTCGGCTCGGGCAAGACGGTCTGCGCGCTGCGCGCGATGCTCCAGGTCGTCGACGCCGGCGGGCAGGCCGCGCTGCTCGCCCCGACCGAGGTACTGGCGGCCCAGCACCACCGGGGCATCGCGGACCTGCTCGGTCCGATGGGCCGGGCCGGCGAGCTCGGCTCCGCCGATCAGGCCACCCGGGTCACGCTGCTGACCGGCTCGCTCGGGGCGGCGGCCCGCCGTTCCGCGCTGGCCGCCGTCGCATCCGGCGAGGCCGGCATCGTCATCGGTACCCACGCCCTGCTCTACGAGGGCGTGGACTTCGCCGACCTGGGCCTGGTCGTCGTCGACGAGCAGCACCGGTTCGGCGTCGAGCAGCGCGACGCCCTGCGCGCCAAGGCCAACCAGCCGCCGCACGTGCTCGTCATGACCGCGACGCCGATCCCGCGGACAGTCGCCATGACCGTCTACGGCGACCTGGAGATCTCCACGCTGACCGAGCTGCCCAAGGGCCGGTCGCCGATCGCCTCGCACGTCGTACCCGCCGCCGAGAAGCCCGCCTTCCTCGACCGGGCCTGGCAACGCCTGACCGAGGAGGTAGCGGCCGGGCATCAGGCATACGTGGTGTGCCCCCGGATCGGCGACGGGGATCTGGACGCTACCGACGAGGAGGGACCGCGCCCGCCGCTCGCGGTCCTCGACGTCGCCCCGCTGCTCCGGGACGGTCCGCTGAAGGGGCTGCGGATCGGGGTACTGCACGGGCGGCTGCCGTCGGACGAGAAGGACGCGGTGATGCGGGCGTTCGCGGCCGGCGACCTCGACGTCCTCGTGGCCACCACGGTCGTCGAGGTGGGCGTCGACGTTCCCAACGCGACTGTGATGATCGTCCTGGACGCCGACCGCTTCGGCGTGTCCCAACTGCACCAGCTGCGTGGCCGGGTCGGTCGAGGTACCGGGGCGGGGTTGTGCCTGCTGGTGACCGAGGCGCCGCCGGCTTCGCCGGCCCGTGAGCGCCTCGACGCGGTGGCGTCCACCTCCGACGGGTTCCGCCTGGCCGAGCTTGATCTGGAGCAGCGCCGGGAGGGCGACGTCCTCGGCGCGACCCAGTCCGGCCGGCGCTCGCACCTGCGGCTGCTGTCGCTGCTGCGCGACCGGAAGCTGATCGGCGAGGCGCGCACCGAGGCGATCACGCTCGTCGAGGCCGACCCGGAGCTGACCGGCCACCCGATCCTGCGCGACTGGGTGGCCGCGCTCGTCGACGAGGAACGCGCCGAGTACCTGGAGAAGGGATGATCGGCGTCGCGCTCGGCCGGTCTGTCCTGATCTTGCCCGGGTCGGGCCGGGCGGCAGGGCGAAGCCCGCGGTGAGCCGGATCGTCGCCGGTACCTTCAAGGGGCGGCGGATCGCCACCCCGCCCGGCCGGGACACCCGCCCGACCTCGGACCGGGTACGCGAGGCGCTGTTCGGTGCGCTCGGCGACCTGACCGGCCTGCGCTTCGCCGACCTGTACGCCGGCTCGGGCGCGATCGGTCTCGAGGCCGTCTCCCGGGGAGCGGCGCACGTGCTGCTCGTGGAGAGCGACCCGAGGGCCGGTCGGATCATCCGCGACAACATCGCCCAACTCGGCGCCGCCGAGGTGGCGACGCTGGCGCCGTCGCGGGTGGAGAGCGTCCTGGTCGGCGGGCCGGGGAGCGGCGGTCCGTACGACCTCGTGTTCGCGGATCCGCCGTACGAAACCGGTGAGACGGAGATCACCGACCTGCTCCGCGGGCTGGTCGACCACGGCTGGCTCGCGGCAGATGCCACCGTGATCGTGGAACGGAGTACCCGGTCCGCCGAGCCTGGCTGGGTGAACGGGATCACCGGGCAGCGCTCTCGGCGGTACGGGGAGACCACGCTTTGGTACGGTCGCGCTTCATGAGACGTGCGGTCTGCCCGGGTTCGTTCGACCCGGTGACCAACGGGCACCTCGACATCATCGGCCGGGCCTCCCGGCTGTTCGACGAGGTGATCGTCGCCGTGCTGGTCAACGAGTCCAAGGCCGGTCTGTTCCCGCACGACGAGCGGGTCGCGATGCTACGCGAGGTCACCGCGAAGTACGCCAACGTTCGAGTGGACGGGTTCCAGGGCCTGCTCGTCGACTACTGCCGCGAGCAGGGCGCGGCCGTCGTCATCAAGGGCATCCGGGCGGTCAGCGACTTCGACTACGAGCTGAAGATGGCCCAGATGAACGTGGGGCTGGCCGGGGTCGAGACGCTGTTCATGCCGACCAACCCGCTGTACTCGTTCCTGTCCTCCAGCCTGATCAAGGACGTGGCCAAGTGGGGCGGTGACGTGACTCCGCACGTACCGGAGATCGTCGCGCACCGGCTGGCGGAGCGGTTGAGATCGACTACCCCGAACGGCTGATCCACCCGGACCCCGTACCGCGGGGTGCGCAGCGCATGATGATGACGGGGCCGGATTGGCGGGCGGGGCCAGACCGGTACCGTCATGATGGGTCTGCCGTGACGGAGGGGACGTTACGGGGCCGCGCCGTGGACAGGAGACTCCGGTGGATCCGCTCGACCGCATCGACGAGATCATCGCGCTGGTGGAGGGCGCCCGCTCGGTGCCCATGTCCCGCAACTGCATGCTCGACCGGGGCGAGTTGATCGGCCTGCTCGACCAGCTCCGCCAGGAGCTACCGGCCGAGCTGCGCCGCGCCGGCGCGCTGCTGGAGGAGCGCGACAAGATCCTCGACGCCGGGCGGCACGAGGCCGAGCGGATCATCGCCGAGGGCGAGGCCGAACACTCCCGGCTGGTGTCGGTGAACGAGGTGACCGTCTCCGCCGAACACGAGGCGTCCCGGATCGTCGGCGAGGCCCGCAGCGAGGCCCAGCGCCTGCGCGAGGAGGTCGACGACTACGTGGACACCGCGCTGGCCAACTTCGAGCAGTTCCTGACCCGCTCGCTGGCCTCCATCGAGCGCGGCCGGGACAAGATGCACGCGCTGCGGGAGATCGGTTCGTTCCAGTCCGAAGGGGAGCTGGGCCCGCTGCCCTTCTAAGCCGTGTGGGGCGATTCGACGGCCCAGCAGTACCTCGGGTACCCTTCCCTTCGGCCTCTCCAGGCCGGAGCCTGACCATGCATGATCGATCGCTGAAGCATCTCGACCCCCGGGCGCCGCTCGTCCTCGACACCAAGGACCTGCCGCGCCGTCCCGGGGCGATGCGGCTCATCCAGCGCGCCGTTCACGCACCGTCAGACCTCGGGCTGGACCTGATCCGGGTGCCGGAAGGCGCCGACCTCATGCTCGACCTGCGACTGGAATCTGTTACCGAGGGCGTTCTCGTCTCCGGTAGCGTCTCCGGACCGGTCCAGGGGGAGTGCGGTCGCTGCCTGCGCCCGGTCACCGACACGGTGAGCGTCGCCATCCAGGAGCTGTACGCCTACGAGCACAGCGCCACGGAGGAGACCACCGAGGAGGACGAGGTCGGTCGACTCCAGGGCGACCTGCTCGACCTGGAGCCGGTACTGCGGGACGCGGTGGTGCTGGCGCTGCCGAACCACCCGCTGTGCCGGGAGGACTGCCCGGGATTGTGCCCCGAGTGCGGGGTACCGAAGGACGAGCTGCCGGCTGACCACCAGCACGCGCAGCCCGACCCCCGCTGGGCGGCGCTCGCGAAGCTCACTGATGACGCAGAGCAAGAAGGGTAACCAGTCGTGGCCGTTCCGAAGCGCAGGATGTCGCGCAGCAATACCCGGTCCCGCCGGGCGCAGTGGAAGACCACCGCCGTCGCGACCGTCGCCTGCCCGCAGTGCAAGTCGCCCAAGCTGCCGCACGCCGCGTGCAGCGTGTGCGGCACGTACAACGGCCGCCAGGTCATCGAGGTCTGACCAGCGGGCCGGGGGTGACGGACTCCGACGGGCGTCCGGCCGGGCCGGAAACCACACGGATCGCCGTCGACCTCCTCGGCGGGGATGGCGCCCCCGCCGTCGTGGTTGACGGCGCTCTGCTGGCCCTGGACGCGGACCCCGAGATCCAGCTCCACCTTGTCGGGCCACGGGAAGTGGCGGACGAGGTCCTCGCCGCATGCGCGCCGGACGACCGTGGGCGCTGCACGGTCGAAGCGGTCCGGGCCGCGGTCGGCATGGCGGACGCACCGAGCCGGGCCGTCCGGCACCACACCACCGTCCGCGCCGGGGTCGCGGCGGTCGCCGAGGGGCGGGCGCACGCACTCGTCTCGGCCGGGATGAGCGGGGCGGTCGTCACCGCGGCGGCGTTGGGGTTGGGGCGGCTTCCAGGGGTACGCAAGCCGGCGCTCGCCGCGCTGCTGCCGGCCCAGGCCAACCCGGTGGTACTCCTCGACGTCGGCGCCTCACCCGAACTGTCCGCCGCGATCCTGCTCCAGCACGCCGGGCTCGGCGCGGCCTACGCGACCCGGGTACTGGGGCTGCCGGTACCGCGGATCGGGCTGCTCGCGATCGGCAGCGAGCCGGGCAAGGGCGACCGGGCCCGGCGCGCCGCTGACGAGGCGCTGAGCGCGAGCCAGCCGGGGTACGTCGGGCCGGTCGAGGGCGATGACGTGCCGCTGGGCGGCCCGGCCGACGTCGTCGTCACCGACGGGTTCACCGGCAACGTCCTGCTCAAAGGCATCGAGGGCGCCTTCGCGCTGGCCGGTGGGGTGGCCCCGCCCCGGCAGGTACCCCGGGCCGCGGCCCTGCTCGGCATCGCCGGGACGGTCGTCGTCTGCCACGGCGCCGCCACCGGTACCGATCTCGCCTCCGGCATCGCCCTCGCCACCCGGCTGCACCGGAACGATCTTGTGGAGGTTGTGTCATGAAGGGCCGGCCACCCGTCACGCATCTGGAGGCGGCATTCGGCGTCGGGTTGGAGCCGGAGCTGCTGGAACGGGCGCTGACCCACCGCTCGTACGCGTACGAGCACGGCGGCCTGCCCACCAACGAGCGGCTGGAGTTCCTCGGCGACTCGGTGCTCGGCGTCGTGGTCACCACCGCGCTGTTCCACGCCCATCCCGACCTGCCCGAGGGGCAGCTGGCCAAGCTGCGCGCGAGCGTGGTCAACATGCGCGCGTTGGCCGACGTCGCCCGCGGTCTCGGCCCGTACGGTCTCGGCCCGTACCTCCTGCTCGGCAAGGGCGAGGAGACCACCGGCGGACGGGACAAGGCGAGCATCCTGGCCGACACCCTGGAAGCCCTGCTCGGCGCGATCTACCTCGAGCACGGGCTGGACGTCGCCGCCCGGGTGATCCGCAAGCTGTTCGACCCGCTGATGGCCGACGCGGCCGGGCGCGGCGCCGCGCTGGACTGGAAGACCAGCCTCCAGGAGCTGACCGCAAGCCTCGGCCTCGGGGTACCGGAGTACAAGGTCGAGGAGGCCGGGCCGGACCACGCGAAGGTGTTCACGGCGTGGGCCGTGGTCGCCGGCGAACGGTACGGCGGCTCGGACGGCCGCAGCAAGAAGGAAGCCGAGCAGCGCGCTGCCGAGGCGGCCTGGCGCCAGCTTTCGGATCTACCGTGACTACTGTGGCCGCCGATCCGGTGACCCAGGTGCCCACCCGGGAGCGGCCGGCGCTCAGCGACCTCTCGGTACCGCTGCTGCTGTACGCCGCGACGCGGGTCGTCCAGCTGCTGTTCATCGCCTGGCTGGCGCCCGCGGGCGGCCCGTCGATCAAGAACCGGCTGCTGGCCTGGGACGGCGACTGGTTCATGCGGGTCGCCACCGAGGGCTACCCGCACACGTACAGCTACGACGCGAGCGGCCAGATGGTCGGCAACGGACTCGCGTTCTTCCCGGCGTACCCGCTGCTCATCCGGGGACTGTGGAAGCTCGGGGTACCCGCCGACATCGCCGCGCTGAGCATCTCATGGCTGGCCGGCGCCCTCGCCGCGGCGCTGCTGTACCTGCTGGGTACCGCGCTCGCCGACCGGCGGGTCGGGCTCGCGCTCAGCATGCTCTTCGCCGCCCAGCCGATGTCCGTTGTCCTGTCGATGGGTTACAGCGAAAGCCTGTTCAGCGCCTTCGTGATCGGGATGTTCTACGCGGCGTACCGCCGGGCGTTTCTCGTCGCCGGCCTGCTCGGGCTGGGCGCGGCGCTGACCCGCCCGACCGGCCTTGCCGCCGCAGTGGGCCTCGCGGTCGCGGCCATGCTCGCGCTGCGCGCCGGTACCGTCCCGGCGTGGCGCGCGGTGACCGGCGCCCTGCTCGCCCTCGCGGGCGTGCCCGCTTACCTGCTCTGGGTCGCGAACCGGGTCGGCGACCTCAACGCCTGGTTCAGCATCCAGACGGCCGGCTGGGGTACCACGTTCGACTGGGGCCGGTCCACCTGGAACTTCCTCTACACCGCGATCCACCAGGGCAACGGCTGGGTACAGGTCAGCGTCGCGCTGATCCTGCTCGCCGGGATCGTGGCGAGCATCCTCGCGGTCCGGCGCACCTGGCCGCCGATCGTCGTCTACGGCCTGCTCGCGTTGGTGCTGGTGGTCGGCCAGGCCGGGTACTACCACTCGAAGCCCCGGCTGCTGGTGCCGATCCTGCTGACCATCATCCCGGCCGCCTATGCGGCGGCCCGAGCCCGGCCGGCTGCCGCCGCCCTCGGCCTGACCGCGTACGCGGCCTTCGGCCTCTGGTTCGGCGCGTACATGATCACCGCGTGGGCGTACACGATCTGATGCCGGAGCTGCCCGAGGTGGAGACCGTCCGCGCCGGCCTGGCCCGTTGGGTCGGCGGCCGGACGATCGCGACCGTCGAGGTACACCACCCCCGCGCGATCCGCCGCCACCTGCCCGGCTCCGCGCATTTCGCCGCGATGCTCACCGGCCGGAAGATCCTCGACGTGCGCCGCCGCGGCAAGTACCTCTGGCTGCCGCTCGACTCCGGCGATGCGATCGTCGCGCACCTGGGCATGTCCGGTCAGCTGCTCTGCCGCATGGCGACCGCGCCCGACGAACTGCACCTGCGGGTGCGCCTTCGGTTCACCGACGGGGACCCGGAACTGCGCTTCGTCGACCAGCGCACGTTCGGCGGGCTCGCGGTCTCGGAGGGCGGCGCCGACCTGCCGGGCGAGATCGCACACATCGCCCGCGACCCGATGGACCCGCAGTTCTCGGATCCGGCCTTCGTGGCCGCTTTGCGGGCCAGGCACACCGAGGTCAAGCGGGCGCTGCTGGACCAGACGCTGATCTCCGGGGTGGGCAACATCTACGCCGACGAGGCGCTGTGGCGGGCCAAGCTCCATGGCGCCCGACCGACGGACCGGATGACGAAGCCGGCCGCGCTGCGGCTGCTCGGGTATGTGCGGGAGGTGCTGGCCGAGGCGATCGGCCAAGGGGGTACCAGCTTCGACGCGCTCTACGTCAACGTCAACGGGGAGAGCGGGTACTTCGACCGGTCCCTCAACGTCTACGGCCGCGAAGGGGAACCGTGCCGCCGGTGCGGTACCCCGATCCGCCGCGAATCCTTCATGAACCGGTCCTCCTACTCCTGCCCCCACTGCCAGCCCCGCCCCCGGAAGCGGCGGGCTCAGGCCGCCTCGGCGGGCTGGATCTCGTCGACCTCGTAGGTCATCAACGTCGGCTCTTCCGCCTCCGGGTCGACCTTGAACTCGACCGTGACCCAGACGGTGCGCCATCCCGAAACCCGGGTGACCTCGCCGACTGCCCCGTAGCCCCCGAAGGGGACGATCACGTGATCGCCGACCTGCGGCCACTTCCGCCTCGGCACTTCTCGCCTCCTTACCAACGTGGGACACCGAATGAGCGATGAACGTAATGCCCGATTACATGGTCCATGCCGGTCGCCAGCCCGTCCAGCGCGATCCGCCATCTGTGGATAAAGGGCAGGGTCAGCAGCCAGCCGTTCGCCTGGACCTGCCGGACGCGCTGGCCGTCGTCGTGGACAAGGCCGTTGCGAGCCGTGTTCAGCAGGCTCAACTGCTGACGCCATCGTGGCGTCCGGCTGGGGTACCGCTGCTGCAGCTCGATCCAGAGGTTCATGTCGAACAATTCGAAGTCGGCCCGAAGTGCGTCGGGATCGGCGTTCCCCCGGTCGAGCCGCCGGCGGGCCCGGTAGGGAGCGCGCAGGGACGCCTGGCGGGCGGGATGGTTGGGGGCGAGCGCGTGGACCACCACCTTCGACGTTTCGTCGTGGAGGTCACGGGCGAAGCCCTGGAACTCCGATGCCAACCGCAGGATCAGCGAGTGGTTCAGCTCGTCGGTGATCCAGCGCCGCCCGGAGTTCGCCCCCCGCACGGTCCGATGCGCGGCGAGCAGCCGGTCGAGGCGGGTCGCTCGGTCGGTCTTGCAGTCGAGCAGGGCGTTGGAGGGCACGCCTGACCACATTAAGGACAGGGAGCCGGCGCCAGAAAGGCCCTGTGGATAACTCCGCCGCATCCACCGGCCGAAGGGAGAGGACCGCGCCGAGCCGGCGACAGTCCGTCATGCCGCCGATACCAGCGCCTTCTCGTAGAGCTCGCGGTGGCGGTCCAGCATGGTGCCGAGGCGGAAGCGGGTACGGGCCCGGGTCCGGGCGGCGGTACCGAGCTCGCGACGCAGGCGCGGGTCGGTGAGCAGGGCCACGCAGGCGGCTGCGAGCCGTGCGGGGTCGCCGGGTGGGACCACCAGCGCACCGATGCCGACGGCCGCCGCTAGGCCGCTGCTGTCGGTGCAGACGGTGGCCCGGCCGCAGAGCATCGCCTCGATCAGGGGGTACGGCATCCCGGCGTGGGTACCGGAGATCGCCAGCGCCGTCGCCATCGCGAACAGCGCCCGGTACCCGGTGACCGGCCCGCTGAAGCTGACCCCCTCCGGCCGTGGGGCGCCGTCCGGCGCGGAGCCGATGACGACCAGCCGGGCGGCCGGCACCGACCGCCGGACGAGTCCGAAGGTCGCCAGAGCAAGGGGCAGCTCGGCGGGCTGGCCGAGCCAGGCCAGTACCGGCTGGTCCGGCTCGTCGCGCAGCGGTGGATGGTCGTGCGGGTCCACGCCGGGCGGGATGACGGTGACCCGCGCCCGGTCGGCCCCGTGGTGCAGCGCCCAGCGGCACATCCGCTCGCTGGGCGCAGCGATCGCGGCCGCCTCGGCGTACCCCAGCCGGGTCACCGCGCTCAGGAAGCGCACCAGGACCGCGCGGGCGGCGGGCTGCGCGGCGAACCGGTCGAGCAGCGGATCGGCGAGGTACCCGTCGTGCTCGGTGAACAGGTACGGGACACCGCGCCGCCACTTGCCGGCCACCGCCACGAGCACCGATCGTCCACTGTGGACGCAGTGCGCCACGTCGACCTCGGGTACCGGCGCGGCCAGCGCCCGTACCACCGACTCCAGCGCGACCGCCGCGCTCTCGGCGTCGCGCAGCGTTGGCCGCGGCAGGTGCTGGTCGGGCGTGGCCCGCCACGCGTCGAGCAGGACGGCGGCCAGCGGTACCCCGCCCAGCGGGTGGGTACCGTCGGCGGCCAGCCCGGTCAGCCGGCGCAGCCCCGAGCGGAACATCGCGGCGCTGTGTTCGGTGTCGTCGAGCATGCCCCGGCAGAGCAGGACCGCGGCGTGGGTGGCGAGCCGGCCGTGCTGGCGGATCTCGGCGGTGCGCGCCGGCCCGACCGGCGGCGGCCCGGTCAGCGGCACCGTGCTCGCCTGGGCTACGTTCGGGAGCAGCCGGTACCGCGGGGCGGGTGCGCCGTCGACGAGGCTGACCAACCAGAAGGCGTGCTCGCCCAGTCCGCGCACCAGCCGGTGGCACCAGGTGCCGACCGCGCCCGAACCGCACGGGTAGGAGCCATCGTTGATCAGAGCGATCCGCATGCCGCCTCACCCCGTGAAGGGCAACGAGGCACGGCGGGGAAAAGGACGGCTTGTCAGCTTATCGACCCGACTCGCCCAAACAGTCGTGTCACCCGCCGAAGTCCGCCGTCCAGTACAGCGTCCCGTCGGCAGCCGCGACGATCCCGACACCGACCGCCTTCATGTCACAATCGTGCAGAATGCCCCGTTCCCCGGGGTCTGCCGACCAGGCGTCCAGCGCCACCTGTGCGGTCCGGTACCCGGAGCCGACATCCTCGCCTTTCGGGTGGCGGTACCCGGCCTTGCGCATCCGGTTGTTCGGGCTGCTGCCGTCGCTGCCGTCGTGGCCGACGAAGCCCTTCCCGGCCATGTCCTCGCTGTGGTCGCGGGCGGCGCTGTGCAGGTGCCCGTCGTTGTGCAGCTTGTCGCAGCCGGCGCCACCCCGGGCGGCGTTGATGAGCTGGACGAGCTGGTCCTCCAGTACGGACGTCCGCACGCTCGCCGACGGGGCCGGCGCAGCGGCGGAGTCCGCCGGTACCGGCGGGGCGCTGGGCCGCGGACCCGGGCTCGCCCTGGTCGCCGGCAGGCTGTCGGTCCGGGTCGGTTCGGCGGCCAGCGGCGCGACGAGGACGAACGAGATCCCGAGAGCGGCCAGGACGCCCGCGGCCAGCGCCGCCCACCCCAGCGGGCCGGTCGGCCGCCAGCGCCACAGCGGCGGGAGCCTGATCAGCACCGGGCCGACCGTACGCGAAGCTGCCGTTATCGGGCAACGCTACCTTCCACCGTCCGGCCAGCCGGTTCCGCCGGCCGGACGGGTCACCCGGAGGTGTGGACGAGGCAGACTTGAGTCAGGTGGACTCAATGTCCGGCTTGACGAAGAGCGCCGGACGGCACACTATAGAGGAGTCGCCAATCGCGCCCGACTCTGTTCTGCGTCTGTGATAGGACAGTGGCCTGCAAGCTCGCGATGGCCGGCCGTTCACGCGGCGCATATCAAGGAGAAGATATGGCGAAGGCCCTCTTCGGCCACGTGGGTAGTGCGCCCGATCGGCGCCTACTTGACGAGGTCACTCAGTTGCGTGCCAAGGTACGCTCCATGGAGTTCGAGGTCGCTCGGCTCCGCGCCGAGAATGATCGGCTGGCCGCTGCGGCCCACGCCGATGAGCTGCTCCGGCTACCTGAGCCGGCGCTCACCTGACCCGGTGGCACCGGTCACCCCGGTGCCTTTCATACCCTGACACGCTCCACTAAACCGAGCGCGCCGATACCCCGATCGCGGGGTTCGGCGCGCATCTCTTTGTCCCGGGGTACCCTGCCGAAGGACGAGACCCCACGACACGCGGAGAAAAGTGCACCTCAAGAGTCTGACGGTAAAGGGATTCAAGTCCTTCGCCTCCGCCACGACGCTGAAGCTGGAACCGGGGATCACCTGCGTGGTGGGCCCGAACGGGTCCGGCAAGTCCAACGTTGTCGACGCCATCGCCTGGGTTCTCGGCGAGCAGGGTGCCAAAGCCCTGCGCGGCGGCAAGATGGAGGACGTCATCTTCGCCGGTACCGCCGGGCGGCCGCCGCTGGGACGGGCCGAGGTCACCCTCACGATCGACAACCACGACGGCGCGCTGCCCATCGAGTACACCGAGGTCTCGATCACCCGCCGGATGTACCGCTCCGGCGAGAGCGAGTACGAGATCAACGGCGACTCCTGCCGGCTGCTGGACATCCAGGAGCTGCTCTCCGACTCCGGTATCGGCCGGGAGATGCACGTGATCGTCGGGCAGGGTCAGCTCGACGCGGTCCTGCACGCCAAGCCCGAGGACCGGCGGGCGTTCATCGAGGAGGCGGCCGGCGTCCTCAAGCACCGCAAGCGCAAGGAGAAGGCGCTGCGGAAGCTCGACGCGATGCAGACCAACCTGAACCGGCTCACCGACCTCACCGCCGAGCTGCGCCGCCAGCTCAAGCCGCTGGGCCGGCAGGCCGAGGTGGCCAGGCGCGCCGCCGGTATCCAGGCCGATCTGCGCGATGCCCGGCTCCGGCTGCTCGCCGACGACCTGGCGACCCTGCGCGAGACCCTGGACAAGGAGATCGCCGACGAGTCCGCCCTTCGTACCCGCCGGGAAGAGGTCGAACGGGAGCTGGGTACCGTCCAGGCCCGGCTCGCGCGGCTGGAGACCGCGCACGCGCTGGACGCGCCGCTCCTCGCCAAGGCGCAGGAGACCTGGTACCAGCTCTCCGCGCTGCAGGAGCGGTTCCGCTCGACCGAGCAGCTGGCCAGCGAGCGGCTGCGCCACCTGTCCGCCACCGGCGAGGACGAGCGCACCGGCCGTGACCCCCACCAGCTCGCCGCCGAAGCGGAGAAGATCCGCGCCCAGGAGACCGCGTTGCGGGCGGCGCTGCAGGCCGACCAGGCGCACCTGGCCGATGCGGTGGCCCGCCGGCAGGGCCTGGAGCGGCAGCTCGCCGACGCGGAGAAGGCCCTCGTCGAGGCGGTCAAGTCGATCGCCGACCGGCGGGAGGGCCTGGCGAAGCTGACCGGGCAGGTGGACGCCGCCCGCAGCCGGGCCGCCGCGGCCGAGGAGGAGATCGAGCGGCACGAGACCGCGACCACCGAGGCCCGGGAGCGCGCCGAGCTTGCCGAGGCGGCGTACGAGACGGCCCGCGCCGAGTCCGAGGGGCTCGACGAGGAGGATGCCGAGCTGGTCGAGCGGCACAGCGCGGCGCTGCGGGCGTACGAAGTGGCGCAGGCGCGCGAGAAGGAGCTGGGGGACGCCGAGCGGCAGGCCGAGATGGAGGCCTCCGAGTGGGGCGCCCGCGAGGAGGCGCTCGCGCTCGGGCTGCGCCGCAAGGATGGTGCCGGCGCGCTGCTCGCCGCGGGGGACCGGGTACCGGGGCTGCTCGGCAGCGTCGCGGCGCTGCTGGCGGTCGAGCCGGGGCACGAGGCGGCGCTGGCCGCCGCACTGGGCGCGCTGGCCGACGCGGTGGCGGTGTCCACTGTGGACGACGTGACTGCGGCGGTTCGGCTGTTGAAGGCCGAGGACGCCGGCCGTGCGACGCTGTTCGTGGCCTCGCCCGACGGGTCCAACCCGGGCCGCGCGGCGCTGCCCGACGGCGCCCGCTGGGCTCTCGACGTCGTGCGCTGCTCCGACGGCGTGCGGCCGGCCCTGGAACGCGCGCTCGGCGACGTGGTGCTCGCCG
>WNGL01001120.1_pt1 | contig 32710 bp, 27 predicted proteins | sample 5400591 | NCBI WGS metagenome assembly WNGL01 (sample SAMN13153377, study PRJNA577476) | soil metagenome | isolation source: 80 cm soil or saprolite under Garry oak tree replicate 1 | place: USA:California | collected 2016-06-15
TCAACGGAATCCTCTATACTGCCACGACAAAAATGTTAGTGCCTCCCTCCGCTCACAGCGCGAATCCTCTACAGGCTGCGACCGCTATTGGCGCACTCCTGTGGAATACGTTTCAGAGTGCCTCTGTTGTCCAGGCAGTACCACTCAAAGAAGGTCTATCCTCCCTGTATGCAGTACGCGCAAGCGATGGAACCATCCTCTGGCACTATAGCATGAACAATGGCAAGAATAGCTGGGCAAACTGGTTTTCGGTAGAGAATGGAGTTGTCTATGCCAGCGCAGCTAAGGGTGAGGATACGACAGATGGGGGTGATATCTATGCTCTCCAAAGCAGTAGCGGCTCGGTCCTCTGGCATGTTAAGCTCAACAGATCTCCTTCCGGTGCATTGCTTGCCAATGACATCATCTACCTTAGCACTTCCACCGGTTTATCTAATGGCGCCGTTTATGCACTGCGGGCACGCGATGGTTCACTGCTCTGGGATTATCATTCCATCGCCGGACCTGTGTTCAATGCGCCAATTCTGGATGGTAACACAATTTACATTGGCGCATCCAATGGCATAGTTTATGCATTACGAGCCGACAATGGCGGAGTAGTGTGGCATAACCTGACGGCTGTCCAGGGGTGACAGCCGTCCCGCGTCTTACCATTATTTCAGTGACTTCTAAACCCGAATGGTTCGTTGTGTGGCTCAGGATAATGAAATCGAGATGAAAGTTCATTTCATTTTTTTGTCATCTTTTCCTGCTATGCCTGGACGCTCGCGCATCTCTTCTGTTATACTTTTCCTGGGAAAAGCGTCGTCGAATGCTATGTACCAAAAAGACGCGACTCCAAAGCCACATAATCCAGGACCGGTATAGGAGGCAAGGATGTCCACAGAGGTTCGCGGTATCGTTTCCGAAAAATTTATGCTCAATCTCGATGGTGTGGAGTGTGGCTACCTGCAATCGTTGACAATTGGGGGCATTACTACGAATGTCACGTCTCCACCTGCCAGACCGACGCACCACGCAAAGAAACATCGAGCGCGTCACCGCAGAACTGTCTTGTGGGCGGATGGAGTTTGTGTGCAAGGTCTAGCCCTAAAACGACACATTAACAGGGCGTATGGAGTCGGTATCGAACTATACTGTAAGCAGCGGTTCGACAAAGAAAATGGAACGTTTCCCCCTTCGGCACGTCTAAACCAAGACGAAATAATGCACCCTCAAGCCGAAAAAAAGAGGTTAAAGGCTATATAGAGAAACCGTCTTTACTCTGTCACGTTTTTGCGGATTTCGCGTCTCTTATATGAGAGCATCTGTAGCACGGAAGGCGATCATGCAACGACAAGACGAACACAGACGGGCCTACAACTCTGACAGCACACTCTATGAACGGCATGCAGCGTTCATCCTTACCTACGTGAGAACGCATACCGCATCATGGCAGGATGCCGAGGATCTCACACTCGAGGTCTTCTTAACAGCCCTGGAGCATGATAATCTCTCCTGGCTCAGCAACAAACAACAGTGCGTTTGGCTGTGGCGTGTTGCTCACAACAAACTCATCGATGGCTATCGCCGCCCAAGCTATCCGCCCGCTGTCCCTTTTGAGCAAGTCGTAGAGAACATTTGCCAAGATGAGGCACTGACGCCCGAACAGCTGGTACTGCGACGCGAAGAGCTTGAGTGTCTGTACAAAGCCGTTGGAAAACTATCTCTACAGCAACAACAGGTACTACAATTACGATTTGGGGAAGGCCTACGCTTTGCCAAGATTGCTACCTTATTAAACAAAAGCGAAGCCAATGTGAGGAAAATCTGTTCACGTAGCCTTGCACTCCTGCGGAGGATTTACGATCAGCAATAGAAAGGAACGAAGTCATGACAGACCCCAACGAACTCCTTCCTGAAGAGACGGATGAACAGCACCAACGCCTCATCCGCGATCTTCGTCTCATGTACCGCGCGGATGGTCAAAAAGCTCAGCATCTTGCTCGCATACATCAGCGCCTTATCAACAGTGATGTTTCGACGCGTCCGCTGCCCAGCCACGAGATGCCTAATTTACAGCAGAGCTCCAGGGGTGTAAAGCCAACGCGCTGTACCAGTGTCGAAGGAAGATCCTGGCAGCACCGCCTGAACATGATTGCAGCAGTGCTGGTTGCGTCACTATTGGTAAGTTCTCTTATTTTTGTACTGAACCGAACACATCAGAGTAGCGCCGACACGTCAGCGAAACCAACAGGAGGTCTAATTACCTTGCTCACTCTTCATATGATTGATGCGAAGACGGGATGGACACTCAGCGGGCATGCGGTGCTCCGCACCACCGATGGGGGAGTTCATTGGAAGAACGTGACGCCACACGGCACCACAACTTCACAGAACAGCATCGCAGACTTCCCTACAGCTTCCATAGCATCAATAGCAACGCCCTGGGCGAATGCGGCAATCACACAGGTCTTGCACACTACTGATGGCGGTGAGACCTGGCAACAAGCAACGATCCATATGCCATTCGTAAGGCAAATCTGCTTCGTCGACTCGCAACACGGTTGGATTCTTGCTGCTATGCGGCCTCCAGGAGGAGCAGCCGAATCAGTAATCGTGTTCCGAACGACGGACGGGGGGAAGACGTGGGCGAACGTGGCCACTGCACTTATTGCGGATGCGACTCCCCCCGGTCGGCTTCCCTATGGTGGGCAGAAATCAGGGATGAGCTTTCTGAATGCCTTTACAGGATGGGTGACAGGAACTGTATCACTTCCCAATCTTGCATGGCTCTATGTAACACATGACGGCGGTTCGACCTGGAACCAGCAATCGCTCCTCATGCCGCCAGGAGTGGCATCTGCTCGGCTCTCAATCCTCTCACCCACCTTCTTTTCGGCTGCCGATGGTATCCTTCCCATCAGCTTATCTAACGTCACTACTGATAATGATTTTGCCATAGATATCTATGTCACGCATGATGGTGGACGAACCTGGCAGAGCACAGCGCCAGTATCTGCTGCCCTGCGCAGCATACTCGGTTTTGCAGATATGCAGCACTGGTGGGCGACTGATGGAACAATTCTCTACAGTACCGATGACGGAGGCAATCACTGGATAAAACTCTCTCCCGGTGAGCGTTTCAAAAGCATTGCCCAACTCGACTTTGTCTCAGATACAGTCGGCTGGGCCATTAGTTCGATAGCACGCGATTCCTCATCTCTGCTCAAGACTGTCGATGGTGGACGAACCTGGACAACCATCTCCTCTACGATAGTATAAGGCAGGTGATAGTATGAGGAATGATTTTCTTAACAGTGGAGGCCGTTGCATGAAACATATGCAACGACCTCCAGGCGCACTACGAGAGGACTACCGTTAACGGTATCGATGCGCGCTCAGCGAATTGACAAAACGCTGGCAACAACAGCATCACTTTTTGAAGAGTGATTACTACCACGAATCGCCAGGCCACTTGCTGTACTGTACGTCGCTTCATCGAAGGTGCTTCCACTGTTCGGGTTGGCGAATTCAAAGACCGGGTGGGCCGTTCCATTGGCGAATGAGGTAGAGATGTAGTCCCCGACCGTGAACCCTTGAGTCGTGTTTGCCCGCCAGGTCAACGTTATGGGTCCGGCCAGTTGTGTGGCTCCGCTCCATGTGCTTCCACCGTTGATCGAGGAGATAAACCCCACATCGAGTTGACAGGTGGAGGAGTTGCAACTCGTAGCAGGATAGTAGTAGTAGGCCAGCCCAAGATGCGCGCTGCCTCCCGATGTTGTCTTGTCCACAGCCAGGCCGGGAATGAAGTGATCAACCCCACTGCCAACAGCCTCAACGGAAACTCGAGTCACCGCTGTCCAGGTTGTGCCGTTGGTCGAGGTCGTCATGACCAGGTCGTTGGCCCTACAACGCTGTTCAAAACGGCAGTCCGACCACACGACATAGACTTTCCCCGCTCCGTCAATTTCCGCGGTTGGCAGAGAGCCAGAACGAATGTTGCCGGCATCAGTGTGATGGCTGACGGAGGTCACGGTGATCGTGCTGTTCCAACTCGTCCCACCATTCGTGGAGGTGAAAGCCAGCAGAGACGTTTCAAAGGCATTCTCAATGGGGACAATCACAGTGCCATTGGGCTGCACGAGGGGTTGTCCGCCGATCACTGTCGCATTGTTGGCGGTCGATTTCCTTGTACTCCATTTCTTCCCTCCATTCGTGGAGGTGCTCATCTGGACGAGGTTGCCGTTCCCGTTGTCGTCCCATTCAGTGTAACAGTGCCCGTAAAAATGACTGGTTGGAGTATCATCGCAAACCGACCAGTTTTTGTCCTGGTTGTTCGTCCCACCGGCAGAATTTACCTGAATTGGATTGCCCCAGGTCAGTCCACCATTAGTCGAGCGGCTGACCAATACCGCAGGGGCCGTTGGGGCGACGTTTGGATTCGCGCCCACCAGACCGAGATAGGAGATGAGCCAGGCGTTGTGAGCGGCGTCGTAGGCCACCGAGGGATCACTGAGGCGATCAAATGTACCTGGCGGTGTCGCAAAGGTAGTTGTGCCCGGCAGGAAGCCATGGGTCCAGGTTGCCCCCCCATTACTCGAGGTCGCAAACCCGATATTGGAGGCTCCACCATTGTTAAAGAGACCTGCTTGGAAGGCTGAAACAATCGTGGAACCAAAAGAATAGGTATCGGGGTCTACTTCGGTGGCATGCTGACTGGTGCTATTCGTATAAGGGTCGGTGCTCAGCCGCGTGAGGATGACATTGGCGAAAGCGAAAATAGTTGACGAGAGGGTGAAAAGCAGCGAGAGCGTGAGCGCGGCGATGGCGCGTGTGAACCATCGATGGCGAAAGAGAAATGACACCACATTTCCTCCTCGAAGTGAGTAATAAAGGCGAAACGATAGAAAGAAGCCATATTACGGGATACACTATTCAAGAGAAACTCTGCAATAATAATAACATATGGAACTTTCTTCGTCAAGCGGCTCAGTTTTGGGATATTGCGGATGAAGTTGCTCAAGAGTAGAGAATAGTGTATAGTTGAGTGTAATAGTTCGCATATTGAAGGCTGTCGAACTGCATATTCCTTTGTCTTTGTGTGTCATTTTGCGCCATCATTGCCCGGGGAAAGAGTACTTTTGGGTAGTGCGAGATACTTTTGCCTTCATTCAATCGTGCGATATTATATTAAAGCAGTGTTATCGTGTTATCGTATGGACAATCACCTTAGAACTTGTGCGCTTAAATTTCCCATGCTATACTTCATGGGCGTCGCTCGAGAAAATGACTAATTATTCTGGAAGCAGGGAGTTATTGTCGATGGAGCCTCGAAACCGCCCTCAGCCAACAGGTCCGCAGCCTGCACAGCCTGGTCTGAGAGGACAGGGTGATAGCGCACCGGAGAACCCGCCAGGAGGCGCTCTCCAGCTATACTCAATTAATGAACTGGCTCGTTGTTGCTCTGAAGAGACAAATAAATTTTTACGACAGAGCGTATCCAATGATCGCTATTGCCTTGAATTATTTCGCCGGGCCATTGTTAAACGAGATGATGATGCCTGGGCCTGTATTTATCAACAGTATGCGCCGCTTGTGCTCACCTGGGTTACACAGCATCAGAGCGCTGCACCAATTTTAGGGCAGGATGGAAGCGCTCCGCTCGTCAATGCCGCTTTTGCCAAATTCTCGCAGGCGCTCACCCCGGCTAAAATGGAGAATTTTGATTCTCTTGCCGCTATTTTGAAATATCTCAAAATGTGCGTGCATAGCGTCGTTGCTGACGAGGTACGTTCACGGCAATCTCGACAGAATGAAGAGACGCTGGAGTTGATTGAGCACGAGCCTGCTTCTGATGATCCTGCGGACGATGTCGTTGCAAATATTTCCGCGCATGGTTTGTGGCAAGTTATCCAGGAAGAACTCAATGGCGAAGATGAGCGCGTATTGATTTATCTGGCCTATATACATGGGATGAAGCCGAGTGAGATAAGTAGACAGCACCGCCGGCTCTTTCCTACCGTAGATGATGTCTATCGTATCAAGCGCAATGTGTTGGAGCGTCTACGGCGCAACCGTCGTTTGCAGTTGCTCTTCAAACATCACCATCTGTAAGGTCAAATGCAAAAAAAGGCGTGAACCTCGTTTAATGATGTAAAGAGGGCAGGTAAATCTCTCGAGTGACAACTCCCCACGGCTAAAGCCGGGGGCTTCTCAGTTCAGCGCGTTTTCGTGACGCTCCCTGAAGGCGGTGCCCCCGCCCAGAAAAGAGAACTCTCTGCCAGATGGCACTTGAAGCCTCTCTGACCAGAGAACACGATACATTGGTCACACGCTAGTGTTTTTACCCAAGGAAACGACTTACCTTGGAACCTGTAAGCACTATTTCATTGTCAATGTACAATGGAACGAGTGTACCAGAGATAGGTATCAATGTCAAGTGTCAAATGTCTTTCCAGGTGGGTTCTCCGCCTGGGGACGTTTTGAAACTTTGGGCCTGTATCCTATGTTGATCTAAAGGAAACGCTCATGGAGTGTAGTGAACCTGGTGCTATTCGTGATGAAGAACTGCTGGCGTATCTCGCGGGAGAGAAGGTACGGCCATTTGTTAAGCAGCATCTTGCACATTGCCAGTGCTGTACAGCACAACTGGCGGCGTATGAACGAATAGAACGCACCTTAACCAGTAAATTGTATCGGTTTGATTGTCCACCTAGTCAGGTACTCGGTGAATACCATTTGGGATTGCTCAATAAGGAATTTACTGCCGCAGTCAGTAACCACCTGAGTATGTGCGCGCTCTGTGCAGCCGAGGTGGCAACGCTGACAGAATTTCTTGCGAACGATCAGATGCTTGCACGGCCCGCGGTCGCGCGAGATATGTCTGTTCAGACCTCCTCCCCAAATAATAATCATCGTTCCACGCAAGGCGCGAAAAGTGTCTTAGGTCGTCTACAGAACACGGCAAATACGGGTGCTCGACGTATTCTTGCGACTCTCTTGCCGCCACAGCCGCGCCTGGCCTTTCAGCGTGATAGCACACAGGCTGCTTTATGGCCGCGCCGCTATACGGCGGAGGACGTCAGCATTGCCATCCAGGTTGAACGAGACGCAAGCCAGAGGGACTCTTTACAACTCATTGGCTTTGTTACCCGTCAAGGTCAATCACTGGATATGCTACAGGGAACGCAAGTGCTTCTGATAGCACAGGCCGCTGATATGTCCCTTGCCGGAGCGCAGTATACGCAACAAATCGACGAACTGGGTAACTTTGTCTTTTCATCGATCGCTCCTGCGACATACCTGTTGGAGCTGCAGTTTCCTGGGAGCACCATCGTGGTCGAGCAACTTCCGGTAACTCTGCAAGATTGACCGCGTGGTTTATCTATTTTGATAAACGTATAGAGTGTGTCATAGTAACTCATTGTGATTTGTATCGCGTCAAATACGTCTAAACATATGAAATCGGGATAAGAAATGTGGGGATGGGCCTCCTTGCCTGAAGGGCCGTGATGCCTATGTTAAACGTTGTATGTTTTCAGTTGACGGAATCATTGTCACATGACACCTCAAGAACTGGTAGCCGATCTTCTTCTCATGAATGAGAAAGAGGGGAGGCAATTACTGCAACGCCACATTTTCACTTTTGATGACGCCTCTATTGCCTTCCTGGTTGAACTCATCAAGCGCGAAGCCGATCGCCAGTGGAATAATGATGGACAGGTATCATTTACGTTAGCTGGTTATCTCCTCGCCATCGGTGATCTAACCTTCAACAAAGCATCTCATGCACTGGGATTAATGGCTCGTGGCGATGCCCTACGCCGTATGGATCGTGACAAGGAAGCTCTCCCATATTTCGATGCCTCTGGCGAGGAGTTCAAAGAGATAGGCGATGAAGTTGGTTGGGCGCGCACACGCATAGGGCGCATTAGCGCCTGCCTGCAACTGAACCGCACGAACGAGGCGTTGCGAGATGCTGCGGCTGCCAGAGAGGTCTTCATTCGCCATGGAAAGCTGCTACGCGCTGGCCAGATTGATGTCAATGCAGCTATTGTCAACTACGAAATGGGTCAATTTGACCAGGCGCTGCGGCTCTTCGACCGCGCAATTGAAACCTACTCCTTACAAGGGGAAGGGGTTGAGCTGAATATTGCCCGCGCTCGTGGCAATAAAGCCATTACCCTGGCAGCCCAGGGCAAGTTTCGTGAGGCTGTGGCACTGCATGAACAGGCCCGCACAACGTTTGCCACTTATGGTGGGCAGGAAGTCGCGGTGGCGCGCGAGGAGCTGAACATTGCCCAGATTTATGCTTCACAGGGACACTACAGCCAGGCCCTGTTACTTTTTAGCCGCAGTCGTACTATTTTTCTGCAATACAACCTGCAATTCCAGGCTGCTGAGGTAGCGCAGCAGATATGCCTTTGCCTGGTGCGACTCAATCGCGCCAGGGAAGCCTATGACCTCGCGGGCGATACAGTGGCTTTCTTTCGCAAATCGCCGGGACATCGCCAGAATTTAGCCTACTCTCTTATGTATCAGGCAGAGGCCGCCATGCTGGAAGGAAATTTTCGTGACGCTGATGAGATGCTCAAAGAGGCCAGTGATATTCTCGAAGAGGGAGGCTTTATGGCTCTGGCATCTATTGCGCGGCTGCAACAGGCTGAGCTCTATTTCGCGGGCGGTCAACTTGAAGCCAGCCTGCGCGAAGCTCAGCACGTCGCGGACGCTTTCGCGGAGCAGGAGGCCCTCCCACAATTGGCGCGGACGGCCCTGCTACAGGCGCGTATTGCCGCTGTGACAGGGGATATCGCGGCTGCTCAATATTTATGTGATCACGCCCTGGATATTGCTCAGGGTCAGGGACTGCTTGACCTCAAGTATCGCTGCGATTACCTGCTTGGACAAATTGCTGAACAGCGTGCTGACCTGGAAGCTGCTGCCCGTTACTACGATCGTGCCGTACAAGGTATCGACGAAGTACAGAACCACCTGGTTTTGGACGAGCGTACAAGCTTTCTCGAAGACAAAGGGAATATCTACCAGCGCGCCATCATTCTGGCGCTAAGGCGAGGAAATAAAGACCAGGCACTGATATACGTCGAAAAGGCTAAGTCGCGTGTCATCGGCGATTACCTGCGCAACAACATCGACATTCGCTTGCGCGCCGGTGATAAAGCTGGCGAGGCTATTCTTGAGGACCTGGCAAAACTGCGTGAAGAGCAAGCCTGGTATAGTTCGATTGTGTACGAGGCTGAAAATGAGGCAAATCTAAGCGATACTGCCATCATGCGTATACGTGCTATTGCACCTGCGCAGGCGCGCAAAGAGATGCAACTGCGTGAGCGCCGTATTGAACACCTGTTGGAACAGATGCAGCTGCGCCTGGCCGGCGACCTGATATCCCGGCAGCGCTCCAGTTGGACCAATAGCATTGTGACAACTCTCTGGCCGAAACTTGAACCCAACAGCGTGATGCTGGAGTATTATATTGCCGGACATGACCTCTTCATTTTTCAGCTGACGCACAAGGGCGTCGATGTGCACATTGTGCAGGGAGCCGTCCCCAAGTTGGAGCGTCTGTACTCTTTCTGGCGTGTGAATCTCGACCTTGTTGCCCAGGCTGCTGCTACGCAGGATCAGGACCAGGCCTTTATAGCTTTAGAGGATAATAGCCTGGGTTTGCTGCAAAAACTCTATGACCTGTTGCTCAGGCCTGTAACTCATATACTCAATTCCTGCGAACACCTGATCGTAGTACCCTATGGCATGTTGCACTACCTTCCGTTCCATTGTCTTTTCGATGGAACGCAGTTTGTTGTTGAGCGATTGAACGTCTCATTTCTGCCCGCTGCAGCATTGTGGGAAATTTGCTGCCAGCGCGGCCAGCGTATCGAGGCGAAGAAGGCACGCCTGGGTGATTCGCTCGTGCTGGGTATCTCAGACAATGGCCGCCTGCAATTTGCAGTGCAAGAGGCGGAGGTGGTGGCGAAACAATTGGGGGCGCGTCCCATGCTGGACAATACTGCTACCGCCTCTCTCCTCTGGCAATATGGCGCGCGAAGCCCCATTGTGCATATCGCTGCGCATGGGCTCTTCCGACTTGACGCTCCCAACTTCTCGCACATCAAGCTAGCTGACCGCCAGCTCAGCACCATCGAGGTCTTCAATCTCGACCTTTCATGTTGCTCTCTGGTGACACTAAGTGCTTGCGAAACAGGGCGCGCGGTCGTTGGCGGTGTCGATGAGGTGATCGGCCTTGGACGCGGTTTCCTCTATGCCGGCGCCGCTTCCTTGCTGCCAACGCTCTGGAAAGTGGACGATGCCAGCAGCGCGGAACTGATGGAGATGTTCTACCAGGCGCTGCTGGGCGAGTTTAGTAAGACTGCTGCCCTGGCGGGGGCACAGCGAGCATTTCTCGCGCGCGCCCGCACATCCTCGCGGCCCTATCGCGCGCACCCCTATTTCTGGGCCGCTTTCCACCTGATCGGTGATCCTGGGCCATTGCTGTAATGCAACAACGCTTTCTTGTGCCGCGTCTACTAAAGTCAGCAGCGATGAAAGGAGTCATCGTATGAAATACCTGGCCCCAGCGTATATCTATACCCCGGAAGGCTTACAAGCCAACAAACTGCTTGCTATTTCCGAGGATGGCCTCATAGACTCGATTTCTGACCTTGCAACCAGTGCATTTGCGCCCTCTGATGTAGAACTTCTCCCTGGCGTTGCTCTGTTGCCGGGCTTTGTCAATGTCCATAGCCACGTCTTTCAGCGCGCTTTGCGTGGGCATACGCACCGGCCGCTTTCCCAAAAGGACACTTTCTGGACGTGGCGTAATGCTATGTATGCCGAAGCGCAGCGATTAACACCCGACAGCTTATTTACGCTGGCGCTGCAGACCTATCGTGAAATGCTGGCGGCTGGCTATACCAGCGTCGGGGAATTTCACTATGTACACCATCAGCCCGGAGGGCAACCCTATGCTAACCCTAATGCCATGTCTGAAGCGATTCTACAGGCTGGCCGGGAAGCTGGCATACGCGTCGTATTACTGATGACCGCTTATGCGCAGGCTGGTTTCCATATGCCTCCAGAGGAAGGCCAACGGCGCTTCTGTGATGCCTCGGTCGAGGCCTTGCTTTCTCGTGTCGAAGAGTTGCGCGACAAAGGTGAACTCGTAGGAGTTGCTCCACACTCTGTGCGCGCAGTACCAGAGAACTGGTTCCGGGCCATTGCTGACTATAGCCGTACCCATCACCTGCCGCTCCATGTCCACGCCGACGAACAAGTAGCGGAGATCGAGCAGTGCCAGGCGGAGTATGGCTGCACTCCTATCGAACTGCTTGAGCGTTTTGGCGCCCTTGGTTCACAGACCACCATTATTCATGCTACCCACGCGAACGATCAAGAGATTGCCCTGTTGGCCAGGCACAGGTGTACGGTCTGTGTTTGTCCCACTACAGAAGGTGATCTCGGAGATGGTATCGCTCCCTATGCCGAGCTGCTGGCTGCCAGCATCCCTCTGTGTATCGGTTCCGATAGCAATACTCGCCTGGCACCTATTGAAGAGTTGCGCTGGGCTGAATACTCTGCCCGCATGCGCTACCAGCGGCGGCGCATCCTGGTTGGCGACGAAGTATCCTCTCCGGGAACGCTTTTACTTGACTTTGGGACACAACTTGGGGCAACGGCCCTGGGGTTACATACTGGAGTTATTCTTCCTGGAATGTCCGCTGATTTTATTGGCGTAGATCTTAACCACCCGGCAATGGCGGGATGGAATGCCGATGACTTTTTGGATGCCCTTTTCTTCGGTGTATCGTCTGAGGTGATTACGCAGACATGGGTGGGAGGGAGCAGGCGGGGCCCAGGTTGACCCAAGGGTCAACCCTACTATACACGTGGGGATGCTGCGCATCGCGCACGCGGGCGATGGGTGGGCGGGGGCGATACATTTCAATTAAGAAACGTTGAAATTCCTTGCCCGTTTTGGCCTCTCCTCCGGTTTCGGTTCCAGCGATGGCTTTTCCTCGATCAGCCTGAGGGCTTCAGCGATGGCCCTTTCTAACTGCGGATCAATGTCATTGACGTAGTCTTGTGGCGCAATATCTACCTCGATATCGGGGTCTGTGCCATAGTTTTCTACGTTCCAGCCGACGTCTTTAAACCAGAAGGCATATTCGGGCTGTGTGGTGCGCGTCCCATCAACGAGGCTATGATTATGGCCGATACCAATCACACCACCCCAGGTGCGCATGCCAAGCAGTGGACCCAGGCCCATCAGTTTGAAGCTATGACAAAAAATGTCACCATCCGATCCAGCCTGTTCGTTGGTGAGAGCCACCATTGGGCCGCGGGGAGACTCACTCGGATAGGGCGTTGGTTGTCCCCAGCGGGAGAAATCATAACCGATGCGACGCCGTGCTAATTTTTCCAACAGCAAGCTAGAGACATTCCCTCCGCCATTCCAGCGCACATCAACGAGGAGCGCCGGGTAGTCATATTCGGCGAGGTAGCAACGGTGGAACTTCGAATAGCCGTCTGAACTCATATCAGGAATATGAATATAACCAACGCGCCCATTAGAAAGGGTATGTACCGCCTCGCGATTCTTCTCCACCCACTCTCGATAGCGGGCCTCCCACTCGCTTGCAAGCGCCTTCACGGTAACCACACGCGTTTCTTTCGTCTCTGCGGACTCAATCGTCAATTGCACCTCGTTCCTGGCCTGGTGCACCAGCAGTTCTTGGGGACTGCGGGCAGGATTGACGCGTTGGCCATTGATCGCCAACACCGCGTCACCCACGGTAACATTGATGCCTGGCATATTGAGCGGTGAGGTTGCGTTGCTATCCCAGATGTCCCCCTGTACGATACGCCCAATTCTATAGCGTTCATGTTCACTATCATACTGCCAGTCTACTCCCAGGAAGCCTTGTCGATACTGAGGTCCCTGCCGGCGATCTCCGCCCATTTCATAGGCGTGAGAAGTGCCTAGCTCACCTTGCAACTCCCAGAAGAGATCCGATAGTTCGGCACGAGAACTGACGCGCTCTACGAGGGGAGCATACTGGTCGTAGATCGCTTGCCAATCAACACCCGACATATCTTCAGCCCAGAAATGTTCCCGTTGCAAGCGCCAGGCCTCGGCAAACATCTGTTTCCATTCTGCGGCAGGTTGAACGGAAACCTTGATTCGGTTCAGGTCAAGCCAGCCGCTTTCGCGACTAGGCTCATTGCTATCTGTCTTGGGAGCTTTGTCTCCAGCTTTCAAGGCACGCAAACGGTTGCGGGCTGAATAGATCAGCGTCTTGCCGTCGCGCGAAACATCAAAGCTGTTCACGCTATCTAACAACCACTCGTGTTTGTGTGTCTCGAAATCGTAACAGTAGATAGTTCCCCCTTTCGATTCGTTGGAGTCTGTGGGCGAAGGCAATGCTCCTTCGATGGGAAACATCGAGAAGAGCGCCTTGCCCTTGATGCCCTGTATGCTCGCGTAGCGGCCCTCCGGAACCGGAAATGGTAGCACTCGTGAAGCAATGCCCTCAAGGTTGATAACCAGCGAGGATTTTTTCTCGTCGGTGGTCTCCTCCTGTTCTTGCTCACCATTTTCGTCTTTTGCGTTCTCTTTGGCCTCGTCCTCAGGCTTTTTGGGTAAATCTTCCTCGCCGCTGTTCTGTTGTTTCTTCGAACCGATTCCCTCTTTTTCCTTCTCTTTCGCCGGTGGAACTTTCGGAACTGGAATAAATGGAGAAGGGAGGTCTTTTCTAAGCATTATTGCGTAGGGTTTTACGCCTCGTGGAAAGCTCCAATCAAAGTGGAGGTTGTCTCTCACAGGATTGAATGTACGTTTGCCCAGGAAGTAGAGATACTTGCCTTCCGGGTCAAAAGAGGGCGAAAAATCTGCGAGAACAGGTTCAGTCGCAAAGTGCGTCTCACCCGTTTCCAGGTTACAGAGTTTGATCACGGATGTTTGATTTGAATTGGCGAAGCTATATGCTAGCCAGTTACCGTCGGGAGACCATGCCGGGCCAGTAATCCGTTCGTACTCGCTGGTATCGACGACCGCTGATTTACTCGACTCAAGATCCACTACAACCAACTCATTGCGGTGATTGGTGATAGCGACAACATCATCTCCAGGTGAAACTACCATGTTGACGGCTCGCCCAAACTCAACTTCCGCCAGCGTTTTGGGCTCGCTGGCATCTTCGGGATTGAAGACAACCAGGGCTTCTCGGCCAATAGCATCGCTAATCGCTACCAGTCGTTTCCCGTCGTTCAGCCATTCTAGCATGCGGTAGCGTACGCCATCCGGTTCACCATGCTGAATGACAGGGCCTTCCCAATTCCCCATGGAAAAGGCTTTTCCTCGTGTCGTAATGGCTGTCGCATACCCCTGGGGATGTAAAGCGGATGAATCAAGGTATCCGCTTGCCGAGACAAATTTACGATTGAGCTGCGTGCGCAAACTGGGTAGCTCGACATCGATGTGTCGCATGCTCTCTGTTGCTGGATCGAACAGGTACAGATTCGCACCTGCGTGATACACCATGCGTTGTCCATCGCTGGCTAGATTGCGGGCATAAAAATCCTGGTGATCAGTGTGGCGGCGCACATCTTCTCCCTGAGGAGTACAGGAATAAATATTGCCAATACCTTCATGATCTGAAATGAAGAAGATGCGCTCACCAACCCAACATGGAGCAGCAATATTTCCATTGAGTTGGAGCAAGCGTTGGAATGTTCCACTGCCGCTGCTATCGCACCACAAGTGCCCAACCGTGCCGCCGCGATAACGCTTCCAGCGCGCTGGTTCGTTAATATTTCGCCCCAGTACAATGCCACCGCCTGGTCCATATGAAATCGCATTTGCCATTCCCACGGGAAGTTGCCGGGGTAGGCCGCCTCCGGGTTTTATGGCATAGATGACCTGGAAACGGCTGTCAGGTTGGCCTGCGTTACTTGCATACAATATTTCGTCACCTGCAGGTGACCATCCCAGGACGCGGCAATTGGCAGCTTGATACGTAAGTCGTTGAGCGGGGCCTCCCTGTGCAGGCATTACATAAATCTCGTTCGGTCCCTCTTCTTGTCCTACAAAGGCAAGTAATGCACCGTCAGGTGAAAAACGTGGATGGCTTACTTCATCTACCGCTGCTGTTAGGCGCTCGGCGCGTCCACCATCGCTCGTAATCAGCCAGAGATCATCCTCCGCGACGAAAACAATGCGATCCTGATGAATATGTGGAAAGCGTATATAACCCTGGGGCATAATCCACACCCTTCTTTCATTATATGTAGGGAAAGTGCGATCGTTACAGTTGCCATACTTTTAATGGTGAAATGTATTGTAGCACAATTAAACTGAACATGTCGAGAGCGATGCTCAAGCGCTTGAGCGGGCAAATCAACGAGTCTCTGCCCTCTTGCTATATAGTTCTGATTATGGTAACCTCTCCTTGCAATAATTCAAACAAAACCTTCTAAGGAGAGATACTTTCATGACGCAAACCGTGAATGGTCAAAAAAATACGCAGCAGAAGCAAAATAGACCCGGGCAGCGGCAACAAGAGCGCTTGATGCGCCAGGCTCGTCGTCGTCGCCGGCAGCAAATATGGACCAGTGTCACTGTAGCAGTAGTGGTGATCGCTGCTGCGGGCCTGGCTTTCTGGCAATATCAGCGTTATACAGCTCAACAGAGTGCTAAAAGCACAACAACACAAACAACGCATACGACGACTGCACAGGTTGGCCCTAAATGTGTTACTGCAACTTCTGCCGCGGCGGTCTATGATACAACTCCTAAGGCAGGCCCGCAAAATCCTCCTGCCGTGAAAGGGACCCCGGTTACAAACGCTGATGGGCTGCAATGCCTTGACCTTAAAGTTGGCAGTGGCAAGGTAGCACAGCAAGGGAGTACGGTCTCCGTTGAGTATTCGGGCTGGCTGGCAAGCAATGGCAAAAAGTTTGATAGCTCCTATGATCACGGCGCTCAACCCTTTTCCGTCAGCCCACTTGGCCAGGCAAGTGTCATTCAAGGTTGGAACGAGGGATTGGTTGGGATGAAGGCTGGCGGTATCCGTCGAATCATTCTTCCCGCGTCTTTGGCCTATGGTTCGCAGGGTAACCAGGGTATTCCGCCCAATGCAACGCTGATTTTTGATGTGACCGCCGTGAGTGTGCAATAACAGCACACTCCTGCGGATGAAATGTAAAAGAAGTAAAACGGGTTTTTATTTTGCCCTTGACTTTTGGAATTTTGCTGGGTATACTTCTAGCAATTTGAGACCAGTTTCCGATTGTTCCACTCTGTGGAAAGGGCAAGGTATTCTCATGGCCATTTGGCACCGGGTAGAGGCGCAAAAAATCATCATGTTGCAGGCGTGTTGCCTGTACCATCCCATTGATGGTCCCGGTGTCGATTTACCGATACCAATACATTTTTCTTCCTCATCCCATTGATTCGGGGGTGAGGAATTTTTTTTGACCTGTAGCGGTTCAACTAGCAACCTCAACGGCTAGCGTTGTTTGTTGAACTAGCGAAGGAGGAGATGATGACCTGTCAACCTGTTGTTATTGTATGTTTGGCGTGACGATGGAACGCCGTGTTACAAAGAGGAGAGGAGCTTACTCATGAGCATGACACAAGTAAACCAATCGACCGAGACCAGCAACGAATTGCTGGACATGGATCAACTCAGCAATCGCCATATGCTGGTACGATCACCGCAGATGGCGGCTTTAATACGGCTCCGAGGGACATTGCTAAAAACGATCCGCAATTTCATGGAGGCCGAAGATTTCGTCGAAGTGACCACCCCAACCATCACCAGCTTAACAGGAGCCTGTGAAGATTTTTCAACGCTCTTCCCGCTCGAGTACTTTGGCAACAAGGCTTTCTTGACGCAGACTGCCCAGTTGCATCTTGAGCCATTGGTACACAGCCAGACCTTGCGCCGCGTCTATTCGGTGAACCACAGCTATCGCGCCGAGCCGCGGGCCGACCATCGCCACCTGACAGAGTTTGTGCTGATTGAGCCAGAAATCGGCTTTGGCAATTTACAGACGCTACTGGACATCGAAGAGCGCCTGGTCAGTACCCTGGTGCAGAAGGCGCTAGAGACGAGGCGCGAAGAGTTGGAGATGCTCGGGGCCGATGTGGCCATGTTGGAGACGATCATGCCTCCCTTCCTCCGCATGACCTACACTGAGGCCGTTGAACTGCTCAACAAGATGGGCATAGCTACCAACTGGGGGGATGATCTGGACCGCAAGCGTGAAATTGCTCTCCTGGAATGGACGCAGTTCCCCATCTTCATTACGCACTACCCCCTGGAGTTGAAATTCTTCAATATGCGCCAGAATCGCGAAGACGAGCGCATCGTCAACGCTGCTGACCTCTTGCTCCCAGGCGTGGGCGAGGTCTGCGGAGGCGCTGAGCGCGAAGAAGATCCCATTCGCCTGCGCCATCGATTGATGAATTCAGAAGCCATGAAGCACCTGCTTGCGGCAGGCGGGAGTGCGGAGGATTATGAGTGGTATCTGAAACTACGCGACGATGACTCGATCCCCTACGCAGGTTTTGGCATGGGCTTCGAGCGACTGGTACAGTTCATCACCGGCAGCGAGAGCTGCTTGAACTGTGTCGAGTATCCGCGTAACAGCGTCCACTATATGCCGTAATTGTGATGATGGACTCAACAAGATTGCTGACGCTTTTTCAGCAGCTAGGTGTGGTCTTGAACGGGCATTTTGTGCTCAGTTCGGGACGGCACAGCAACGAATACTGGGAAAAGTTCCGCTTGCTAGAGTGGCCTCGTGTCACAGAACGCCTCTGCCAAGATATAGCGGAGCGCTACCAGGGGCGTATGCTCTCGGCTGTGATTGGCCCGACAACAGGAGGAGCTTTATTGGCGCAGGAGGTGGCACGCCAGCTCGATACGCGCTGCCTCCTCGCTGAACCAGTTGCGGAGGGTGGACGAGAGCTGCGTCGTGGCTTTAAGCTCGATGCATTCGCTCCTGTCTTGATTGTTGATGATGTACTGACAACAGGTTTCTCACTGCGCGAAACACTATGTGCTATTGAGCCTTACCACCCGGACATCGCCGGTATCGAAGTGCTAATTGATCGCAGCGGCGGTACAGCCGCCACGCAATTCTCCGTCCCCTGTCATGCCCTGCTCAGTGTTACGGCACAAACATATAGTCCAACTGACTGTCCATTGTGTGCTGCCGCTGCACCACTCGCTGCACCACTGGTTAAACCAGGCACGAGAGTCTGATCTTCACTCCTCGTGGAATCTGGTTTGTCGCATTCCACGAACAGGGACTGGGAACAACATCAGCCGGAGATAAACGGTTGCGTTTAAACCAGTTAAGGCAAGGTTCAATGGTGAAGAAGAGTCCTTGACAGTTTGAACAGTGACACAGTGACACAGTGTCACCCTGAGCGCAGCGAAGGGTCTGTCGCGCTGGGCAGAGAGATGCTTCGCTGCGCTCAGCATGACAGGGCTGGACCTTTCTGTTGATGAGGAACTGTCAAGTTCATTTGAACCATGCCTAAGGTAAAAAAAGTGAACTTTCTAGATAAATTGCTCAGCGCTTCACGCCAGCAGAACAGCCTGCTCTGTGTCGGCTTAGACCCGGAACCAGACCGTTTTCCTGCGGCCCTGCGTGAAATGCCGGTTGAGAGAGCTGTGATCTACTTCTGTCGTGCCATTATCGAGGCAACGGCTTCGTTTGTGTGTGCCTTCAAACCAAATATCGCCTTTTTTGAAGTGCTTGGCCTGGCCGGAATGCGCGTGTTTCATGAAGTGCTGAGCGCTATTCCTGCCCATATTCCGGTGATCGTCGATGCCAAGCGCGGCGATATTGGCATTACCGCCCGCAACTATGCCTCTACAATGTTTGATGTCTATGGCTGCGATGCAGTGACGGTCAATCCCTACCTGGGTTATGATAGCATCGCCCCTTTTCTTGCGTACCGCGAGAAGGGAATCATCTTACTCTGCCGTACGTCAAATCCGAGCGCGCGAGATTTTCAAGATCTGCTGGTACAGGACAATGACGATCAGCTACGCCCACTCTACGAGGTAGTTGCCCGGCGTGTCCAATCCTGGAACGAAGCTGGCAATTGCGGCCTGGTGGTCGGCGCGACCTATCCCCAGGAACTGCGTACTATTCGCTCTATCTGTCCTTCAATGCCCATTCTTATCCCAGGCGTGGGTGCCCAGGGCGGAGACCTCGAAGCTGCGGTTCGGACCGGGGTGGATAGGCACGGTGAGCGCGCCATACTTGCGGTTTCTCGCTCCATCCTGTATGCTGGCAATGGCCCTGACTTTGCCACAATGGCAGGGGAGGAGGCACAGAGATTACGAAACCTGATGAACGAGGCGAGAAGTAACAGCGAAGCATGAACCTGCAAACCGAGCTGGCGCCGCGCCACAAAAGCGGCCTCTTGCTAAAGAATCCAGTTATCACCGCGTCCGGTACGTTTGGTTATGGTGTCGAATACGCCAGGATAGCCGAGGTACAACGGCTGGGCGCAATTGTCTGTAAAGGCACGACCCTGCACGCCCGCAGTGGCAACCCACACCCTCGCAACCTTGAAACATCATCAGGGATGTTGAATGCCATCGGCCTGCAGAATCCAGGTATTCATATAGTCGTTGACAGGTATGCTCCCATCTGGGAAACCTGGCAGACGCCGGTGATCATCAACGTTGCAGGAGAGACGATCAGAGAATTTGCTCAACTGGCCGAATTGCTGGAAGGCGTGCCCGGTGTGGCAGGTATCGAGGTAAACGTCTCCTGCCCGAACGTGCAGGCGGGGGGAGAGGTCTTTGGTGCCAGCGCCGCGACCGTTGCGGATGTCACTACCGCGGTGCGCCGAGAAACCACGCTTCCTGTGATCGTGAAACTCTCGCCCAATAGCGGCGATGCACGTCCAACTGCTTTGGCCGCCGCCTCATCTGGCGCCGATGCCATCTCGCTTATCAACACTATTACAAGTATGGGCATAGATATCAAGACGCGCCGGCCAGGGTTGACCCATGGGACTGGAGGGCTTTCCGGCCCAGCCATCAAGCCCATTGCATTGCGCATGGTGTATGAAGTAGCGCGCGAATTGCGTCTATCCTATCCTCATGTTCCAGTGATAGGAATTGGTGGCATTACCAATGCAAGAGACGCGCTTGAGTTTATCATGGCAGGCGCGTCCGCGATACAGATTGGCACTATCAATTTTGTCAACCCTCACGCTGGCGTTGAGATTATCGAGGGGATCGAGGAATTTCTTCGCAAAGAAGGAGTGGAGGATATTGGGGAAATTGTTGGAGCGGCCCTGGTTTGAGAGGGCAATTTTATTGCAACTCCAAAGACATTGTTCTATTCATACTCTTCATACCCTGCCGTTCATAAAAAGCGATGGCATCCTGGTTGAACTCCCAAACCATCAAATCCAGGCTGTCTGCCCTCTTCGCCTTTGCCCACTCAACGCTTTGCTGAAAGAGCGCATACCCAATGCATTTCCCCTGGTACCTTTTCATGACTGCGATATCGATAATGAAGGCAACTATCCGTGGCACCAAAATATCAAGGTATGAAACTTCGCTTAACTCCATAATGACGTAGCCGGCAATGCTCTGCTCGAGCTCGGCAACATACATTATTTTTGAGTCGCTTGCCAAAAGCCCAAGGAAATACTCTTCTGGTATGCCAGCGGTCCCTTTCTGGAAGATGTGCGGCAGTCCCTCAACATGTTTCTCCTGGGTTTCGCGGGCGATGGGCAGGAGGGCAGCGTAATCTTCTTTCGCTGAAGCGCGAACGTAGATACTCACTATCCTATCTTTCTTTTGACGCATACAAGGGAGCTATCAGCTATACTCAGCCTTGAGTGGTTCTGAGACTTCATCTGCCAGGCGTTGTACAATTCCCTCGGGATAGGGCGCTCTCAGGTTCAGTATGATATGTGTTGCTCCAACTTCAATGAAACTTCGCGTAATTTCGCGGGTCTCTTGCAGGTTGTTGGGGTTGATGACCAACTGCACGGAACGTTCAATGGTTGATGGGTCTCGCCTGATGGCGGCGCAATGTTCATCAAGCACCGTGTTTTTATGCTGAAACATATCGATTGGCCCGCCAGCGAAGTTCCAGATGTCCGCGTACTGCGCCACCACACGTAAAGTCAGCTTTTCGCCTCCGCCACCGATAACGATCGGTGGATATGGCTTTTGCACAGGTTTCGGCTCGCAGTACGCGTTCTTTAGTTGATAGTATTTCCCATCAAAATTGGCTGGTGTCTCTGTCCACAATCTTTTAACTACTTCGCAAGCTTCGCCTAAGCGGTGGATTCTCTCACCTGGCGCATACAGCGGAATGTTGTACATTTCGTGCTCTAGCTCGTTCCAGCCGGCTCCAATACCGAAGTCGAGCCGTCCGCGAGAGATGTTATCTATGGTCGCCGCCATGTTCGCCAGAACGGCCGGGTGGCGGTAGGTATTACCCGTGACCATCACTCCCACCCGCAAGCGTTGCGTGCGAGCCGCGAGCGCGGCCAGCAGCGTCCATCCCTCGAGGCACTGGCCAGTTGGATCGGGGCCCAGTGGGATGAAGTGATCGAAAACCCAGGCATGTTCGATGATGGGGATGGTATCAGCCTCAAGCCAGACTCTCAGCATATCCTCATAAGTTGTATTTTGTGGAGCTGTTTTAATACCGAAGCGCAGGTTCTTTTCCGTTGACATGTGTACTTTTTCCTTATCACATACTTTCCAGTGGCACAAAACCGAGTACCCTGAGGGCATTAGCCATTGTTTGTACCGTAGTGTTGACCAACCAGGCGCGGAACGCTTTTTCGCGCTCGTCTGTCTCTTTCACTATGGGCGGCGTATGCTCATAGAAATCGCTAAAGTGTGAAGCTAAATCATAGATGTACGCGGCAAGCATATGCGGAGCGAGCTTTGCGCTAGCCTCTGCCAGGCTTCGTGGGTAGGCGTCGATATGGCGTAGCAGCTCCCATTCGCTCTGTTCGAGCTGGTCGGGCAGCGCTGTAAGCCTTTCGGGCAACTCGTAGCCGCTACTATCCAGTTTACGTAGAATGCTGTTCGCCCTGGCGTAGGCATACTGGAGGTAGACGCCGGTGTCGCCATTGGCTCGCAACGCCTCGTCCATGTCCAGCGCGATAACCTGCTGTAGATTATAGCGAATCATGAAGTAGCGGATCGCGGAGGCCGCGGCGATGGCCGGTGTTTCTGCTGACAACTCAGGTTTCGTCTCTAGCATTCTCTCGATAGCAGTATTGATGAGGTCATCGGCTTTGATCTCGATGCCTTTGCGGCCGCTCATGGCGTAGAAATCGTGCCCGTCGGAGGTGTCTACCCCCAATCGGACTGCGGTTGCGGCGGAGAGCGTGACTACTTCGTAGGCGAGGTGCGTTGAGTTATCCGCTTGCTCATCATAGCCCAGCCTGCGCAGGCTCTCGTATAGCACCTGCTGTAGATATGACTGGCGCACATCGATCACATTAATAACCCGCCTTGCATGGCCGAAACGCCTGGGATCAACTTCCTCAGTTGATCCATGTTCGTTCTCCTCGTCGGGTGTGCGCATCGTCCAGAGCAGGCGTCCATCGTGCTGCCTCCCCCAGGGGATAAATGTGAACTGAACCTCTTTCTGCGGGTCATCAGCGAGACCGAATTTCCAGAGCTGGTAGGCAATATCTTTGGCAGTGTAGGTTGCCGTGCCGTCGCTCCTGACGAGAATCTTGTCACTTGAGCGGTCGCCCTCTTCTGTTTGCACCTCACCACCACCAAAGGGCAGTATCCAGCATCCTGCAGCCTTGCCAGTTTCCGGTTTTTCCAATAGCCCCTTATTTTTCAGCATCTCGAAGGTGCGTTTCCATAGCCCGGAATGTAATACGGCAGACTCCCACGTTAACAGGTCGTACGAGACATTCAAACGGGACATTGTTTTCAGATGCGCCTTGACGATCTCGTGAGAGATGTCAGCGGCCAGGACTGCATAAGCGGGTCCAGCCTCCGGCCCGCCTCCATGTTCGATGGCATGCAGCACGGCCTTGCGCAAATCCATTAGCTCTTGCAGCTTCTCTGGCTGGCTCTCTTTGACCTTCTCAGCTTCATCAAAAGCTTTACCTACCGCGACATAGACGCGCGAGCAGTAGTAGTCAAAAGACTCACCTGGCAGCCGCTCGTTGCCGTCAGGTAGTTGGATTATGCCTTTGTACAAGAGGGTGAAACCCATCACAACGTCAGCGACCTGGACGCCCGAATCGTCGATATAGTTCTGCGCCTCAACCTGGTAGCCCTGCGAGCGCAACATGCGGACGACGGTATCGCCGATGCATGAATTGCGCAGGTGGCCGACATGGGCAGCCTTGTTGCTATTGATATTGGTATGCTCAACGACGATCTTCGTCCCAACACCTGTATCGCTCTGTCCGTAATCGGCGCCGTTATGAATGACACGCTCGATGATACTTTGGCCAATGTAGGGGCGGTTCAGGCGAAAATTGAGAAAGCCCGGTGCGGTAACAGTGATCTCTTGAATGGCAGGGGTCCGCATATCTCGCAGGATCGTCGCCAGCGCTTCGGCCAGGGGGAGAGGCTTACGGGCCAGTTTCTGCTTGCCTCCCCACGGCATTACAGGCATCGAATAGTCGCCGAAACTTGCCTGTGCCGAAAAACGGAGATCAATGGGCAATTGTTCAATATCAAAATCTATCTGCTCTTGTACGAGATATGTTGAAACTGCCTGTTTTATCAGTGTCGTGAGATATTCATAGAGATCTCCCGGTGTTGTTTCGGCCATGTGTAGCGTCTCGCTTGTTGTTGTCATTTTCCCTCACTTCAAACCAAAACGTGCGAAGAATACATTCCTTGTTCTATGGAGTGTTCATTCACTATAACGTAGCTTTAGTTAATGGTCAAGTACTTCAAAGACAAAAAGTGAGAGGCGACCAGCTTTTGAGCACTGCCGAAAGCTGGTCGCCTCTTGTATACGAACCGGGTCGTGATTAACTTCTTGCTCCCACGGGTAGAGAGAACATGCCCGTCTTGCCGAGTAAACCAGCGAGAGCGGTATACCAGGCTAGAAGCGCTGTAAGGATGCCAAGCCAACCTCCGAGAATGCCAAACGTGCTGCCGCCACCAAGTTCAGCCACTGTCAACGAGAGGAAGGTCAGGAAAAGGGCAGCGAAAACTGCAATAAGAGCCCAGTTAATCCTCAGCGTCCCGAGGAACATTATTCCTGTGAAGATCGTCCAGCCAAGCAGGAAGTAGCCAAATGCTGTTGTACCGGGTATTAACAGTTTATTCTGGAGGCCGTAGCCGACTGCCAACCAGAAGGCTCCGTAAGAAGTGAAGGCTGTGCCCGCGAAGGTATTCCCATTTCTGAATTCCCACATCGCTGCCAGTATCTGGGCGATACCGCCATAGAAGAGGGCCGTGGCGATGACAGCCAGCGCACCTGTAACTGCTGGAAGAATCAAACCAGCGTTGGTACTGCTGAGGAGGAAAGTCGTAAGGGCGAAGGCGCTTAAGCCGAGGGGTGCAGGGTTAGCTACTGCTACGGACTCCGAGCGTTCTGATGCGATTTGGGCCATTTGAGTGTCCCACCTTTCATTAGGAAGACTAGCAAAACAAATGTACTTTTCTGTGTACAAACCGGTCAAAAGTGTAGTTAAGACCTTGCAACTGCTTGTCGCAGGCACCAATGCCTGCCGAGTAGGTAGGATACGTCATCCACAAGCCGTAGTGGATGGCTTCATGTTCGCCTCGGCCGTATTGGTAGGTTTTGGGTAGATAAGGCGAAAAGACGTTGTCCGGCAATGAAATGAATGAGAACCAATAATCAAACAGAGGTGTGTTTTGTCGTTCCCCCTTTCTTCTTTTTAAGAGTAGTGTACTCGATCACGCATAGAAGTTCACTTACCAGTAATTATAAGCAGATGTTACACAGTATGCAAGCTTATGCAATCACAAAATTGTGAGTGCGTATGTCTTGCGAAATCCTGGCGGCAGGGATTTATTGCTTCTGCTCCTGGGTCTGAAGCTCGTGGGAAGGAGTTTCTGCCGACTTCTTCTGTGCTGTTTTCTTGCCAGCGAAGAAGATGCCCGTCAGTATCAGTGCCAGCCCCCCGATTGCGTTGATACCGACCGGTTCGTGCAGCAGCAGCGCCCCGTAGATCAATGCCGTGCAGGGCAGCAGGTAGGTGACAATCAGGGTGCGCGTTGGTCCTACGCGTGCGATCAGCCAGTAGTAACAGATGTACGCCAGCGAGGTTCCTCCCAGCGCCAATGCCACCGCTGATCCCACGGACCAGACCAGCGGTATATGCAATGGATGCTGTGGCTGTACCACAAAGGCGATAGTCGCAATGGGGGCCAATATCACAGCGCCCATAGTGGTTTGACCGATGGCTGGTTGAATCAATGGCAGTCCCGAAAGCATTCTCAGCGCAAACAGGCTGCCGAAAGCATAGCTTGACGATCCGATAAAGACGAGCAGTGCCCCAAAGAGATACAGATTCGAGCTGGTGGGCGTAAATGCGGCAGGCCCAACCAGCAGTCCAACTCCCAGGAAACCAATCAACACGCCTCCTACACGCATCCACGTCAGCTTTTCGCCCCCCGGCCACCAGTGCGAGACGATGACCACCACCAACGGCGTGGTTGCATTCAGAATGGCAGCCATGCCCGAGGAGATATACTCCTCTCCCCAACTGATGGTCAGGTATGGTATTACGGCATTGAAGATGGCTACCACGAAGAATCCCCAGAGGCGCGAATGCCAACCATTCATGATGGAAGGTTTAAAAGGGACGACCAGCAATAATCCCAGCGCGCCCAAGACAAGGCGCACAGCGACCAGGGTAAGAGGCGTCATATCGGCGATCGCGACTTTAATGAAAAGAAAAGATGCGCCCCATAAAGCGGCCAGTGAGAAGAGGACAAGGTACTCTTTCGGTTTCATACAACTATTCTCCTGTTGCGTGAAAAACAAATTATATCACATCACCAACAAAGCCCACTTTGCAGAATGGATGAGGCTTGACTTTGCATAGCCATTGGAGTACTATAGCCGCAGCTGGTAACTGAGGTTACAAAATGGGCGCAAAAATGAAGTTGAACGATATTGGGAGTGGACATATTTATGTTGGAGCGCGACGCTGTGCGCTGGTTGCAACTCACGTACAAAGTACCCAGCGAGCCATCACAGAAACGAGTGTGGGTTTGGCGACGTTTACAGAACCTCGGCGCTTTTGCACTGCAAAATTCAGTCTATTTGCTTCCCTTTTCAGAAGAGGTAGAGAAACATTTTCGCCAGCTCTCCCATGAGATTCGTGAGATGGGGGGAGAAGCAAGTATCTTTTCTGTAGCGGCGCTTGATGTTGCTGATGAGTTGCGTATACAACAAACATTGGTAGAGGCGCGTAGCAATGAATATACCCGGGTGATAAAGGTGTGTGGCCGTTTTTTGGCGAAAGCGGCGGCACTCGTCGAATCACAAAATTGGAATGACCAGGTTCACGCGGAATTCTCTGAAGTATTAGAAAAAGTCCATGTCCTCTTTCGCACCGCCAAACGTCACGACATGCTGGGTTCAATAACCGCTTCAAAGCGTGCTGCGGCGGCTGAGTCGCTGGCTGTTTGTGAACAGGTATTCCGCGTTCTGCTCGATCAAGAATATGCGCGAGCGCGTCGCTTACTTGAAATGCACAGTGATTTGCTCCCCACTGCGATCGATACTGAACCGTCTCTCGTTGGGGAGCGGAATAGCGATGAACAGGAGTGACCAGGTTAGCTTATTTTGAAATCACATTTATTGCGGAATATATCCCTTACTCTCTATGTTGTTATAAACATAACGAGCCTTATTTTGAAGCTCGCTGCAACTAAATGCCCAACTCATGCGTATAGTAAAGTAAGGGAGCTTTCAGAAAAACGTTTGTTTGTCTGAAGATTGGCTCGGCCTTCCAATATAAGGAAAAAATCAAATGCAACAAGAAAACTATGTTCGACAATCCAGCGGATCCAAAGCAATTGCCCTTGATGTTCGTGCTCTGCGAATAAGATATCGTTTACTGCAACTCCTGGCTCTTATTCTCGGGGCTGCAAGCGCTATTGGTCTACATTACATTTTTGCGCGCTAAGAAATAACATCTTTCACATTGCTATTCCTACTTATAGATAAATAAAAGGACACCCAGAAAAGGTGTCCTTATGTTTTGATTTCTGACAACTATCTCTTCAATCACTCCGCTAACTGCCCAGTCCTTGTGCAGGGGTCATTGGTCTGTCCTCATTCTCCCAAAGGCTGGCGAAATGATCCCAGTTATGCACCATGCGCGGTTCCTCATCACGAGTTGTCACCTTCGTGTATCCACTATCCAGGTTCCAATTGCGCAGGTCCTCGCAAAGCGCGCTGAGCTTCTGATTTCTTTCGCTTGCTGAAGCGGAGGTATTGCGTAATGCCGCGTAGTAACCAATGGCACGCCTGCAGAGGTGCTCACTTAAACGCACCGCGTAAGCCATAACCTGTTCATAGTTCAACGTACCTGGCTCGCGAGAATTTTCTGCGAGTCTCGCAATAATTGGGTTATTTGCTCGTTTCCTGGTCAGCGCCTTGAAGGTGAAAAAGCGAAATGTGCCACGTCCAGCCAGGTACATACGTAGTCGCCGTAGCCCGGCCCGGTAATCCTGCTCAAAAACTTGACTTTGTTCTTCAGTCAATTCGTAGGTGACTCCTATGGAATCGTTCAGTAAATGCAGCACTTGCGCTGATAACGTAGCAGGTGTGATACAATTCGCTGCTGCCGGTTCTATATATTGTCCCCACGGTTGACGTATCCATCGATAAAGAGGCTGGTTAAAAAAGGTGTTGGCGATGTACTCATCCAGGCAGAATTCAATGTAGAAGTGCGTCCCCAGAGGGGCGAATTTTCCTGGTACCTCACTGGTGGAATAGATGCCTACCAGGGTGTTGATGTAGGGATTGAGCGCAATATCCGCGGCTATATGCGAAAGGTAGCCCATGGCAAAAGCCAGTGCCTGGCTGCGTAGCGCGGGCGAGGGTATATTCGCAGTCAGTTCGAGGAAGGCAAGCAGGACATCACCTGAGCGGTTGTAGTGCAGCAGGTCGGCCCAGCGCCTCTCGCTTGCTGTGGTTGATTGAAGTTTGTGCCGGTTTTGCTCTCTGAAGTCCGAAATTTTCTCTCGAAAAGAACCCTTCTGGAAGTACGTCATGTCAGGAGCGAGCGCTCCAAGGAAGGCCATCGCTGATATATCACTGCCCGGAAAGCGGATATCAATTTTGGGGAGAGGACCGGTAATCCATACAGCTCCCGCCGGGTTGTTTTGCGATGGAGTAAGCCCTCTGGCGGAGCGACGGTGCAAAGCAGAGTTATCAATGATCAATGAGCCAAGATCATTGCCGGCATCCTGACTGCGTTGAGCAGTTTCGATCAGGACACGCCAGTGTGTGAGAAATGCAGGCATACTTATACCTCTCCTCAGTGTTCAACTCTTGATGGCGCTGCTCTCCTGTCTGCTGAATACAAGTAAACATATGTGGAGGTTATTGTAATTGTACACACTTTGAGTCAACTATTCAATGCACTATAGTGTCCCGGGGTCATGATAAAGTATGTCCGCAAAAGTTAAACATCTGTGATGATGCTTCATGGAAATTGAGACTAACCCACACCTATGCTGATTGGCAAATTCCTTATGTGATGTGACAGTCGCTTGCACTGTACAGGTTGTGAATCCATAATAGAGGGGTATCCTACGACAAAAGGGGTCGCCGCACATGATAAACATTATCGACATTGTTCGCATACTTGTGCTTCTCTTACTCATTGCGCTCGCAGTTATCCTGGTGACGAGAAGATTTGCTATTCCTTACACGCTTGGGTTGGTGGTTGTCGGCTTGCTCATCAGTCTTTTTGGGTTTCTTCCAGATATTCACCTGACACCAGAATTAGTGCTGTTTGTGTTTCTGCCTGCCTTACTCTTTGAAGGATCCTGGACAATACATGTTCAACAATTACGGGCAAATTGGGTTCCAATTTTCTTATTGGCAGTGCCGGGGTTACTCTTGTCGCTGATCCTGATTGCTGTGCTGGTGCATTTTTTCGCCGGTCTGCAATGGAGCTATGCATTTTTACTCGGTGCAATTCTTTCACCTACCGACCCTGTCGCAGTGCTCGGGCTGTTCCGTCAGTTAAAGGTCGATAGTCGTCTTTCGGCCATTATTGAGGGGGAAAGTCTCTTCAATGATGGCATTGCAGGGGCTTTATATCAAACATTTCTCACCCTAGTTCTGCTCTCTCTCTCAGGTCATGCGATTTCGGGAGCAGCTGCATGGGCCAGCGGTTTATCGACTTTTGTGGTAGAAGCTGGTGGTGGCGCTTTACTTGGCCTGGTCTGCGGTTTTCTGTTAAGTCGTTTCGTCACATTTATTGATGACCCACTGATCGAAACAACGATTACCATTATTTCAGCGTATGGGGTGTATCTCCTGGCTGATTTCCTCCATGTGTCAGGTATTCTCACCCTGATCGTTGCAACCCTCATCTTTGGAAGCTATGGGCGGCGGATTGGTATGTCTGAGCATACGAGGGAAGCAGTCGATAATTTTTGGGGTATCGCGGCTTTTATAGCGAATGCTCTTCTCTTTCTCCTTGTTGGTGCAGAACTCAATCCATTGAGATATTTCTCAAGTGTTGCAGCATACTCTTTACTCTTCCCTGCAGCGGTGGCGGTCGTTGCGGTTTTATTGGCACGGCTAGCCATGGTGCTCATGCTACGTTTCTTTACCCACTTATTAGGAGGATCAATCCTTTTCTCCTGGCGGTTTGTGATTTATTGGAGTGGATTACGCGGCGCGCTCTCGCTCGCTTTGGTACTGGCTCTGCCGGTTGAGATGCCGGTGAGAGAAATACTGCTTTTCTCAACCTATATGGTTGTATTGTTTACGCTCCTGGTACAAGGCTTGAGTTTACGGTTCATCTTGAAACGGTTGCCGTCTGTATCATGATGCAGGATGGATATAGCAATAACTGAGCAAACGTGTTATATTTATCGATAGTAATAAAACCATCGATATTTGGAGTAGAGAAAATGAATACACCATCGACGGATAGACCAGATACTGCGGTTGCCTCCCAGCCTGCTCGTGATGACGCGCCGCGGCGCTTGATCGTCACGGCAAGCGTTGCTATTTTTGCGGTGCGTGATTGGTCGTTATGGATATTGTTGCGCGAAGGTCCCTGGGGACCACCAATGCGACTGGTCCTCGGTACAGAGTCCGTCACCGAGGCGGTTGATCGTACTATCGAAGCTCTTCTGATGTGGCCTGTGAATGCCCCATTGATACAAATGAAAGCGGGCTGGCAGGAACAACAGGTCTACGTCTGGGGTAGCACGGAGCAGGGATCGGCTGTTTCACTTATTCATAGTGTTCTCCTGCGGGCAAATCGTGATGAGCTTCGTCCCAATCTTCATACGCACGCTGTACCTAGCCTGCGCGTGGGATGGACGCCTGTCAGCGAGATCGAGTCAAATCAACGGGTGCTGGACGCGGAAGTACGACCTGTTTTGCGCTCAGCGCTGCATACCCTTCGTTCACAAGTACAGCGCGATCCTGAGATTGTGCTGCGCTACCTGGCGGACATGGGTGAAAATCAAGCTGTAGAATTAGAATGGTGGAGGCAGGAAGCGAAAGCCGTCAGCAGTAAAGAGACACGTCCCATGGGCATATTGAAGGAACCGGCACCTGGCGATGGTACTGTCACACTTGCCGAAGCTGCCTTACTCTATAAAGCGTTTTTCCCGCCAGACGAGCAGATAGACCTATCTAATTTAAGACGGCGTTTCCTGGCGACCAACCGGCTTGAACCATTGAATGAGGAGCGTCCGGTACGTGGGCGAGAACTAGATTGGCGGCGTGTCAGTCGAGCCTATCGCTACCACGCTTCAAACGAGTAAGCGAGATTCAAAATATTGCTTCCTGAAAATAGAGGATACATCTATGGCAAAAGTAACGACAGGCACAGGTGACACTGGATATACAGGTTTGCTTGGGAAGGAGCGGGTGGCGAAATATGACCCACGCCCGGACACGTTCGGCACAGTTGATGAAGCAACCTCTGCCCTGGGTCTGGCACGTGCGATGACGCAGGATCCACAGGTGAAAAAAATTATTTTCGACATTCAGAATGAATTGTATTACTTAATGGCGGAACTGGCCACAACGCCGGAGAACTATGAAAAAATGGGTTTCCGCATGACGGCTGAACATGTGCAAAGGCTGGAGCAGGTTGAAGAGGCCCTCAAGCAAGAAGTGGAAATACCAAATAAGTTTATTATTCCCGGCGATACGCCCGATGGGGCTGCGCTCGACCTGGCGCGCACCATTATTCGCCGCGCGGAGCGTATGGCGGTAAAATTGCTGCATGCTGGCGTCATCGAGAATGGTGAAGTTGTGCGCTATTTGAACCGTCTCTCCGACCTTGTCTTCATCCTCGCGCGCTACATCGAAGTGAAATCATCGCTGGCTCAGTTGCCAGAATAACGTAATAAAATTGTGAACTACTTCATATTTTTCTTCCGGCAGGTCTATTACACTAGAAGAGAGACTGTTCAGTTTTTCCCAGGTGGATCAGGATCGATACAAACCGTCCTTTTTATGCATTATATCCAGTAAGGGGTCGAGCAATCCCCTTAACAACTTATGGTGTTTTATGAGAGTAGTGGAAGACGAGTCCCAGCTCATTATCGACGCTTGTCGGGGATCAGTGTCGGCCTTTGAGGCGCTGGTTGTACTCTACGAACCACGGATCCGGCGAATGCTCTATAGCATGACGCGAGATGTGCAATTGACGCAAGACCTCTGTCAGGAGTCTTTTCTGGCCGCGTATCGAGCGCTGCACCGAATGGATGGGGAGGAACTGCATTTTGCGCCCTGGCTCTATCGCATTGCGCTGAATCAGTTACGCAGTGAATGGCGCAGGCGCAAGCATGTGACGCTTGTTCCCTTTCCAGCGCCATATGGCAGCGACGATGATGCGTCAAGCGAAGAGTATTTTATGTGCGATAGCAATTTTGAAGAAGTGGTGTCGGAGTGTGACCTGGTCAGGCGGGTTTTGTCCCATCTTCCAGCTACTTCGGTAATGTGTCTACTGCTAGACGCGGAAGGGTTCACGTACAAAGAGATAGCCGAAATCATGCACGACTCGCTGTCTGCTGTACGGAGCCGCCTGGCGCGTGCTCGCCAATCTTTTCAACGCCTCTACGTGAGGCTCGATCAGGAGAGATGATCATGAAGCATGACAGTTCTCAACATTTGTCGTATTGTTCCTTCAGCAGGTATTGCATGCATTTTCTCGATGAACTGGGTACGCTCTATTTTTTACCGCAAAATGGGCTATTCATCTCTTCTGAGCAAGCCCTGCATCTCGATGATACTCAACTGCTGGAGCAGTTGCGCACACACATCCCCACCTGTTCTATTTGTACCGCGACAGTGACTCACGCGCGCCGTGTCAGTGTGCGGCAACGCTCGCTGCTGCGGAAGATGTTAGCAGAGAACGAGCATAGGGTTCCCTCAACGAATGCGCGCATAATGCAGGCTGTACGTCTCAATCCGAGGTAGGGGGTGTGCGTACCAGTGGCCTCCACTGAGCTTACTTCTGTGCATAGATGGT
>WNGL01001153.1_pt1 | contig 32700 bp, 28 predicted proteins | sample 5400591 | NCBI WGS metagenome assembly WNGL01 (sample SAMN13153377, study PRJNA577476) | soil metagenome | isolation source: 80 cm soil or saprolite under Garry oak tree replicate 1 | place: USA:California | collected 2016-06-15
AGTGCAGCCCGACGCTGCCACCATTCAGGGTACGCTGGCATCAGCTATTGGACGATTGACCGGCGAAAAGGTACTGCCCCAGGGCTCGGGACGCACCGATGCGGGCGTCCACGCGCTGGCCCAGGTCGCCAGCTTTACCGTCGAATCGCCAATTCCGGCGGAAAATCTGACCAAAGCGCTGAATGACATTCTGCCTGCTTCCATTCGTGTGCTGGAGGTGACCGAAGCGCCACTTCAATTTCACGCCCGTAAATCGGCCCGCGCAAAAACTTATCGTTACCGAATGCTTCGCAGCCCGATCTGTTCGCCTTTTCTGGCACGGTATGTTTGGCATTACCCCTATCCTGTGGATGAGAATGCGATGGTCCAGGCCGCAACCTTAGTTGTGGGAGAACACGATTTTACTTCCTTTGCGGCTGTCGACCCGGAACGCGGCCAGGAGCAGGATGATATCTCCAACGTACGGCGAATTTTTTGTTCGGTGTGGGAGCAGGATGGCGAAGAGCTCGTCTACACCGTGCGCGGCAGCGGATTTCTTCATCATATGGTGCGGAATTTGGTGGGAACATTTGTGCTGGTGGGCAAAGGAACTTTATCGCCCGATGACATAATGAGGATTTTAGAAGCCCGTAACCGTTCCGCAGCAGGAGCAACCGCGCCGGCAAGCGGGTTGTATCTGGTAAGCGTGGAATACTGATTTGGCGGACTGTTCTGAAGGTGGGAGAATGGAAGTAAGAAGAGTAGAAGGCTCGGGGGCGGCGGCATGAAACTCGGAAGGCGGTTCGGCCGAGTTGGTTTTATAATCGGATTCATCGGCCCAATCCTGTTTTATTCAGTACCCTACACGCTTCAGTCACATGCTGCGTGTCCACTCTGCCCATATATCGATATAGCATTTGTGCACCCATCGCTTTGGCTCCAGATCGGCTTGTCGTTAGGACTGATTCAAGGTCTCGTATTTGCTATGCTCGGCTTTGCGATTGGGTACTCCATCTTTAGGATTAAGTAATCCACCTAAATTCAAAACAACCTACCGTCGAATAAACCTACCGCCGAATAAATCACCCGTCTGCTTCTCATAAACTCTTTCGAGTAAAATGAATGGTTCCTAATCTGCATCCGGCGGTCTTTCGACCGCAGCGACGAGGACAGCTCCTTTGGCCACAACCGAAACCGGCAGGTCCACCATCACTCTGCAGCAGCTTCCCCATCACAAAGTCAAAATCAAGAAAGCAGGCCAGCGAGCCTGCAATGAGCTGAACGCCAAAGGCAAATTCTGCGGCGGACATCTCAAACGCTGGTATTACATGACCGACGCGGTCGAACAGGCGTGCGGCGACGTGGCGAAGGCTTGGGGAGAGAATGCTGAAGTGTACCGCTGCGAGCATTGCAAGACGTTGTACCTTCCGAACCCGGAAACGCCAATCGGTCTGAACGTCGCGGGCGAGGGGCAGCTCTCGGTGTTCGGCCTCACGATCCCGCCCAAGGAGAAATAGGTTCAAACCCCCGCCCAAGCAGAGCTTGGACGGGGCACCCAGGCTGAGCTTGGACGGGGCACCCAGGCTCTGCTCAGTGACTGTGAAAACTTCGGAGCTCATCTACGACTGGAACGAGAAAGATCCTGCCTTGCTGCGTCCGCCCGGCCGGGTTCTGCTGAATGATGAGACTCTTCGCGACGGCTTGCAGTCGCCGTCGGTGCGTGATCCCTCGATCGAGGAAAAACTTCATATCCTGCATTTGATGGAAGCGCTGGGCATCAACTCGCTTGATCTTGGCCTTCCGGGAGCTGGTAAGCGTGCGTCGGAACACGTGGAGGCATTGGCGCGCGAGATCGTCCAGAAGAAAATGAAGATTCGCGCCAATTGTGCGGCGCGCACTCATGAGAACGATATCCGCCCGATTGCCGAAATCGTGCAGCGCACCGGTCTGAATATCGAAGCTGCAACTTTTTTGGGATCGAGTCCAATCCGCCGCTACACCGAAGGCTGGACCGACGACTTCCTGCTCCAGACCACGGAGAAAGCCGTGAAGTACGCGCGCTCGCTTGGTATCGACGTTATGTACGTGACCGAAGACACCTCGCGCTGTGATCCGGAAACAGTAAAGCGTCTTTACAAAGCAGCGATCGAATGCGGCGCACGCTCTATCGTAATCTGCGACACGGCGGGACATGCCACGCCGATGGGCGCGTTCGCCCTGATCCGCTTCGTGCTGGATCAAGTGGTAAGGCCCTCAGGCGAAAAGATTCGTGTGGACTGGCACGGACACTGCGATCGCGGCCTGGCAATCGCAAACTCCATAGCCGCGCTGGTCGCCGGCGCCGATTGTGTGCACGCCTGCGCGTTGGGAATCGGTGAGCGTGTCGGCAACGCTCAGATGGACCAGATGCTGGTAAATCTGAGACTTATGGAAATCGCACCCTGGGCCGAGCAGGACCTAACAAAGTTGAAAGAGTATTGCGAGGTGGTGTCGCGGGCCACGGGCGTTCCTATCCCACCGAATTATCCGGTGGTGGGTGAAGATGCGTTCCGCACTGCGACGGGTGTCCATGCCGCCGCCGTGATCAAGGCGTATAAGAAAAACGATATCGAGTTAGCCAATGCGGTCTATTCCGGTGTGCCCTCGCATGTATTCGGATTGCAGCAGGTAATCGACATTGGCCCCATGAGCGGAAAATCCAATGTCCTGTTCTGGCTGGAGCAGCGGGGCCTGCCGGTCAGCGATCAAGTGGTGGATCGCATTTACAAACGCGCCAAGGCGTCGGACCATACGCTCAGCGAGGCGGAGATTCTCGAGTGTGTGGATTCGGCGGTATCCTGAGCTCAGGTCTCGGGTGTCAGGTCTCAGTAATCAGTTCTAAATTCTCAGGTGTCCAGGTCATCGGTAGTTTCCAGAAAGTAGAAACTAGAAACCTGACACTAGTAATGTTACCGCCCTCCCGTAATCCACAGCGTTGTTCAAAGCCTGGCCCGAATCTCCAACTGTTGCGTTAATATGACCCATCACCTCAATGCCCGTCAGTTCGCGCGCCGAAGTATCGGAAGGCTTTCCCGACGTTCAGCAGGAGGTCGCTCGCCTTGCTGCATCAGCCGAGCTTCGCTCAGCGTTTGCCTGGCTGCGTGCGCAAGAGGCCCAATTCGCACGTTGGCAACTTGATGTGGCACGCATCCCATCGCCTCCATTTGGTGAGGCCGCGCGCGCCGGGTGGCTGGCCAACAAATTTCGCGAACTTGGGCTCGATGATGTCCACAACGACGATGTCGGCAATGTTTTCGGCATTCATCCCGGATTCGGACGAAACTACATTGCGCTCAGCGCGCACATGGACACAGTTTTCCCCGCGGGCACGCCCCTCAATATCCGCCAGCAAGGCAACCGGCTGTACGGTCCGGGCGTTTCCGACAATGGCGCGGGCCTCACGGCGTTGTTAGCCATTGCGGCATTGCTACGCGCGGTGCGCATCCGGCATGCACTGCCATTTTTGTTTATTGCAAATGTGGGTGAAGAGGGGGAAGGCGATCTGCGGGGCATGCGGCACATTTTTTCTTCCCCGCGCTGGAAAGATTCCATCACTTACAACCTGGTGCTGGATGGCGCGGGTTCGGACACGGTTGTGGCCGAGGCCCTGGGCAGCCGCCGCTTTGAAGTGATTGTCCGCGGCCCCGGCGGACACTCCTGGAGCGATTTTGGCGCGCCTAATCCAATTCTCGTTCTGGCGCGTGCTATTCAGACCTTCGCGCAAACTCCGGTGCCGGCGTCACCCAAAACGACCTTCAATATAGGCGTGATTCGCGGCGGCACTTCTGTGAACTCCATCCCTGAATCCGCCAGCATGCGTGTAGATCTTCGTTCCACCTCGATGGCGGAGATGGAACGTCTGGAAGTTGCTATGCGTGTGGCGCTCGACGATGCGGTGGAGCAAGAGTCGAAGACTCCGGAAACCCGCGCGGTGTCACAACGCCGTACTTCTGGGGTCAGTTCCGAGATTGTTGTAATTGGGAATCGTCCAGCGGGAGAACTCATTCCCAATGCACGCATCTTGCAGGTCATTCGCGCCGTCGATGCGCATCTAGCGAATGTGGCGCAGGTTCAGCGCGCTTCGACCGACGCCAATATCCCCCTCTCCCTTGGACGGGAAGCCATTGCCATCGGAGGCGGGGGGACGGGCGGCGGAGCGCACACTCTGCAAGAGTGGTTTGACTGTAACGGGCGAGAGTTGGGGCTGAAGCGCATCCTGCTGACCCTGCTTGCTCTCGCGGGGGTGAGTGCATGAACATGAAAACAATTCTGTTTCTGTTGTGCACGATTTCAATGTCCCTGGCACAAGATCAACCAACGCCGCCGAGAGCGGATACCATTTTGCTCCACGGCAACATTTATACCGGGGTCGCCGTCGCATCTTCCTTTCACGCGATTCAGCGCGTGGAGGCCATGGCCATCCGCAGCGATCGTATTCAAGACGTGGGGAAAGAAAGCGAGATTCTGAAGTTGAAGGGACCCGAAACTCAAATCATTAATCTGGACAACCATTTCGTGATGCCCGGATTCAACGATGCGCATCTGCACTTGGCCAACGCCGGTTTCCAGCGCCTCACCGTAAATCTGGTTGGAGCGAAGTCTCTGACCGAATTTCGCGATCGTATTCGCGCTCGCGTGGAAACCGCAGAGCCCGGCGAATGGATTGTGGGCAGCGGTTGGGATCACACACTCTGGCCGGTAAAGGAATTGCCCAGCCGGTGGGATATTGATGAAGTCAGCCAAAACCATCCTGTTTTTCTGCAACGTGTGGACGGCCACATCGCGGTGGCCAATACCCGTGCCTTGCAATTGGCTAGCGTTACTCTCGCCAGCAAGGATCCAGCGGGCGGAAAAATTGATCGAGACTCTTCCGGCCAGCCTACCGGCATTCTGCGTGAAACCGCGCGTGAAGCGGTCACTGGCGTAATTCCGAAGCCTTCTCACGACAAGCGGCGGCAGGCTATCGAGGCCGCGCTGCGCGACTTGGCGCAATGGGGCGTCACGTCGGCTCAGGACAATTCCAGTTGGGAAGATTTCCAGATTTATGAGGAAATCCAGCGTGATGGCAAGCTGACCTCGCGCATCACCGAATGGCTTGCCTTCAATGATTCTCTGGACACTTTACAGGCGCATCGTTCGGCGCGTCCTCAATCGGACAATGTGCTGCGCACCGGCATGCTGAAAGGTTTCATGGATGGCTCGCTCGGTTCGAAAACCGCCGCCCTTCTGGAACCGTATGCCGACGATCCCACCAATTCCGGCCTCCCTCAGTACGAGCAAGCCCAACTGACCCAGATGGCGAAGGAGCGTGTGGGCGCCGGATTCCAAGTCGGTTTCCATGCTATCGGCGACAAGGGAGTCCAAATGGCGCTGGAGGCTTTCGATGAAGCACAAAAAGAAGCACGGGAAAAGAAAGTCAAGGCCGCCAATGGCGGCGACGACTACCGGCTCCGCATCGAGCACGCGCAGGTCACAACTCCATTGCAGATCGCAAAATTCAAAGAGTTGAAAGTGATCGCGTCCATGCAGCCCAATCACTTGCTGACGGACATGAATTGGGCGCTGGATCGTTTGGGACCAAAACGCGCGGCTCATTCCTATGCCTGGGCGGAAGTTCTAAAAAGGGGTGTGCCGCTGGCCTTTGGCACGGATTATCCGGTCGAGCCGGTCACGCCGTTTCGAGGCTTGTATGCCGCCGTCACTCGCAGAAGCGAAGACGACAAACGTGAATACTTTCCCGAACAGAAAATAAGCATGGAGCAGGCGATTGCCGCCTACACCACGGGGTCAGCCTTCGCTGAGTTTTCGGAGAAAGAGAAGGGAACGCTGGCGCCCGGGATGCTCGCCGATTTCGTTGTGCTTGATCGCGATGTGACGTCTGTGCCCCCGCTGAAAGTTCTCGGAACCAGGGTGCTGCGCACGGTGGTGGGGGGCAAAACGGTCTACGAAATGAATTAGCGGCTTGTATCGCGGTGCTGAAGCGCCGCGCCACCCAAAGGCCTGAAAGTCAGGCGGATTTTTGCTTCGACTCAAGCGGCAAACCTGCATTCTTCCAGGCATCAAGTCCGCCCTGAAGCGCCCACGCATTGGCATATCCGCGCTGCCGAAGTTTCTGCGCCAAACTGGCGCTAGAACCTTCGTTCGGTCAAGTGCAGTACGCAACCACAGATTTATTTTTGGGGATTTCTGCGAGGTGCTCTTCGAGTTTGTCCGCCGGGACGCGAATCGCTTCCGGCAGCTTTACGTCCGACTGTGCCCAAGCTTGCGGGTTGCGAGTGTCGATGACGACAAAATCTTCGCCCGCTTCCATTCTCTTTTTCAACTCATCGGTTGAGATCCTCAGATTGTCCGGCATACGGGATCTCCTTTCTTAGTCTGCACCCTGAGACTAGATGCGGCGCATGACGATCGCGGCTGTATCTATTCGCACCGGCGAGAAGAGTACAATGCCGCCGGACCAAATGGATAACCTAAATTCTTGAAGGAGGTGTATAGGCGTTCCATTGCTGTCCCAGTATCAATCGCGGTTCTGAGTCTTACGACCTTGGCTCCAGCACAGACCAAAATTTCGGGCACGGTGCAGTGCGGCAAGCCCGATGAAGTACATGCGTTGGCGGTGGGGGACGAGCTCAATCATTCCCTAACGATCTCCAAAGGCAAGTGTACATGGACCAAGCCGATGAAAATCGCCGGCACCCAAACCAAAGAAGACGACGGCACCAACTTCGATGATGTCAAAGGCGGACGCTCCGCCGGGCTCGGTTACGTCGTCGGGACCATGGACAATGGCGACAAGATGTATGTTCGCATCCAAAGTACGGCAACCATGAAAGATGGCAACATGCTGAGCGCAGAGGGCACTTTCAGCTTCACCGGCGGGACGGGAAAGTTGAAGGGCATCAAGGGCCGAGGAACGTTCAAGGGCGCAGCAGCAGCGGATGGAACCGCTAGCTACGACGTTGTCGGTGTATACCAGCTGCCAAAATAGCAACGCCGGACCCCGAGGAACTGCGAGCGAAGAGCTAGCCGATTCCTGGAGCATTATTCCTATCCTGCTCTGTTTGTTACTCTACCTCCGTGTCCCGCTCGCTGAAGGCGCACATCCTCTTGGTAGTAGTCACAATGATCTGGGGGACCGCGTTCGTTCTAATCAAGAATGCGCTGGCGGATGTTTCTCCTTTACTGTTCAACGCTATCCGCATGAGCCTGGCGGCGGTAGTATTGGCAGTCGTCTTTCATGGCGAACTCACACGCTTCACCGCTAGGTCGCTGCGTTCGGGGTTCCTGGTGGGCGCGTTTTTATTTCTTGGCAATGAATTGCAAACGGTAGGACTCAAGTACACCACGCCTTCGAAATCTGCTTTCCTCACGGGAGTCTCGGTGGTACTGGTGCCGGTGTTTCTCGCTTTGTTTTGGAGGCGGCGGATTCATCGCTGGGTGTTGCTGGGTGTGACGTTGGCGTTTGTTGGGTTATACCTGCTTACGATTCCCGCTTCCGCGGGCGTCGGTCTGAATCTCGCCAGCATGAGCCGAGGAGACCTGCTTACACTGGCCTCGGCCGTAGTTTTTGGCTTTCATATTATTTTCGTGGGCCACGCGTCTCAGGCGCACCCGTGGCGGCAAATCGCCATCCTCCAGATTGCGGCAACCGCACTTCTGATGATCTGCACCGTTCCCTTGGCAGAGAAAGTCTATGTTGTATGGTCGCCGGCAGTAATATGGGGCATCGTTATCACGGGCTCGCTGAGCCTGGCGCTGGCTTTTGCCGTGCAAGCCTGGGCTCAGCAGTTCACTCCCGCCACCCATACGGCATTGATCTTCTCGCTGGAACCGGTTTTCGCCTGGCTGACGTCGTTTCTATTTCTAGGTGAAAGGATGGGGACGCGGGCCGGCTTAGGTGCATTTTGTATCTTGGCCGGTGTTTTGATCTCCGAGCAGAAGGGAAGTAGCGAATCCATGGCGGTCAGCCCGGACCATGCGGGTGTTCCTTCCGATATCGAAACTCAGCCCGATTCGGGTATGGAAGTGGGCCAGAGGTGAGACTCGCAACGTTTTTGCGAAGTTTTGCGTCTAACCTATTAGAAGGCCCTCCCGCCCTGCGCAGCCGAATACCTGCAAGTGGCGACAAGGTATAATCTTTAGCACACATTTGGAGGAAGTTAATATGGACCCGCGCGCAAGCGCTTTTTGGGGACGTTTGAAGGCCAATCGCCTCGCGTACACCCTCACTATTCTGGTCACTTTGACCATCGGTATCCTGATGGGAACCGTCATCTCGTACGGCGTCAAGGGTCAGGAGTCAAAAAAGGCGTCGGACGCCACTCCCTTGACCGTGCCAGCCCCGCAGCAGCTCTCCAATCAGTTCTCGAATATTTCCAAACAACTTGAGCCCAGCGTGGTGAACATCAACACTGAATCGACTATCAAGACTCCGCAGCGTCGTCGCCGTGGAGCTCCCGGTGGGACGCCTAACGGTCCGGACGACCAGAATCCTTTCGACGATTTCTTTGACCGGTTTTTCGGCGGCCCCGGTGGTGGTGGTGCGGGTGGGGGTGCGATTCGTGAGCGCTCGCTGGGTTCCGGAGTTGTGGTTGACTCCAAGGGCTACATCGTTACCAACCGCCACGTGGTTGAGAAGGCTGACCGCATTCGAGTCAAGCTGGACGATGATCCGCCAGGCGTGCTCCATGACGCCAAAGTCATTGGCACGGATACTGAAACCGATCTCGCGGTGATCAAGATCGATGTGAATCGGTCGTTACCCACTGCCAAGCTAGGCAATTCGGATGGCATGCAGGTAGGCGATTGGGTGCTCGCGGTAGGCAGTCCGTTCGGACTTCAGGCAACAGTCACGGCTGGCATTGTTTCCGCCAAAGGCCGCAACATCGTGCCTGGCCGGCAATTCCAGTCATTTATTCAGACCGACGCCGCCATCAATCCTGGAAACTCCGGCGGCCCACTCGTCAATATGGCGGGTGAGGTTATCGGCATCAACACCGCGATTCTTACCGACACCAATGCCTATGCCGGTGTGGGATTCGCGTTGCCCTCGAACACGGTAGCGAGCGTCTATAACCAGCTTATCGGGCCGGAGCATCGGGTTTCGCGCGGCTCCATCGGCATCGAATTCAACGCTCAGGAAAATCCTGCTATCGCGCGCGTGTATGGCGTGAACTCCGGCGTAACCATTTCAAACGTGGTTGCGGGCAGCCCGGCTGAACAAGCGGGATTAAAGGTTGGAGACAACATCAATTCCGTAGACGGTAGGCCGGTGAAAAACGGTGACGACCTGGTAGGCGACATCGCCAGCCGCAAACCCGGCGCTAAGGTTACTTTTGGAGTAATTCGCAACGGCAAGAAACAAGACATCACGGTGACCGTTGCGGATCGTGCCAAGTTATTTGCCTCACGCCTCGGCGAAGAGGAAGACACCAGCGATAGTTCCAGTCCGAAGGAAAGCAAGCTCGGACTCAGCGTTCGCGCCGTGACCTCCGATATTGCCGATCGGTTGGACATTCCCGCGGGCAAAGGCATTATCGTGCAGGACGTCAAGCCTGGTTCGTTCGCCGATGACGTAGGCTTGAGCCGCGGCGACGTAATCCTCGAGATCAATAAGCAGCCGGTCAATAGCGAGGATGACTTCACCAAGATCTCGTCCACTCTGAAAAGCGGACAGGATGTGGTTTTCCTGGTCAGGCAGCGTGGCGCCGGCCGTCAGGACGGCACCATCTTTTTGGCCGGTACACTTCCGTAACGGGCAGTTGGCCCAATGAGCACTGGCACTTTTACCCTGAAATCAGGGATGATAAGTGCCGGCCCATTGGGCTTTTGTCTTGGCCACAATTTTGGAAGCCACTTTGAAGACTAGTGGATCAATCCCGGCGATGCTGTTGAGCGCGACCTGCGCGCTGCTGCTGATGTGCGCGGTAGCTCAGGCGGACACCGGTAAGAAGACGTCCACGTCTGCCGGCATGTCCGCCACCACGACTCATAAGGCTACGCGCAAAGGCAAAAGAGCGCGTAAGACCAGTTGGCGGCGCGGGCAGCAGAAAATCGATCCAAAACGCGCTCGTGAAATCCAGGAAGCTCTGATCCGCGAGCACTACATGCAGGGCAACGCTTCCGGCATCTGGGACCAGACTTCACAAAAAGCCATGGTGCGCTACCAGGCCGAGAATGGATGGCAGACGAAGACAGTCCCCGACGCTCGTGCCTTGATCAAATTGGGCCTGGGTCCAGACCACGAACACCTGCTCAATCCTGAAAGCGCCATGACCACCACACCGCAACATAGCATCTCAGCCGGTACGCATGCGGAATCCAAAGATCCGAACCAATAGCAAGAAGAAGTCAGAAGGCAGTATTCAGAAGTAAAAAGCCAAACGTCTAATTCCTATTAGCCACTGATTTTTCTCTTCGGCTCCGGAAAATATGGCAGCGGCTTTCCGCTGATGATAGCTAGCGGGTTGTCTTCGACCAGTGCGCGCGCAATATCCTGGCCGCAGAGCTCCGCCACGACGGTGCGTCCTGCGGAAAGTACGGGGGTGCGATAGACGCTGTCATGAGCATCGCTGGCCAACACATGGACGGCGTCGCGCTCGAGCAGCCATTTGGCGGTGCTTCGCACTCCCTCTCCCCAGGCGCCGGTCAGCGCCGACGCGGTTACCTGCACCGCGCAGCCCAACTCCACCCATTGCAGAATGCGCTCCGGCGTCCGCTGCAAAATCGGATTGCGTTCCGGATGAGTGATCACCGCAGTGACGCCAACCTCACGCAGGCGTGTGAAGCATTCATCGAGCTGTACCGGAACGCTGTAGTTACTCAACTCCACCAACAAATAATTGCTCCCCTCGATGGTGTAGCGTCCAGGCGCATCCAGCGCGTCCTGCAAGTTGTCGTAAGAAAAATGAAAATCGCACCCCAGACTTAATTTCGGAGCGCTGCCCACCTGCTGCCGTAAGTAATGGACGAGGCCGGCCAGATAGTGACGATCGTAGTGATAGCGTTCATTGGCGTGAGGGGTTGCCACGATGTGCTCGATGCCGTCGGCGGCCGCGATACGGCACATTTCCTGCGCCACGTCCCAGGACTTAGGTCCGTCGTCCACTTCGGCGAGAATGTGGCAATGGATGTCGATCACGGCAAACACAGCAGTTTATGCGGAGGGGAACCTCAGTGGCTAGTCAATACCTTATCCGACTACCTATCTGCTTGGAACTGAGCGCTGGCCACTCGTCACTAGTCACCCGACACTAATTCTGCCAATAGTAGTATAATAGTAGTATGAAAGATAAGACATCCATCACACTATCGCGGGAGGTGCTTGCCGGGATTGACCGTCTAGCGGGATCGCGGCAGTCACGCTCAGCCTTTATCGAAGCCGTGTTGCGCCGATTCTTGAGATCAAGAGCGCGGGCGGAAATTGAGGCGCGTGACCTGGAACGGATCAATCAGGCGTCGGAGCGGCTCAATGCGGAGGCCGCTGAGATTCTGGATTATCAAGCCTCGGAAGAAGAATAACGCGACATGCGACGAGGCGAGCTCTATCGCGTGTACCGACCCGGAGCCGATCCGAAGCGTTACCGCAGCTTCGTGGTGGTAAGCCGGCAGGTACTTATCGACTCCAGGTTTTCTACGGTGATTTGTGCGCCGGTATTTACCAGCGGCGAGGGATTGTCCACGCAGGTCGCGGTCGGAGCAGACGAGGGACTGAAACATTCGAGCTGGATCATGTGCGACAACCTGGTGAGTCTGCTCAAGTCCGATCTCACACAATATGTCGGATCGCTGTCGCCAGCGAAATTATCAGAATTGAACCGCGCGCTGCAGATGGCGCTGGGCCTGCCGTAGCAGGCATGTAAGCCAGGCGGGAGACCGACCTTACTTTATGAAAGGGATGTAGGCGGACACGGCGCGCTGATAGTCGCGGAACTCATCGCCGAAGCGCGACGTCAGCAACGCGTCTTCGATCCGAACGCGAATTTCCGTGCCGATGATAAACAGCAAGATTGAAAGCAGGAACATGGGAAACGGTGTGATCATGAAACCGGTGCCCAGAAGCATGCAGACATAGATGTGTAGATGGGGTGCCGGACTAGTCGGTAGGCGCCTGACCGCACCAGTTGATGATCGGGATTCAGGCCAGCGTCGATGCGCCATTGGCGGCCCAGGGCGCGTGCGCTGGTCCAGGACAAAAGTCCGCCGATCAGGAAAAAGAAAATGGAAAGTACGATCCGCCAGCCCTGCGGCGGTCGCGTCCAGAAATTTCCCCACCATAGCATCGAGTAAGCGAGAGCTTCAAGCAGAACGCCCCAGCGGGCACGCCGGTCGAGTTTTGCTCCGGGTGCTGGATTACGCTTGATCAACAGAAATGGCGTCAACCAGAAGAACCATCCGGCGGCAAGGATGGCGTATGCGTAGGCGGGCATGGGAAGGATTGTACAGAACAGGCATCGCTGCACACTCTTGGGCTGTAACATAGCCATTGCGTCAACATCAATCAAAATTCCTTTGAGGGAGAATTCAAAATGCGGACAATTTTGGCGGGATTAGTGATGCTGTCGTCGGTAGCGGTTTGGGCTGCGGACAAGCTTCAACCTCTGAATGTCAAGACCGGCCTCTGGGAAACGACCACGACCAGGATCACGAGCGGCGAGATGCCCATTCCCCCTGAATTTCTGGCCAGACTCACGCCTGAGCAGCGGGCCAAGATGGAAGCAAGAATGAAAGCGAATTCCGCGGAGAAAACCAAAACCAATACTTCCAAGAGCTGCATGACCAAGGAGAAGCTGGAGAAAGCACCATTTAGTGATGAGCAGAAAGATTGCACTCGGACCATTGTCACTTCGACCAGCAACAAGGCGGAGGTTAGGTTCACGTGCGAAAAAGCGGACACAATGGTCAATGGAACGATCAATATAGAGGCACTCGACCCAGAGAACGTCAAAGGCTCAGGGAACACGACCATGACCGGTGGCGGTCACACGATGAACACAAGTGGAGCTTTCACCTCCAAGTGGCTCGGGACAGATTGTGGCGCCGTGAAGTAAATTGCCGAAAAACCGACCTGAATGTACGTATAGGGAAAAACAAAAATCCGTTTCAGGAAAGAGAAAATGGAGAACGGTGGTGTCGTCCGCCATGCCGTTGCTCTTGTTGTCGAATCCAGTGGGTGCGTCGGGATTTGGAGAGCTGGTAGAAGCGAGAGCCAAGAACACGCATTGAAACGTCCTCCCCCGGGTTACTTTACGATTTACGATTCTCCGGGGCCGAATTTACATCGTGGTTCCTGGTTGTAAAAGCTACGCACGGATCACGACTGAAGTCGCGCCCGTCCCGTGAGGGTCACTTCACGAGACCGATCTTTCAAGAATATCGTTCAAGAATATCGTTTCTGGATAAAGTCCGCGATCGACTGGTACGCCTTGCCGAGGATCTTCTCATCTGGCAGGAAAACGATCCGGATATGCTTCGTTCCGGGCTTCTGGCCGAAGCCGGAGCCATGCACTACCAGCACATGTTTCTGCACCAGGAGTTCTTTGACGAAGACGTCATCGCCTTCGGGGATATCCAGTCGCGGGAAAGCGTAGAACGCGCCACGCGGCGAAACGCAACTCACTCGCGGCGTTGAGTTGCACCACTTCACAGTCAGATCCCGGCGAGAGCAAAGTTTTTTTCGTACTTCGACCAGATGACCCTGCGGGCCTTCGAGCGCGGCTTTAATCGCGTATTGCTCAGGATGGTTGGCGCACAGACGCGAACGTAACAAGCGGTGGATGCCTTCAATATAAGGTTTCACGGCCGCGGCATCGCCACTTACAATGCCCCACCCCACGCGCCAGCCGGGAGCAAGGTAATTTTTTGACAGTCCGCCAAACGTGACTACCGGTACATCCGGGGCAACGGCCGCCATCGAGACATGCTTCTCGTCGTCCAGAATTAATTTGTCGTAAATCTCGTCAGCGAAAATCACCAGGTTGTGCCGGCGCGCCAGTTCCGCGATCTGTTCCAGCATGCCGCGCGAGCACACAGCTCCGGTGGGATTGTTGGGATTGATCAGCACAAGGCCACGGGTGCGCGGTGTGATTTTCTGATGGATGTCCATCAGATCGGGCTGCCAGCAGTCATCTTCGTTCAACCAATAGGTATTTAATCCGATGCCCAGTTTGGCCAGCACCGCGGAATAGAGCGGATAATCCGGACTCGGAGTAAGGATATCGTCTCCGGGATTCAGCAGCGCGGAGAGGCAAATGTCGACCGTCTCGCTCACCCCGGTGGTAACGAAAGCGTCCTGCACGCTGGTGATCCCCTTGCACGCGCCCTCAGCGCGAATAGCCTCCAGGGCTTGTGGGATGCCTTGTGACGGGGCGTATCCGTTCTTGCCGTCTTTCATCGCCTTGTGGACGGTCTCGATGAGGTGAGAAGGCGTCTGGAAATCGAAGTTCATGGGATCGCCGATATTCAGTGGCAGAATGCGGTGGCCTTGCCTGGTCAGTTCATCCGCCAGAACAGCAAGATCGCGGATGGCATAGCGCACGTTCTCCAACCGGGACGCAGCGGCAATCTCGCGGGCTTGCGTGATGGGCATGGAAATGCAGAACTCAGAATGCAGGAGTAAAAATCTAAATGCTACTTCCACACTTTGGTGTACTTCGTAATTCGTAACTCGTACTTCGTACTTGCTTTCACTCCGGTCGATCGATCTGCGCTCTCTGCAGCCGATCTGAATAATCCACGTAAACGCTCTTCCATTCACTGTAGAAGTCGATGGCTCCGATACCGCCTTCCCGGTGGCCGTTGCCGGTGGCTTTCACGCCGCCGAACGGGAGATGCACTTCGGCGCCGATGGTGGGCGCGTTGATGTAGGTGATGCCGGCCTCGAGGTCGCGAATGGCGGAGAACGCTTTGTTCACATCTTTGGTGTAGAGAGAGGAGGATAGTCCGTATTCGATGTTGTTAGCGATGTGGATGGCATCTTCGAGATCTTCGCAGGCGATGATCGAGACTACCGGCCCGAAGATCTCTTCCTGAGCGATACGCATTTTAGGATCGACATCAATAAACACGGTGGGCTCCATGAACCAGCCATATTGGTATTCGCCACCCTCAAGGCGGTTGCCCCCGCACTTTAATTTCGCGCCCTCGGACTTGCCGATTTCGACGTAGCTGAGGTCAGTCTTAAGCTGGGCCTCATTGATGGCAGGACCCATGTCGGTTGTCTCGTCCAGACCATTACCCACGCGCAAGGCCTTGGCGCGATCGACATATCGTTCTACGAACTCGCCATAGATTCCCTTCTGCACAATGATGCGGCTGGTAGCGGTACAGCGCTGGCCGGTGGTCCCGAAGCCTCCCCACAAGCCGCCTTCGATGGCCAGGTCGAGGTTGGCGTCATCGAGCACGATCATGGGATTCTTGCCGCCCAGTTCGAGCGAGCAATGTTTGAAGCTCTTGGCCGCAGTGGTCCCTACGATTCGCCCCACTGCGGTGGAACCGGTCAGAGAAATGGCGCGCACGTCGGGATGCTCCAGCAGCGGGCCGCCCACGTCGGAGCCGAAACCTGAAACCACGTTGATCACCCCGCGCGGGACTCCAGCGTCACTGAGGGTGCGCGCCAGGTTGAACGTGGAAAGCGGAGTGTCCTGTGCAGGTTTAATCACACAAGTGTTGCCGCACACGATCGCGGGCAACAGTTTCCATGAAGGAATCGCCATAGGAAAATTCCACGGTGTGATCATTCCGCAGACGCCGAGAGGTTGGCGAACCGCCATCGCGAACTTATTAGGGAGTTCCGAGGGGGTAGTGGGACCGAACATGCGGCGGCCTTCGCCGGCCATGTAGTAGGCGATGTCGATGGCTTCCTGCACGTCGCCGCGAGTCTCTTTAAGAATCTTGCCCATCTCGCGCGTCATGTCGCGCGAGTATTCTTCTTTGCGCTCCATCAGCATCTCGGCAGCGCGATAGACGATCTCGGCGCGGCGAGGAGCGGGGACTAGGCGCCATTTGGCGAAGGCACGCTTGGCGGCATCCACGGCAGCATCGACATCGGCCTTCCCCGATTTCTGGAAGATGCCGACTACGTCGCGAGTGTCGGCAGGATTGCGGTCTTCAAAAGTGTCGCCAGTGGAAGCTTCCACCCATTCGCCGTCTATGAAGTTCTTATAAGTTCTGGTGCGGGTCGCGGTCCCGAGTAGGGTCGGCCCGGTCAAGATATCGGTGGCCATAGGGTCTCCTTGAGATATCTATGCTACAGCCCGACGTGACCGCAGCGCCAGTGTGCCGGCGATTTCGTGTCGGAAGGATTTGTTCGTCCAGACGAAGGTCAGCATGGGCTCGGACTTGTGAACCCTTAGCCGCGGGGTTCAAGTTGCGACGGGGCTCGGCTCGGTTCGCTTTTTCGCCGCATACTTCAGTCACCAGTCACCGGAACGTCCGTAAGCTGTTCCAAAGCGTCCATCGCCCTTACTCTGAACCTGAAAGCCGACTCCGAGGCCAGATGCCGGCCGCACCCCAGAACTCTCCTTGCGCTTCGCATGCTCCTGAGGAGCAATACTTTCCCGAGATGGGACATGCCCATGAGTGTCCTTTTGGGAGTGACTAGATGGGGTACGTTCGTTACTTGCGGTGATTTGCACTGGGCACCATGCTTGTAGGAAGCCGAGTCAGCCATTTTTGCCCGACGCGGGAGGAAGGACCAACCACTTTGTCGAGACCAAGCGCCAACTTGCGACGTCAGAGCGGCTTCACTCTACCGGAGCTCCTGATTGTTGTGGCTATCGGAATGATAATCGCCACCATGACCATTCCGTTGCTTTCTACCGCGATGAACCAGTATCGCCTGCGATCTTCGGCTGTGGACTTGGACGGACTGCTGCAGCGCGCGCGCACTCGGGCGGTGAAGGACAACCGGACCTACACGTTGCAAACCGCGCAGCTTGTGCAGGGAGGGTTTACCTACACGCAGGTTTATCTGGACCTGAATGGAAATCTGGCTCTGGATGCTGGGGAGCCGATGATTCAGTTGCAGAGGAACGTGACGCTGGTGACGGGCGCAGGTATTCCTGCCATACCCAATGCATCCCTCGGATTCACTCCGCAACCTACAACCGCTCAGGTCAACTTCAGTGCGCGCGGAACACCTTGCGTTTTTGTAGGTGGATTTTGCAGCAGTTGGGATAGTGCAGGTGCGGCGCCCAATCAGGTCGGTTTCGTTTTTTACCTGCAAGCGCCGTTGGGTGCGGGCACAAGCTGGTCGGCGGTTTCGATCGGGCCATCCGGACGATTCAGGGCTTGGAGCTATAGCAACGCTACTTGGAGCTACTGAAGTTGGTGACAGGGAGATCCCCGGTGATGAGCATGACAACAACAACTTCGAATTACGCACAGCGCGAACATGGCAGATTCGGGCGGTCAGCGGAGCGCGGAATCTCGCTAGTCGAACTGGTGATTGCCATTACGGTGCTGGCGATTGGCATGGCGGGACTGGCGGTACTGTTCAGCACTGCAATCATGAACAACAGCCGTTCCAAAGGTGACACGAGTGGGACGATGCTGACCCAGACTGTGCTGGAAAAGATTGCAGCACAGCCCGCGAACCTCGCCGCTAACTTGACCGCAACGGACTGCAATTCCGCTGGAGCTACTGTTTGGCCGGTTGCCACCGCCGGAGCAGCCAGTCCAGGCGCTGGGGCCACTATTAACGTCAACACCGGCGCCATCGATTTCACCCAGGCGTACGCGGCGGTGCCGGCGAACTACAAGATGCAATATGTGGCCTGCGGAGCCGGCGGCCAGCAGACGACCTATGAAGTTCGCTGGAATATCCAGACTATTACCGCAAATACTCGCCTGATCACTGTTTCTGCTCGGCCTTTGGCAGCAGCCTCGGCGGGCAATCAAAATCAAGCTCTCTTGTTTGCGCCACCCATCACCCTGCGCACGATCGGGGGCCTGTGATGCGAATTAACCTGAGCTCTCAACTTCGCAGGCAGCACGAGACCGGATTTACCCTGATCGAAACTTTGGTGACCGTAGGCGTGCTGGTTGCCGTGTTGGGGATCGTGTTCAGCTACATCGGCCGCTTGCAGCGAGTTTACAAGACTGAAGAGACGAAGGTAGATGCCACTCAGGAAGCGCGCACGCTTCTCGACTCTCTACAGCGCGAACTGCACCAGGCAGGCTTTCCCGGGCACAACATGTATGGACCTAACGTGCTCAACGTGCCCGCCGTCAATGACAAGCGGAACGCGGTTGGCATTGTGAAGATTTCCCCTTCGGATCTCTGGTTTGAAAGTGACACTGACAATGATGGCCGGGTGGAAAGCATTCGTTACACATTAATGGACGCCGCAGGCGCCGCAGTGACAGCGGCCAGCAGTTGTCCCTGTAATCTGCGCCGAAGCCAGGTGCTGAAGGCAGACGCGACCGCACCCACGGCGCAAGCTACCAACTACGTGGTGGCCCTGGACAACGTAATCAACAGCGGCGGAGTGGCGGCTGGAGGACTTCCCCTGGCTGGAACCACCACCTTCGGGACGGGCGCCCCCGTGGCGAACGACGTTCTCTATGCTGCATACAAGGCGCCGGCGGTATTCACCGCGTACGACCAGAACGGGACAGTGGTTGCCGCGACGGACATCACCGCCAATCCCACGGCCATCGCGACCATACGCACCATCACCATCAGTCTGAACCTGCTCACCATCTTTAACGATACACAGACAAAAATGAAGCCTCCGCTGAGCATGAGGACGACAGTAAAGCTGAGCAATTATTAGGAATTTATAACTATGGCCAATCTAACGCTATCGTCGAATGTAAGAGTTGACGGGATTCCAACAAAGACTGCTTCCCCGGTTTTACTGGTTAGGCTAAGCAGGATTGGTGCGATCGTACTTATATCACTGCTGAGTGCGGGGATTTGCGCCGCCCAGGAACAATCGCCTTCAGAACGTCCGTTGAGCACGGTGGCTCGGGAAAAATCGACGCGCAAAGCGAAAGTCGTGATTACGGACGACGATATGCCCAGCCATGCGAAGCCGGCTCCAGAACCTTCGGCGACCGCGAGTCCGGAGATAGCAGCGGCCAAGAAAGACGAAGCTGCCAAGCAACAGCCCAAACAGACGACTGCCCCCACCTCCCTGTCGCAGCCGGTCAGATTAGACCAGGCACAGCAATTGGTAGAGCAACTTAAGCAGCAGGAAAAAATGCTGATCCATAGCTATGACGAGCTAGAGCGCAAGCTGGCGGAAGCCGATAGCGAATCGCGGCGCCGGATCTTTTCCGAGTCTCTGGCAAATCGCGACCTGAGTTTGGCACGAAAACGAAAGCAGATCGAGGAAGCGGAGCGCGCCCTGCAACGAATCGATAAGGCAGGACCGCCCCAAGGAGAAACAACCGATGCGGCGAAATGAACGTGGAATAGCACTGTTGTTGTGCATCTTGTCATTGATGGTACTGACTGGAATTGCCATCGGGATGATGTACATGACAGATTCCGAAACCATGATTAACGCCAACTACCGCTCCTCCCAACAAGCATACTTTTCCGCTCTTTCCGGTTTGCAGAGCGTGCGCGAGCGTATGACGCCCGCCAACCTTGCCCCGCACCTGATCGTGGGGCCTGGGGTGACGCCAGGGAACCCGTTATCCGTACTGTATGTGGTGAATCCGAGTGCTGCTGACGTCGTCGATCTGGCCGCCATCACCACCGCCAACAATCCTTTTTATGATAACGAGCTCTGTACGGAGCTGGCCGCGCAAGGACAGAACTGCGTGATGGCAGGTGGAAGTTACGCTCCGCTGGTGGCCGAGGATCCTCCGTCTGCCAATCCGCCGTACTTGGGCACAGTGAATTACAAATGGGTACGCGTCACCGCTAAGGCGAATGGCGCAACCGCCCCGTACTACACCAACGGCAATGCCAATGGTGGCGGCGTCAACCCGGGAACGCAGATCTGCTGGAACGGCAGCAGCGAAGTGCCGGCGAGTAAGCTTGGGGTCGCGAATTGCGCCTTGGGGGGCGCGCCGCCTGCATGGAACCCCGTATACCAACTGACGTCGTTTGCCGTCACCCCGACCGGTTCCACGCGCATGTTGCAAATGGAAGTCGCGCAAGATCCGCCGTTGAGCACGCACGGTGCGGTCGATTCTCAGGACCACGTTACCCTGAACGGTAAGCTCGATATCAACGCCTACGACTACTGCACTTGCAAATGCACGGCATTCGACGACCAAGGGAACTGCACACAGTGGGGAAACCGTCCCGGCAAGACATGCGATCCGAGTAAATTCGCCATTTATGCCGCGGGCAGTGTGGATAACCCCAATGGTTCGGAAACGTTCGTTTCCGGCCAAAACCCGGCAATCGCGCAAAACCAGCCCTGGACATGGGATATGGACGCGTTAATCGCCCGCTACACCTCCGATCCAAACACAGTGAATGTAACCCAAGCGCCGTACAACTGGAGTTGCACAGCCGGGGATTGCGGCGACCATTCAGGAGCGACGTTCGGTGTTCCTCCGACTATGCCGCCTAGTCCTCCAGATAACCCGGCGGGCGCGGGTCAGTACACGCAAACCACCTACGTTCCAGGAAACCTCCAGATCACGGGCGGCCCCCAGGGGAACGGAGTGCTGATAGTAAACGGCGACCTCGACATTCACGGCGGGCTGGAGTTCTATGGCCTGATCATCGTGAAAGGCGTGATCAAGTTCACTGGTGGTGGTTCGTCACAAGTAAACGTATATGGAGCCATCATTGCCGGGCAGGAGTCTTTGGTGGATAACGTACTAGGCGGCAGCGCCGTGATCGATTACGACTACTGCGCTCTGCCCCAACCGGACAAGACCAAGCCTCCGCGAACCCTGGCGTTTCGTGAGTTGAATTTTTAGGGGAACCTTGACTGAGTGGTTTGGGCGGCGTCGAATTTGATGTGTCGACGCCGCCTTTTTGTTTCCAGTGTCGCAATTCTTCTTACGATGCCCGCAGGACTAGTGAGAATTCCAGTTATCGCGCACCGTCGGACATGACCGAGTGATGCTGTGACCAAGTTGATTACCTGTTTCTGCCTAGTTAGGCTTGTGGTACTCTCGAAATTACCCCATATTCTCTAGTTTTGATTGATTCCAGTGGCCTTTGTGTCTGCTAAAAACAAGCAGGGAATCCACATTGCGTGGAAGACCGTCACCTACCGCAGCGTCATGCTGGCGATATTGCTGGTAGTGCTGGTGCTACTGGGCGGGGTGCGGCTGGCTTTCCCGCAATTTAGCAGCAACAGCGTCAAAGCCGTGAACAGTCTGGCCAGCAACCTTTTAGAGAGGATTGCGGGAGCCGCGGGCAATCCCGTCAAATCCGGGCCGATGAATTCGGTACAGGCACACATCACTGCGCTCGATGGCACGGTACGGGTAAAGAAATCGAATAGCAATTCCTGGGTGGCTGCCGATTACAACGTCCCTTTGGAAAAAGGCGATGTGGTGCAGACCGGTTCAGAAGGCATGGCCAAGATTGTCTTCAACGATGGAACTAACTATACCGTGAAGCAGGATTCGCTGATTGTGATCGAAGAAAACTCGGCCAACGATCAGCAGCAAACCAGCGTGACCGTCGAGGTCAGCACGGGCACGGTGGATCTGACCACTGCCACCTACGTGCAGGGTTCCAAGTCGACGGTGGTGGTGGGTGGCGCTACGGCTTCGTTGGCACCCGAGAGCGCGGCCATGGTGCAGAACAATCCTAAGAAGGATCAGCAGGAAATTCTGTTCAGAAAAGGATCGGGAGACGTCACACGCAATGGGGAAACGGTTCATCTTTCCGACTGGGAGAAAGTCAGTTTTGGCAGCAAGTCGCCGACTATGGCGAAATTGAAAGAGATTGGGCCACCGACACCGATTTCTCCCGCCAACATGATGCCGATTTTCGTCTCCGGCGAGCCCAAACCAGTGGAGTTTTCCTGGACAGCAATGGCCAATGCGGTCGGCTACCGGCTGCGTATTTCGCGCAATCCTTACTTTTCTTCGACTCTGGTGGACCGCAAGGTGAATACACCGGACGTTATCGTCGCGGGTTTATCCGAAGGGGCGTATTACTGGATGGTTCAGTCCTATGATGCAGACGGCAAGGAGTCGGTAGAGAGCGAAAAGAACCGCTTCACCATCATTCCCAAGGGTAAGGACTCCATCGCCATCAACCTGGAGCTGGAACCCATGGTCCAGCATGGTCATGTCATTGAATTAACAGGAAAAACTGAGATCGGGGCCCGCGTCATGGTGAACGGCCGGGAAGTGCCGGTCATCGGAAACGATGGCAAGTTTCATTACTTCACTCCATCCCTGCCCCCGGGCGAAAGCGTGATCACCATCACGGCGCAGAATTCCAAGGGTGGCGTGAACACGCAGCAGAAAAAAGTGGTGATTCAGTAGGTGGGATGAGTTTTGGGGTTGCCTCCCGAGGTGCTGGAACTTTGGTGTGGGGCAAGAGCAGAGAATATCTCATAGAATTGAAGACCAGTAGGACGCGGTAAACAGATCGAAAGATCGTATCCAAGGGATCAAGAGAGAAGTTTCGCGTATGTCATCGAATGGCTTTCACTCGAATTCGCGGATGCACAACCTGCGGTCGCTATTCAGCATGTTTTCCAGCGACTTGGCCATTGACCTGGGCACTGCCAACACTCTGGTGTACGCCCGCGGCAAAGGCATTGTAGTGAACGAGCCATCGATCGTGGCCATCAACAAGAACACGGGCGAAGTGGAGGCGGTTGGCAAAGAGGCCAAAGAGATGCTGGGCCGCACCCCGGGAAATATTGTCGCCATCAAGCCCATGAAAGATGGCGTAATTGCGGATTTCAAAGTCACCGAGAAAATGTTGAACTATTTCATTCAGAAGGCGCACAACCGCAAGATGCTGGTGCATCCGCGCATTGTGATCGGTGTACCTTCAGAGATTACGCAAGTGGAAAAACGCGCCGTCATGGACTCTGCTTATCGCGCCAAGGCCAGCGAAGTTTACCTGGTAGAGCAAGCCATGGTGGCAGCGATCGGCGCCGGACTTCCCATTACCGAGCCCAGCGGAAACATGGTGGTGGATATCGGCGGCGGCACCACTGACATCGCGGTGATTTCGTTGAGCGGTATTGTCTATTCGCGCTCGGTCCGCATGGCGGGCAATCAGATGGACGAAGCTGTCATGAATTACCTGAAGCGGAAATATAATCTGCTGATTGGCGAGCGCACTGCGGAGCAGATCAAAATCGAAATTGGAAGCGCTTATCCGCTGGACAAACCGCTGACCATGGAAATCAAGGGACGCAACCTGATCGAAGGTGTTCCCAAGACCATCACGGTGGATGACAGCGAAATTCGCGAAGCCCTTAGCGAATGCGTTTCCACTATCATGAATGCAGTGCGGGTCGCACTGGAACGTACGCCGCCGGAACTCTCGGCCGATATCAGCGATCGCGGCATTGTGCTCACCGGTGGAGGCGCGCTGCTTAAGAATCTGGACAAACGCATTCGTGAGGAAACCGGGCTTCCGGTATCGATCGCCGATGACCCGTTGTGCAGCGTAGTGTTAGGCACCGGCAAGATGCTGAGCGATTTCAAACTTCTGCGGAAAATTTCGATTGAGTAGTTTGGAGTTTCTAGTTTTCAGCTTCTGCCTGGTCCCTCCGAAGCGTGGAAAAGTTGCCATGGCGCCAATGGTGTTTCTTAAGACCTGAAACTGGAAATTCGGAATTACGGCCATGGAAAACCTGATCAGCCGCTACCGCAACGTCACCGTCCTGGTGGCGGTTTTGTTTGCCCAGGTGCTGGGACTTGCAGTCCAAGTCAAGCGCTCCAGTGAGAACGAATCTAGCCGTTTGATCCGTGTCTGGGTAGTGAATGCAATTACTCCTTTTGAAAAAGGTATCGTGGGCCTTCAAGGCGGCGTCGGCAATTTGTGGCGCAACTACTTTTATCTGCGGGGAGTGCGTAAGGAAAATTACGACCTGAAACAGCAGATCGAACATCTTCGCCTGGAACAAGTCCGGTTGAATGAGGATGCGGAACAGGCGCGCCGCTTGCAGGCGCTGCTCGGCTTCAAGGAGCAGTTCATCTCGCAAACCCTGCCCGCTCAGGTCATCGGATCCAGCGGCAGCGAGCAATCGCGATCCATCTATATAGACAAGGGTGCTCACGAGGGGATCAAGCAGGACATGCCCGTCATCACTGCGGATGGCATAGTCGGCAAAGTACTCCGCGTATTTGGAACTACGTCGCAGGTGCTGCTGATCGATGACCAAACCAGCGGAGTGGGCGCGATCCTCGAAAAATCACGCTTGCAAGGCGTCCTGCGAGGTACGCCTGCGGGCGAGATCGTTTTGGAAAAAGTTACAGCCGATGAAACCGTGCAGCCCGGGGAAAAAGTCCTGACCAGCGGCGGAGACCAGGTCTTTCCCAAAGGTTTGCCGGTGGGCACGGTCACAAAAGTTTCGACAGCTTCGGACCTGTTTCTGAATGTGCGGGTTAAGCCAACCGCCAATCTCAGCAAGCTCGAAGAAGTGCTGGTGATCACCAAGAAGGAAGAAAGAATGCCTTCTGTGGCCACCACCGGAGGGGCACGCGCCGTGGATATTTTGGCGCAACGATTGCCCTCAGTCCCCGATAAACCGGCGGAAGTACCCAAGAAACAAAGTTCGGCTGCCGTGGCCGCTACCCCCCAACTTGGTACCGACAAGGTAAAGGCTCAGCCGACCGGGATTAGTCCCAAGCCGATGGGAGGCAATTCCCAGGCAGGATCGGTCCACGACGCAAAGATCATTCCCGGTGCGCCAGAAGCGGCAACCTCGACCAAACCCGCGAGCGGCGATCTGAAGATTAAATCGCCGGGGATCAAATCGGCGGGGAGCACCATCATCAAGCCCGCAACCCAACAGAAAACCGCGCCTCCGCCGATGAAGATTTCGGAAAAAATCGCCAAGCCGGCTGGGAGTACCCCCAAGCCTCCGGCAAAGCAGCCTCCGCCAAACCAATCCGCGCCAAATCAGCCTGAGGCAAGCCAGTCGACGAATCCGCCCGTGACAAAGCCGGCGGTGCCGCCACAGGAAGAACCCGTGCCACAGGAGAACAAGCCTCAATAGCGTGCCCATCACTTACACATCCAATGACCAGGTTGAGGTTTACCGGTTCAGTGCTCCGGCGGCGATCCTGATCCCGCTGGTCGCGCTTTTTCTACAGGCGTTTGTGCCACTGCGTTTTCCTTTCTTCGCGATTTTCGACTTGCCCCTGCTGGTCACTATTTTCTTTGCCGTAGTGCGGCGTAACCCGGTTACCGGACTGCTGACCGGCTCTGTCATTGGCCTGTTGCAGGATTCACTTACTCACAATCCGATTGGGCTGTACGGCATTGCTAAGACAGTCGTGGGATACGGAGCATCATCACTGGGAGTAAGGCTTGACGTGGAAAACGCCGGGGCGCGGCTGCTGCTGACCTTGTTTTTCTACATGGTCCACGAAATCGTGTATTTCATGGTAGGTCGAGGACTAGTGGGGCTGACTGCACATCCCAGCTGGGCTTACGAGTTGGGCGCGGCTTTCGCCAATGCGGTGCTGGCGGTGCTGTTGTTTGCCGCGTTGGATAAGTTTAAGCAGAGAACGTGAGAGAGCAGTTGCCAGTGGTCTGGTGTCAGTTGCTAGTGCAAATCCTATTATTTCTGACCGCCGGTTACTGACCACTGACCACTGACCACTTCAGTTCTCAGCTATCAGTTCTTAGTCAAGAAAATTTTCCGCTGTTGATGCCCTTCCGTCACCCGAGTGGGCAACACCTCCAGCAGGTCACCGCGTTACAATGAGAGTAACTCTCCCGAAAGGATGATTTCTGGTGTTCTGACTGTGGCGGAAGTGTGGCCACTCAATACCTGGCATTTGAATTATGTTTGGCCGCGACGAAAAAGTTTCGCATGCCCGATTGACTGCGGTGCAATACATCATCCTGGGCATTTTTTTTGTGCTGGCCTATGGGTTATGGCGTTTACAGGTAGCGCAGAGCGATCTTTATTCTTCGCTGGCGGAAAAGAATCGAGTACGCAATGTGCCGATTCTGGCGCCCCGTGGCAGGATCCTGGACCGCGAAGGCCGCACCATCGTGGACAATTATCCTTCGTTCACTGCGTTACTCCTGCGTGATTCCTCGCGCGATCTACTGGCGGACTCCGACGTCATTGCCCACGGGCTGCATATGGATCCCAAAGACATGCGCGAGCGCATCCGGAAATTCTCCTCGATGCCGCACTACCAGCCAATTTATCTGAAGGACGATATCACTCCGGACGAACTGGCCTTCATTGAGGCACACCGCAACGAGCTACCGGAACTGGATACGATCATGGCACACCGGCGTCTGTATCCACGCAACGGCTTCATGGCTCACCTGGTCGGCTACGTCGGCGAAGTCAGCGAGGAAATGCTCAACCAGGCGCGCTGGGAACTCTACAACCCGGGCGATGTAGTGGGAAAGTCAGGGGCCGAGCTGGAGTACAACCCGATTCTGATGGGCAAGAACGGCTACCGCCGCGCCATCGTGAATAGTCGCGGAAAAGAAGTTGGTCGGCTTGATGAGACTCCGGCAGTACCGGGTAAGCAGCTTAAGCTCACGATCGACATCGACCTCCAGATTGCTGCGGAACAGGCGTTGGAAGGAAAGAACGGCGCTATCGTAGCGATGGATCCCCGGAACGGAGAAATCCTGGCCATGGTGAGCCGTCCGACTTTCGATCCTAATGATTTCTCCATCCGCATCTCACGCGATGTGTGGACGAAGCTGGTGAATGACCCAGATCACCCACTGCTGAACAAGGCAATCCAGGCGCAGTTAGCTCCGGGCTCCGTGTTCAAGATCATTATGGCGACCGCCGGGCTGCAGGAAGGCATCGCGCAGGACATGAAAGTGACCTGCAACGGTGGCGCGAGCTTCTATGGACGCTATTTCAAATGCTGGGTGGTCGCGGATCACCGCGTACATGGGCTGGTGGATATCAGCAAGGGCATCTATCAGTCTTGTGACGTGTTCTTTTACACGCTGGCACAAAAACTCGGGATTCAACGCATTGCGAAATATGCGACGGCCTTCGGACTCGGGCAGAAAACCGGCGTTGACTTGCCCCAGGAAGCCAGCGGCGTAATGCCTTCGGAGGAATGGAAGCTGCGCAACTTCAAGCAGAAATGGTACGCCGGCGAAACGATTTCTGTGGGCATCGGCCAGGGCGCGGTAGCAGTGACTCCTATACAGCTGGCGCGGGCCATCGCGGGAATTACCAGCGATGGAGTGATGCACCGTCCGCATGTGGCATTTCCCGAGCAGTTGCCGGCAAATCTAATTCCGGCGGCAGCGTCCGGTGACGATGTCCGGGTGCCCATCGATCCCAAGAACTGGGAGATCATCACCAACGCCATGGCCAACGTCCCCACCCCGCTGGGTACGGCAGGTAGCGCACATCTGCAAGGGATTGATTTTGCCGGCAAGACAGGTAGTGCGCAGACCATCAGTAATATGACCAAGGCGAAATTGGCCCACGGCAAGGCCGACTTCAAGGACAATGCCTGGTTCGTAGGTGTCACTCCGCGGCGCAGTCCGGAGCTTGTGGTCGCAGTTCTTTTTGAAGGTGGAGAGCATGGACAGTTCGCCGCCCGTATCGCAGCGCAGGTAGTCAAAGCATACGTGGATAAGCAGCGCCGGCAACCCACCAAAGTCGCGAAGGGTGACGGGAACGTGGAAGTAGGCGCGGTGTGGAATGCGTCCGAAGGTAATGATGAGGTGCTTCGAAGCGGACACTTTGTTTTGCCTGTGTCGAAGAAGCGGGTGCCGCTGGCGGTGGCGGCGCCGGGCTTGGAATAAGGCGAGTAGGAGCGTTGAAAGCAGTAACTTTTGTGCTGAGTTGAGGGGCGCGGGGGTCCTTCGACTTCGCATGATCCGTCGCGGCGACGGATCATGCTGCGCTCAGGATGACAAACTTAAAAAATGTCACGTTACATTTCATTCCGCGATTTTGATTGGGTGCTGCTGATCTTTGTTCTGCTCATCTGTGGGCTGGGCGTGATGGAGATTCAGAGTGCCACCGTCCACACCAAGTTTGCGGGGGCACACATGAAGCAGGTTTATTGGGTGCTGGGTGGAGTTGGGGGAATGTTCCTGGTGAGTTTCATCAATTACCAGGTGCTGTTGGATCGAGTGCACTGGCTGTATTTCGCGTCGATTGGGTCGTTGATGGTAGTCCTGATTTTCGGGCAGAAATATTTGGGGGCCCGGCGCTGGGTGAAGATGCCGGGTGGAGCTCACTTCCAGCCATCGGAATGGGTCAAGCTGATTCTGATCCTCGCCGTAGCGAAATATTTCAGCGACATGCATCACAAAGACCTTTCCTGGTCGGACTTTATTAAGGCAGGTGCCATTGTAGGCATCCCCATGCTTATGGTGCTGGCACAGCCCGACCTGGGGACCTCGCTTACTTACACGCCGATCGCGATCATGGGATTATTCCTGGGCGGAGTACGCTTCAAGCACGCGTTTATCGTCCTATTGGCTGCCGCCTTACTGATGCCACTGGCTTGGCATGCTCTGAAGCCTTACCAGCGCGACCGTCTTACCAGCTTCATGGATCCCGAGGCCGACCGGCAGGGTTCGGGGTACCAGGTGAACCAGTCACTGATTGCGGTGGGTTCAGGCGGAATATGGGGCAGCACAGCCGGTTCGCAGACTCATTTGGCGTTCCTTCCGGTCCCACAAACGGACTTTATTTTTGCCGCTTTTGCCGAAGAACACGGATTTGTGGGTGCTTTGGGGGTGATGCTGTTATACTTCATCGTGTTGATGCGATTGACCCAGAACGCGCAAACGGCTCCCGACCGGGCTGGCACGTTCATAGTGATGGGTGTGGTGGCTGTGCTTAGCTTTCATATCCTGGTCAATGTCGGCATGGTGGTCGGATTTATGCCGGTCACTGGAATACCCCTGCCGCTTATGAGTTATGGCGGATCTTCCGTGCTGTTCATGTTTCTGGCGCTAGGCATTGTAATGAACGTCCGAATGCGCCGATTCGTGAACTGAGGGAGGCGGAAGAAGGCAGGGAGAGTTGCTGCGCCAGCCAGGCGCGGCAGAAAACAAGATCAAGATTACGACCGCCCTCGCGTGAAGAGGGCACTCACCGGCCAAAAGCAGTTGAAGGCCGGGCAGGATTGAAGCGAAAGCGCTGCCGGGCGGGTAACGGCCCCCTCCAACGAGAGAGCGGTCACAAACCCGGTACAGCACCGATGCGATAAGTGCAAAAGATTCCAAAGCTTACGCCACGGATTCGGCCGCGGAGAGAACTCCAAGGCCCGGGCCGCGCCCCGCTGGGGCGGCCTATCGCAGCAGCTCCATCCTGCCTGTCCTTCCTGCCTTTGTTCCGGTGAATCCTGCCGCCTGAGAGCCGCAGGAATCCGGAGTCAGCATGACCAAAGAAATGTTTGTATCGTCCACTCCCCATGAAACCAGGGTGGGATTAGTGGAAGACGACCAACTGGCAGAAATCTACTTGGAACGTGAAAACGAATACACCCTGGCAGGTTCCATCTACAAAGGCCGCGTAACGCGGGTCCTTCCCGGCATGCAATCCGCATTCGTGGACATTGGCCTGGAACGCGACGCCTTCCTTTACGTCTCCGACTTTATGGAGCTGGAAGATCAGGACGAGTTGGACGAAGTTCCCACCGACCGTACTACTCCAGCTCCTGAGTCGAGACATCAACCGCAACAGCAACGAGACGAATTGCATATGGCGTCGCCCGAAGCTCACGCTAAGGCTGCTAACGAGGTGGAGTCGCAGCCGCGGGTTGAGGCAGGAGAGCAGCCGTCGGAGGACGGCGACACCGCAAATTCCGGAAATCGTGAACGCGGTAGCTGGCGTGGCCGGCGTCGCCGTCGTGGCCGGCGTGGCGAACGCATGCCAGACTCAAAATTTGCACGGCCAGCCGGGGAAGTACAACGCGAGACGCCGCAGCGGACGGAACGACCTGATCGTCCAGAACGGAATGACCGGCCGGAACGGCACGACCGTCCGGAACGAAGCGAGCGCACCGACTTCGGCCCGCCGCCCGGCTACCAGCCGATGATTTTGCCTGGAGAATCCATTTCCAAGTACTCTCGTTTGGCCCAGGCTCAGGCTGCCGCCCCGGCGCGCGCTCCCTCCCCAACGCCAAGCCGTGAGATACCGGCTCCGCCGATCGCGGAAACCTTTCCAGAAGATGAGCCGTTATTCGCCAAGCCGGCAACAGAAGATCGGCGACAGATAACTCCGCCGCGCTCTCAAGCTCCGACAGAGACCAAGCCCGCGACCGCGCGTGGCGAGCAAGAACGATTTGACGAGATGAATGTCGCAGCCATTTTCGGTGGCGGTGCAACCGAATCTGAAGAACAGTCGCAAGAAGAGATTGACAACGAAGAAGCTAAACTTCCAACTGTGACTGATCATTCAGATCAGTCCCTCTCCGCCGCCGCCGGAAATGCCGGCACTATCGAGGAAGAGGAAATCGAAGAAGAAGAGGCCGATCTAGCTGCTTACGTCGAAGAACTGGAAGAAGACGACGCATTTGAGGAGCTAGAGGAAGAAACTCACGCTGCCGCCGACTATCACGACACGGCTCAGGAAATCGCCGCGGTAGGGGATCCCGCGACGGGGGTTAGCGAGCCGCTCGCTACCGCACCGGTCTCTTCGGAACCCGGCGTTGCAGAAGTCGCAGAAGAAGACGACACCGATGAGGTAGAAGCGGAGCTTGATCAGGCTCAGGCTGAGGCCGAAGCTGTTGTCGAGGCCGAGACTGGGGCTGGCAACGCCGATGCCCGTGCCGAAGTGCGTGCTCCCGCAGCGACTGCACCGTATACACAACGCGCGCCGCGTCCGGCATTCGATCGCAACCGTGGACGGCGTGGCGGAGGTGGCCGCCGCTTCCGGCGCAACGAGCCGCAGAACGTTCCCCTGATCACCGACCTGCTCAAGGAAGGCCAGGAAATTCTGGTGCAGATCGCCAAAGAGCCCATTGGGAAAAAAGGCGCGCGCATTACCAGCCACATTGCGCTGCCTGGCCGTTTCCTTGTGTATATGCCGACGGTCAACCATACCGGGGTTTCGCGCAAGATTTCTTCTGAGGAAGAACGTCAGCGGTTGAAGCGGATCATCATAAGCGAGCGTGAGAACGGCCACGGCGGATTCATCGTCCGCACGGCGGCCCAAGGCGCGGCGGAAGAAGATCTGCGAGCTGATATCCGGTTCTTAAAAGGTCTGTGGTCTGAGATCAAGAGCCGCGCCGACAACGGCAAAGGGCCGACGCTGATTTATCACGATCTGAATGTGGTGGAGCGTGTATTGCGCGATCAGGTCAGCTCAGATTTTTCCGCCATCTGGGTGGACAACGAGCAGGAATATGAGCGCATTCTTCGCTTCGCGAATCGTTTTCAACCAGCCCTGGTGAAACGCGTCAAGCTTTACACCAAAGACACGCCGCTGTACGACCAGTTTGGCTTGAATGAAGAAATTAACAAAGCGCTGAAGTCGAAAGTGTGGTTGAAGAGCGGTGGCTACATCGTGATCAATCAGACTGAGGCGCTGGTGGCCATTGATGTCAACACCGGGAAATATGTCGGCAAGACAGCGCGCCTGGAAGACACCATCGTCAAGACTAACGTGGACGCCATCAAGGAGATCGTGCGCCAAATTCGCCTGCGCGACCTGGGCGGCATCATCGTAATCGACTTCATTGATATGGACGAGCGCCGCAATCGGCAGAAAGTAATGCAGGCGTTGGAAGAAGCACTGCGTAGCGATCGGGCGCCATCCAAAGTTCTCCAATTTAACGATTTCGGGTTGGTGGCTATTACTCGAAAACGGGTGAAGCAATCGCTGGAGCGAACTATTGGGACGCCGTGTCCGTATTGTCAGTCCACAGGCTTCGTGAAATCCGTGACCACGATTTGCAATGAGATCTATCTCGAGATGCGCAAGATCGCCAAACATCTGGAACATTCCGATGTGCTTCTGCGGGTGAATCCCGAGGTGGCGAAAGCGCTGAAGGCCAACAATGGCCGCGCCCTTACGGAGATGGAGGAGTTGACCAAGCGAACCGTAATTGTGAAGAGCGATCCAGCGGTGCATCAGGAGCAGTTCGACATCAACTAGCAAAATCACGGAGCAGCGGCACCATGACCTTGCGGCGAAAGAAACATCTCCAAGGCGGTGCCGGGTGTTTCTTCGTGTAAGTGATCCTCATCGTCCCTGCGATCGCTGCCGCCGTGATATTCCATTCTGCGTGGCTACTCGTCATCGTACCCTCTGGTCTTCTTGTTCTCTGGGTAGCGCTGGGGAAATGGGCCCCAAGCGGAAGGTCACGCCAGAGCAGTTTGCGGATGAATTGGACCCTCATCTGCTCGGTACCGGAGGGGCTTGGCACTGGGATGACGTAACCTCGGTTGGAATTGACGACAAGCGGCTTGAGAGACTCCGGGCCAAGCTGGCCAAATTTGATAATCTGATTCTCGAAGAACTTAAGCGCTGCGAAAACTCTGCTTCGCTTTGGAAGTTGCATGCGGACTCGCTGATTGTACTGCTGGAGATCGCGAGCACCCTCAACGACAAAGCCGAAGGTCTCCTGGTGCATTTCGAGCGGGAAGAT
>WNGL01003002.1_pt1 | contig 32681 bp, 37 predicted proteins | sample 5400591 | NCBI WGS metagenome assembly WNGL01 (sample SAMN13153377, study PRJNA577476) | soil metagenome | isolation source: 80 cm soil or saprolite under Garry oak tree replicate 1 | place: USA:California | collected 2016-06-15
TCCGTAATACTCGCGCTGGCGCCGCTGCTGAAGGCTGGCCTCACAGATCGCCAGCGGGGAATCGTTTCCGATTCCAAGTCCGGAGTATCGGGCGCGGGCAAGGAGCCCTCGTCCCGCACGCACTTCGTCTCGGTGGCTGACAATCTTTCTGCGTACTCCGTATTTAACCACCGGCATGTAGGCGAGATTATGGAGCAACTGCATTTGAACGCGCACGAGCTGACATTTACTCCGCATCTGCTGCCCATTCCGCGAGGGATCCTGTCGACGATTTACCTGCACCTCAACCGCAAACTGAGATCCTGTGAAGTGGAGTCGTGCTTCCGCGATTTCTATTCGGGCAAGCGCTGGATCCGGCTTTTTGCGACACCGAAGCTTCCGCAGGTGCAGTTTTCGCTGCATACCAACTATTGCGATCTCGGATTTTGTCTGGCGGAGGACGGCCGGCGTCTTGTGCTCATCTCCTGCGTTGATAACCTTCTCAAAGGCGCTGCCGGACAGGCCGTGCAGAACATGAACCTGATGTATGGATGGAAAGAAGAGGAAGGACTGCGGTGACCATCGTCTCGTGGCTGCAATTCAGACCACCGGAAATCCGGCAATCGGGCTCTGCGGTGGCGATGGCATGACATTTCGCGCCAGAAAAAAGCACATCGCAAATCGTGATCTTGGCTTTGTGGGTGAGATTTGCTTTGCGGACCCGAGCTGGATCGAGACCATCTGGAAAGGAGGCAACGTGCCTGTCCTGGCCTCAATGGCGCTGGGAGCAGATGGCGAATATTACAACATCAATGGTGATCAGATGGCCGCCGCTTGCGCGGTGGCGTGCACAGCTGATGCTCTGATTTTTCTGACCGATGTGCCAGGCGTCAAGAACGCCGAGGGAGCAGTGATTCCACGGCTGAATACAAAACAAGCCGCTAGTTTGGCTGCGGACTCTATCGTCAGTGGCGGCATGTTGCCGAAGTTGGAGGCATGCAGCCAGGCTTTGAACCATGGCGTGAGGCGGGTAAGAATCCTGCCCGCGGCCCAGGTTGAGGTACTGCCCCAGTTCTACTTCACCAAACTGACATGTGGAACGGAGGTGGCCTGCGTATGAATCGCGCTGACGTCACCGATGCCAAACCGCAGGCGACCTATCCAAACCCTTATGGCAAGGAGCAACGTTGAACCCTCAACTACAGAACAAAGCGCCGGTCGCGACAATTTTCCCTCAAGCCTTCTGGTGTCATGATCTGATTTCGACTCGCGACCTCGGCCCGCAGGGGGTTCAGGCGGTGCTGCACTTGGCGGAAATCATGAAGTCGCGTCCATCGGTCTTTCAAAGAACGTTGGCGGGCAAACAGCTAGTGATGTTCTTTGAGAAGCCCTCGCTTCGTACCCGGCTTACGTTCGAGGCCGGAATGGCCAGCTTGGGCGGAACTGCCTTTTTTGTCGACCAGACTCATGGTCGAATCGATGCGCGAGAGAAGCTTAGTGACATAGCGCACAATCTCGAACGCTGGGTGGATGCCATCGTGCTGCGCACGTTCGCACAAGATACGATTGAAGGCATGGCGGAGTACGCGTCGGTCCCCGTAATTAATGCTCTCAGCGATCTGGAGCATCCGTGCCAGGCGTTGGCCGATTACTTCACCCTCGGGGAGCGGTTCGGTGACCTCACGAACGTCCGCCTTGCTTATGTGGGCGATGGCAACAATGTCGCGCACTCTCTGCTTCTCACCTGTGCTTGTCTTGGGTCTTCGATTCGAGTCGCCACACCCGCTGGCTTTGCACCCAGCGCGCAGATTGTCGCAGACGCCCAGGAGATCGCGGAGGGAACCGGCGCCGAGATTGAGCTAATGACGGATCCTTGCGCGGCCGTCACCGGCGTTGATGCGATCTACACCGACGCCTGGGCCAGCATGGGACAGGAGCACGAAGCGGACCAGCGGGCGAAGATATTCCCACCCTACCAGGTGAACCGGAAACTCATGATCAAGGCCGCACCGAATGCGGTTTTCATGCACTGTTTGCCTGCGCACCGGGGAGAAGAAGTCACCGACGAGGTTATGGATTCCGAAAACTCGATGATCTTTGAGCAAGCCGAAAACCGGCTGCACGTTCAAAAAGCCATTCTGTACTTGCTGCTGGGCGGCGCCGTTCGCCTGCCCGCAAGGAGCGCTCATGCCTGAAAAAATTGTGCTCGCTTATTCCGGCGGCTTGGATACTTCAATCATCATTCCGTGGCTAAAGGAAAACTACGCCTATGACGTGATCGCCATGGTAGGCGACGTGGGTCAGGGAGACGACATTGAGGCGGTCGTCGAAAAAGCTTACGCGACGGGCGCGAGCAAAGTGGTGGTTGAAGATCTTCGCGAAGAATTTCTCACTGGCTATGTCTTTCCTGCCCTGAAAGCGGGTGCTGTATACGAGCACAAATATCTTCTCGGTACCTCACTCGCCCGGCCTGTAATCGCGAAGCACCAGGTTGAGGTCGCTGTGCGCGAGGCAGCGTCTGCCGTGGCTCACGGGTGTACCGGCAAGGGAAACGATCAGGTTCGGTTTGAATTGACTTATCAAGCGCTCGCCCCCCAGCTAAAGGTGATTGCTCCGTGGCGGGAATGGTCGCTCAAGTCTCGTGAAGATTGCTTGGACTATGCCGAGCAGCACGGCATTCCGGTGGCGGCGAGCCGCGAAAAGATTCACAGCCGCGACCGCAACCTATGGCACATCAGTCACGAGGGCGGCGAATTGGAAGACGCCGCGAATGCTCCCCTGCCCACAACCTGGCAGATCACTTGCTCGCCGCAAGAGGCGCCTGACAGTGAAGAGCACGTGAAGATAGGTTTCAGCAAAGGGATTCCGGTCTCCGTAAACGGGATGGAGCTTGACCCGGTGTCGCTGGTCGAACTGCTCAACGAAATTGGCGCACGAAACGCAATCGGTCGCGTCGATCTGGTGGAGAACCGTTTTGTCGGAATTAAATCACGGGGATGCTATGAAACTCCCGGAGGAACTCTGCTCATGGCCGCCCATCGCGAGATAGAGGGATTGTGCCTGGAACGCGAAGTGACGCATTTCAAGCAACACATAGGCCTCAAATATGCTGAGCTTGTCTACTTCGGTCTTTGGTTTACTCCATTGCGCGAAGCCCTCGACGCCTTTGTCGAGACTACCCAAAGGGAAATGACGGGCAGCGCCACCCTCACTTTATATAAGGGGAATGTGTCGGTGGTGAGCCGGGAGTCTGAGCAATCGCTCTATCGCACCGACCTCTCTTCATTCACCATGGACGACAGTTACGACCAGAAGGACGCGGCCGGCTTCATCCGCATTCTCGGACTGCCTTCACGCTCGCGCGCCCGCGCGCGACAGGAGGTCGCACGATGAAAATGTGGTCCGGCCGATTCCGCCAGCCGCTCGATCCCGAGTTCGAACGCTGGCAACGGTCGTTTGAGTTCGACTGTCGCCTGCTGCGCTACGAGCTCGCGGCCAGCAGCGCTCATGCCAATGCTCTCAAAGCCGCGGGCATCCTGAGTGCCGATGACTTGATCAACATCCTTCAAGGGCTGGAGCAGATAGGTGCACAGACAGCTTCACCGGGTTTTCTGAAAGACGACAGTGCGGAGGACGTGCATCACTTCGTTGAGATGCACCTGGTGGCGCTGATCGGTGAAACTGGATACAAGCTGCACAGTGGCCGCAGCCGCAATGAACAGATCGCGACTGATCTCCGCTTATACGTGCGAGCGGCGATTGATCAATTGCGATTCGATCTGGCTGAATTGTGCGGCGTTGTGACGAATCGTGCCGAGCAGGCCGAAAATGCCGCGATGCCTGCTTACACTCACTTGCAGCGTGCTGAACCCGTGCTGGTGGCACATTGGCTGCTGGCTTATGTCGAAATGTTTCTTCGCGATGCAGACCGGCTGGCCGACTGCCGGAGGCGCGTCAATCTTTGTCCTCTAGGTTCCGGAGCGGTGGCCGGAGCTACGTTCCCGCTGGATCGCAGCGCCATGACAGCGGATCTCGATTTCGCTGCTTCGACTGCAAACAGTATCGATGCCACCGGCGACCGTGATTTCGTCCTCGAGTTCGTGAACGCGCTTTCGCTTTTGGCATTGCACATGAGCCGATGGGCGGAGGAGATGATTTTATTTTCCTCGCAGGAGTTTGGCTTTGTCCATCTGCCCGAGGCCTATTCAACCGGAAGCAGCGCGATGCCCCAGAAGAAGAATCCAGATCTTCTGGAGCTGGCGCGGGGAAAAGCCGGTCGCGTGATCGGTGATGCAACCACGCTGCTGGTGGCCCTGAAAGGCTTACCGCTGGCATATAACAAGGACCTCCAGGAAACGCAGGAGCCGCTCTTCGACGCGACCGACACGGTGGTAGCGCTGCTGCCGCTGGTTACGGGCTGGATTAAATCCGTGGAGTTCAATCACGACCGCATGCAGGAAGCGGCGCGATCAGGGTTCATGAACGCCTGGGCGGCCGCGACTTACCTAGTCAAACGTGGTTTCGCTTTTCGAATCGCTCATGAGCAGATCGGCAAAGCCGTCCAGAAATGTATGGAGAAAGGCTGCGAGCTTCAGGATCTTTCGTTGCACGAGCTGCGGTCTCTGAATCCTGCGTTTGCTCAAGATTTTTATGAATGCTTGAGCCTCACTTCCGTGCTTGCGATCCACGACGTTCAAGGCGGCACGGCTCCGGCCCGAGTGCGACAGGCAATCGTCCTTGCCAAGAAACGAATTTCAGCGATGCTTGAGGAGATCCATGCGCACGCGTAAAGCGATTCTGCCGGACGCCCAGCGGATCCACGGCCTGATATCGGCCTATGCAGGCGATGGCACGCTATTGCCGCGTACCCTGGCGGAAATCTGCGAAAACATACGGGATTTTGTTGTCCTCGAAGATGGCGGGGCAATCATCGGCTGCGGAGCGCTCCATCTTTATGGCACGCACCTGGCCGAAATTCGCTCCATCACGGTGGCTTCGGCTGCGCAAGGCAGAGGAGGCGGTGGGCGGCTGGTGAAAGCGTTGATGGCAGAAGCCAAGAAGCAGCGCGTGGGTTGTATATGCCTGTTCACGCGCACTCCTGACTTCTTCGCACACCTGGGTTTCAAGACTGCGCAGCGAGAGGACCTTCCCGACAAAATTTACAAGGACTGCCACTCCTGTCCCAGATTCCACGCCTGCGATGAAGTAGCCATGGTGCGTGGTGAACTCCCAAAATTCGCGATACTTCCAGAGCCTGCGAACTGGCTGGTGAAGTTACAAGCCTAACCGGAAAGCCCGCCTCGCCCCAATCTGCGGGATCAAGATTCACCATTGGCTCGCCGATACTGATCGGCCATCCGAAGTGTTCGATATAGAACACCGCGTCATATTTGCCTGAGCTGGCTTACGGACATCCATTGACTACCGTGGGCCCGCGGCAGATGAATCGTGTCTAGCCTCCCTGAAATACCGCAGTGCTTTTTCCCAAGCCTGAGCACCCACTAGCCTACCAGTGGCTCGTCCGACAAGGTCAGCACTTTCAAAGTGGATTCCACCGTACCTACGGGAAATTCCTGCCTGGTTGGCAGCATCGGTGAACGTGGCCCAGTAAAGCGTTATTGGAGTAGCAGGAGTCACACCCGGCTCAACCGCAGAGCTACCCGGGTCGAACGTGACGGATGCGCCAAAGATGTCACTGTCAGTCCACCTCCTCAGGATCTCAGCCCCCGCAGCACTGAAGGTACTGTGTCCGGAGAAGTATTCCGGAAAAGGGGGAGTGGGGAAAGTAGACGGCTGATAAGGGATCCAGTTTCCGCCATCCATTGTTACAGTCCCCATGAACGGTCCTCCCCAGGCCTTAATCGTCTGTCCGTGGAACAGGAAAGGTATTGCGGTGACGGGCCGAACCGAATCAAATACCCGTTTCGCGTCCCATGCGGCAATGCCGGCATCGTGAATGGCCGCTGTCAATGCGAAGAACATTTTGGCATCATCGTCCACGGTGTGGTGGTCTCTGCTCGAAACGAATTGGGCAAACAAATCCCAGTGCCCGGGCGGCAGTTCCGTGTGCGGGCCATTGGCCCAGTACTCGGCAATCATCTTTTGCCTGTCGGTCAGACCAGCGCTGATTGCGATTAGAGCCTGAGCTTGGCGTTCGTAAGTCTCAGACGGATAGAGTGCGGGTCCGAGGCAAGCGCTGAAAAGACGGAGCTCATCTGCCGACCTCATCGCGAATGGTGTGACCTTATACCATTGTGCGCCGACAAACGACGGGGTCACGGTCATCGTCCCGTTGAAGTAAGTTAGCGGCTGCCAATGATTCGGGTTGAGGCTGGAATAGTCATAAAGTGTAGTCGGCGTATGGCGCACCACTCGCCGTCAGGTTACCGAGCTGGTTGGAGCCGTCGTTATGGCGGATGGCGAGGATAGCATCGCAGGTCACATTTCCTATTCCGGTCGCTGTCGTCGTGTCGGTGGAATTGTCATTGATGTCGTACCCAAGGCTGGCCATCAAAGCATCGAACACCAAGCCCTTATCGCCCGGAAATAAGTCCACCGCCGCACGATAGGCAGCGAAGCTGATGGCCTGGTTCTTATTCGCAAGGGTTCGTTCCGGTTTTGGACGACGAAGAGAGCGTCCGAACACGGTTCCCACAGCCGTCCGGTCGTAAGCTGCCCAGGCGTCGTAGATGCAATTGTGGACAATAAACAGTGCGCGTGCGACCATTGGCGGTCCAATTTTTGAATCGCGCACGCCCTGCAATGCTGCATTGTTCCATTGGACGACGACATTCGGCGATTGCGGGAGCGCAGGAATCGCGCAGATGCTCAGGATTGCGAGTGCAACAGCGACCGCATTTGGAAGCCGGAATCGACAGGTATGTGGGTTTGTCATTTCAGCACCGCATTAGCGAAGGGTAAAAGCATGGTGCGCTTGCACCGGGGATTGCAATAGCAACATAGAAGCGCCTGAGGGTTCGTTTGTCGATTCGAGAACTGTCTTGCGGGCGCGAGTATACATCAAAATACAGCACCGAGGTGATTTTCGCGCCACGCCTTTAGAAATTTAATGCTCCCGGAACCCCACCATTCGACAATAATGCTACCTAGCTGACAGGCCGAGGGGAACCAACGCAGTCTGAGCAGCTGCGGTCGCAAAAGGGTGAGCAGAATTGGTTTCAAAGCAGAACATCATTCCCTGGGTTTTCATAGTCGCTGCATTTTGCCCATCCAGCTTCAGTTCGAGCGCCATCACGATTATCACTTCGCGAGGCATCATTTTGGCCATGGACGGGAAGTCCGTTGATCGTTGCGTTGGACCGTGTCCGTCATCGAGAGAATCCAAGAAAATAGTTCTTATTCAGGACCGTGTCGTCGTGGGGAGTGTCGGCCTGTATGCCGTGCTTGGAGATGCCCACAACGTCGCACCGTACTATTTCCCAGCCCTGATTGGCCAAATAAAAGCTCGACTTCCGGCAGATGCATCTGTGTCCCGAGTCTCCGAAATCGTAAAAGAGGAGGTTGAGAAATTCTCTGCTTGGTTTGACGTGTATTTGAAGCGTGGGCTTCTTCAACAGGAGGACTCCCCTGCAGATTACCCTCTCGAGTATTTGATTGCGGGCTATCAGGCCGGAGTTCCTACGATCTACTCCATATATGTCGAGGTTGATTGGCAACACCTACACCTCAAAGGCATCCAGCGAGTTCTAATGCACCATGAACGGAACGGCCAAGACGACTTCGCAATCTTTGGCGTTGGGTCGAAGCTTGTCCTTCTAGAACTCAAACAGGAGCAGGGCGAACTCTATCAGAGGGTAATATCCAAAGCTCCTTTGGAAAGTCGTATGTTAAGTGGAAAAAGAGAGCTCTCTGTCAATCAAGCCAGCAACTTAGTTCACGCACTTCTGGAAGTCGAAGCCGAAGCTAATCCAGAACAAGTTGGTCCGCCTTTTACTATCGTTACGATTCCCAGAAATGGCCCTCCCCTGATGTCAGTTATCGATGCTCACATCCATCCGGAACCCAGCCCGCTTCATAACAACAAGACTTGTCTCGAATCTGCTGAATCCCTTCCCCTGACAAGACTGGTCGGTGTCTTCGCATTCTTGATTGAACCTTGGACTGGTGCGAACTGGGTAATCCAAAATGAAAAAAAGAGGTCGGCCAAGAAGGTGAGCGATTTCGAATCCTTATCACTAAAGTAAAACCTCACTCTAGTCTAGCAGCTAGGAGGCGGATAAATTAGGATGGTTTCGACTTTGGATACCAGCGATGAGGGTAGGCGCACGCAACCGTATTACCGGGAAAGTCACAGATATCAAGAAGGGGAACCTGATGTGTCTCGTCAAGCTAGAGGTTCCCGCCCACTCCCGAATGGCATCTGTCATGACGATTGAGTCACTCGACGAACTGGGCATCAAAAAGGGAGACGACGTCGAAGTGATCGTCAAAGCGGTTAACGTCCTTCTGATCAAACACTAGTTGTGATGCGCTGCTTTCGGGCATGCACCGTTTTGGCCATTGATGAGTAGCCCTCGTTGAAGATCAGGTAGATAACTTCCAGGACCGACGACAAGCGTGCGACAAGCTCGGCACCACGGGGGACCTCAAAGGGAACGCGCTCTTCGGCCAGGGTACGTTTGGCCCGGACAATGCGTTGGGCGATGGTCGGCTCCGGCACGACGAAGGCACGCCCGATCTCCTCAGTTGTCAGACCCCCGAGCAAGCGGAGCGTGAGTGCTACGCGTCCCTCGGTTGAGAGCACCGGGTGACAGGAGATGAACACCAGGCGCAGGAGGTCGTCGCCGACGTTATCGTCGATCGCGGTATTGAAGTCTGGCTCGGCCATCTCCTGCGCCTCAAGCTCGCGACCGAGTTCCTCGTGCTTGCGCTCCATGCGAGTGTTTCGGCGGATGTGATCGATTGCACGATGCTTGGCGGTAGCCATGAGCCAGGCGCCCGGGTTGGCCGGGATGCCCGACTTCGGCCACTGCTCCAGCGCGGCGACGAGAGCATCCTGCGCAAAGTCCTCGGCCAGACCGACATCGCGGACGATCCGCGCCAGCCCGGCAATGAGCCTCGGGGACTCAATCCTCCAGACTGCATCGATGGCGCGATGTGTGTCGGGAGCCGTCACACAGCTACCGATCACAACATCTTTATTGCGCCAGCGCAAGCGGGACGCTCCGCGCTGTGAATCCTGCTTCTACTTGGCCGTCGTACTCGAAAGCTCCTTTACGTGCTGAGCGAAGTCTTCGGGCCCGAAGATCTGGCGAACCTCGGTCGTTCCTTCCCAGCCCGGCCAGTGTTTCTTGTGAAGCTCCATGAAGACCACCGCAGATTCGATCGCCTCTTCCCTCGATTTCAACTCAAACTGAGCATAGCCGCCGATGACCTCCTTAGCCTCGGTGAAGGGCCCGTCGGTCACGGTCACCTTCCCCCCGGAGAGTCGGACGCGGGCGCCCTGCGCTGTTGGGGCGAGCCCCCCGCTCCCGAGCATCGTTCCGGCTTTGTCCGCCTCTCCGCTAAGCTTCGCAATGGCATTCATGAGCGACTTGGGCGGCGGGCCCTGGTTCTCGGGATGCTTGACGATCATCATGAATCGCATTTTTAGATCTCCTTTTAGTTTTTGGGTTGCGAGCCCGGGTTCCGGACGGTCTCGACCGCCGAACCCAAGCTCTACTTATACGTCGAACGAAGGCCAGTGAAATCGACATCCGGTATCTTTATTTTTGAAAGCATTTTTTGGGAAGTATTGGTTGGGTGTTGGTGATGCTTTACCTTGATCCGCGAAAACATCCCACAACACTACCGTTCCGACGACGACGAGAAGCAGCGGCCAGAATGATAGCAACATCCGGAGGAAGCACTGCAAGAAACCATGATGATCCAAGGCATACGCTTGCGCAGCTTGCGAGGACGCCAGGACGACGCAGGGCAGCACTCCTAGGGCGTCCCCGGCAGTATTGCCAAGGAACTGGTCTCCGGCAGTATCATGGCTCCCAGACAGAATATGAAGCCCAAGCCCGACGAGGGCCCCTCCAGCGATTGCCGTAATACTCTCAGAGGTTTTGTGCTGCCTTATCATATCCGCCTCCTGGACGCTCTTTCCTGCCTCTACTTACACGTCGAACGAGGCGCAGGAAGATCGACAGGTGCAGGATTTTTTGGGAAGCATTTTTTTGGGGTTGGCATCGGGACGCTCTGGGCCGGAATATGGTCTCCGCTCCGTTTTTTGCGTTGCACAAAAGACGGGCGAAAGCGTTCTTAAACCTACCCAGTCGTTCCAAAAAGCAGAACGACTGGGATGGGTGAGCTCGGCGCTTACTTCTTCTTCGCGGCCACCTGGGCGCGCAGGCGCTCGTCTTTCTCTTTGAGCTCGGGAGTGAATTCGGCGCCGAAGTCCTCGGACTCGAATACCTGACGAATCTCGATCTCGGATTCCGCTTCATGGGGATTGGGGCAGCGCTTTACCCATTCGATAGCCTCTTCCAGAGACCGCACCTGCCACAGCCAGAATCCAGCGATAAGTTCCTTGGTCTCGGTGAAGGGCCCGTCGACGACGGTACGCTTGGCTCCGGAAAACTTGACACGTTTGCCCCTCGAGGTCGGATGTAGCCCCTCGCCGGCCAGTAGCACGCCGGCTTTCACCAGCTCTTCGTTGAACTTTCCCATCTCCGCAAGAAGCCTCTGGTTTGGCATTACGCCTGCTTCCGACTCCTTGCTGGCTTTGACTATCACCATGAATCGCATCGTTATGTCTCCTTTTGATTTCGGGTGGAGCTGGATCGCCGGTGGTCTAGGCCGGCCGATCCTTCTCTCTACTCTAACGTCGAACGAGCAGTAGCGAAATCGACAGGTTCAGAAATTTTTTTGGAAGTGTCTGATCAGGGACTTGGGGTGATTGGGGTTTGCAACCGCTTTAGAATCAGGCGAAGAGAGTGGGATTCGATGGAACTGCCCGGCTTTGCGCGAGCGTGCCGGAGGAGTTCAGCAAGACGCTTCGGTGGCTGCGAAAATGATTTCGGAAATAAGTAGCTTAAATCGTGCTGCCGCTTTGGCGACGATTCACTCTCGAGTTTCTTTGGCTTTTGACACTTGTTTCTTTCTATTATTGGTGGACTGCGACACTGTATGGCTCCGTTCGGCGTCGGCCCCCGCACAAGAACTCGACCAACGGCCTGCACACACAAGGCAGCCTGACTGCCCAAATAGGTCGCACAGGCGCCTCTAAAGAATTTAATATTTTCTTCAGGTTTCTTGGTTATGGTGGGTACGCGTTCTCTATCCGCCTAAACCTAGCGGATCGTTACGCCTGATGCTGAGGCGGGAAGATTTCGAATCAAGGTGTCGTTGGCGATGAAGCTTTTGATCGTGGAAGACGAAACCCACATGGCCGACCTGCTGCGCAAGGGGCTGACCGAAGAAGGGCACAATGCCATCTGCGCCTACGACGGCGCCGAGGGATTGGATCTGGCCAGGAGCTATGAGTTCGACGTCATTATTCTTGACGTCATGATGCCTAAGCTCAACGGCTATGACGTGGCCAAGCGACTGCGTGCGCAGAAAATTCGGACTCCGATCCTCATGCTGACCGCCAAGGACACAGTTCCCGACATTGTTCGTGGGCTTGATTTGGGCGTGGACGACTACATGACCAAGCCGTTCTCCTTTGATGAGCTCCTGGCACGTTTGCGTTCAGTGAGGCGGCGCATTTCCGCGGCCGGGGAGGGCGAGCTGCGCGTGGGCGATCTGGTCCTTGATCCGGCGGGCCGCAACGTGGTGCGCGGCGAGGTGCGCATATCCCTGACGCGGACCGAATATAACCTATTGGAACGCATGATGTTTCGCGTCGGCAAAGTCGTTTCGCGCAGATCCTTGATCGAATCGGTATGGGGTTTCGATCGCGAGATCGAGGAGAACACTCTGGACGCGTTCATGCACCTGTTGCGCAACAAGATTGATACTCCGGGCAAACCAAAGCTCATTCACACGGTTCGTGGGGTGGGATACCTGATCCGCGAGGATGGCCAGGCATGAGAAAACTGTCGATCGGAATGCGCCTCACTCTTTGGTACCTCGCGATTTTCGCCCTGGCGCAACTCGTCTTCGGCGCGGGAATGTGGTTGGTCCTGCGCCATCATCTCTATGACCTCGTGGACGACAACCTCGAGCGTGAAGTGGATGATTTAAACAATTTATTGCATGCGCAAAAGACAAATAAGACTCTTGCAGGCTTGAGGCACGAACTCACGGAGGAGTATGCCCTGGAACACTCGGGCGATTATCTTCAAGTCTATTTGGCTGATGGGGAAATGATTTATCAGTCCCCTTTCTTGCAGGCTTATCCTCTTCATCGCTGGAAACCGGGCACGGTCACCCCTGCTGTGGTCAAGCCTGGTCACCGTAGGCGACCCTCCTACGAAGACCTCCGGCTTGGAGGAAAACCCTTGCGCTTCGCCATCCAAGATATAGATATAGAGGGAACCGTGTATATCGTGCAGACCGGGTTGATCACCCACGACGTGCTGAAGACACTTTCCCGGTTCCGTCTTTATCTGCTCATGTTCGCTCCAATGCTGCTGCTCGTGGCCGCAGGCGGTGGATACTGGCTGAGCCGAAGAGCGTTGTCTCCAGTGGATGCGCTGGTGCGCACCGCACGATCCATCACTGGAACTACGCTCAGCAGCCGGCTTGAAAAGCTAAACACTGGGGATGAACTGCAGCGCCTGTCGGACACATTGAATGAAATGCTGGACCGCATTGAGCTTGCCTTTCGGCGGGTGACACAATTCACTGCCGATGCTTCCCACGAGCTGCGGACTCCCATCTCGCTGGTCCGCACCGAGGCGGAGTTGGCCCTGAGAAGATCGCGCGGCGAGTCCGAATATAAAGAGGCGTTACAACACATTCTGCTGGAGGCGGAAAGGACCACTTCATTGATTGAGGAGCTCCTGGCTCTCGCCCGCGCCGACGCGGGGCGCGAGACCCTCAACCTGCATCCAGTAGACGTTCGGGAGATTTTACGAGAAGTCGTAGAAGGCTGGCGGCGGGTTGCCAAAATTAGCAATCTGCAGTTTAGCGACAGCATCGAGGCTCGGGAGTCGTTGGTCTTGGCTGACGAAGCGGCGTTGCGGCGAGCCATCGACATCCTGCTGGACAATGCTTTCAAGTACACTCCTTCGCCCGGGACCGTGCACCTCTCTCTCGAACAGCAAAATGATAAAGTCGTGATCACGGTTCGAGACACTGGAGTCGGCATCGCAGCGGAAGAACAAGGTAAAGTCTTCGAGCGTTTCTATCGCGTCGATAAGGCACGCAGCCGGGACATGGGAGGCGCAGGTCTGGGGCTCTCCATAGCCCAATGGATTGTTCAGCAACACGCTGGCAAAATTGAGGTGGAGAGCAGTTTGGGCAAGGGCTCGATCTTTCGCGTGGAGTTGCCTCTCACCACCGTCGCGCTGCAAAACCCGCTGCCGGCTTGACGTTTCGCGTTCGAATCGCGAACGGCCTGATTCGAGCGCTCAACTCCTGGCTGATCGACTTGGCGCTAATCCAAAATCACCGAGCGGGTTGACATGGAGTTCGGCGTGCAATTTTTCAATATTTTCAATCACGTCCAACTTGGCGATCCCGGCACTGATAACCTGGCCCTCAACTATACGAATGTGCCGGACAGTGCTGGGAACCCGACTAACCAGTACATTGTCTCGCCGGTCGGAAATCTCGGTCAGATCACCAGCACCAACAATTTCAACAACCAAAACGACAACGCCGCCTCGCCGAACACGGGCACGGGTTTGCCCAGGCAGATTCAATTCATGCTTCGCGTGAAGTTTTAGTCTGAGGGGTCGCAGGCGCAAGAAAGGGAATATTCGGGGGAGTTCAGGTTCCTTTCAGGTGGACGGCATAGAGTTCGTTCTGGCGGAACTCGGTCGGAACGAGCGTTCCATCGAAGGGAATCGAGGAATCATGAGAAACGGATCATTCAAATTGCGAACGTGGCTCCGGGTCGTGGGCATTGCGCTATTCTGTTCTGCTCTGCCCGCCATTGCCACCCCACCTTCGGATAGCTACAGCGTCGTTAAGAAAATTCCCATCCCCGGCCAGGGCGGTTGGGACTATCTTAGCGTGGATGAAGCCGCACGCCGCCTCTACGTTTCTCACGGAACGCAAGTGGAAGTGCTGGACGTGGATTCAGGATCCATCATCGGCAGCATTCCGAAAACTCTGGGCGTGCACGGAATTGCCATCGCCGCCGAGCTCGGACGCGGGTTCGTCAGCAATGGCAAGACTTCGACGGTCACAATTTTTGATCTGAAGACACTGAAGCCCATCGCCGAGGTTTCTACGGGCCAGAAGCCCGATGCCATCATTTTCGATCCCGCGACCTCGCGGGTCTTCGCCTTCAACGGTGGCAGCAACAGCGCAACCGCCATCGACGCGGCCTCTGGCAAAGTCGCGGGCACGGTCAATCTCGGTGGCGGACCAGAGTTTGCCGCCGCGGACGGCAACGGCTTCGTTTATGACAATCTGGAAGATGAGAGCCTGGTCCTCAAGATCGATTCTCGCAAGCTCACCGTCGAGCAACGCTGGCCGACCGCCCCTTGCGCTTCCCCGAGCAGCATGGCGATAGACCGCGCCAACCGCCGCCTGTTCCTTGGGTGCCGTAGCAAAGTGATGGCCGTCATGAATGCTGATACCGGAAAAGTCATCACGACACTACCGATTGGCGATCATGTGGACGCGACCGCCTTCGATGCGGAGACCAAGCTAATCTTCAATTCCAACGGGGAAGGAACCATCACCGTGATTCGCCAGGATAGCCCCGACAAATACTCCGTGGTCGAAACTGTGAAGACCTTCCCCCGGGCCAAGACCATGGCTCTGGATCAGAAAACCCATCGGCTTTTCTTGTCCACGGCAGAATCGGACCAGTTCGAAGTGCTAGTCGTAGGGAAATAGTCAGCTCCTGAGAGGCGGTAAACCTCGAGCATGCTTTCACAACGCTGTTCTTTCGCGCGCGCCTCGTTGCTCCTATGCTTAACGACCGTGCTATTTAATTTGACTGGTTGCACGAAAAAGCCAAGCGAGCAAAAGCCGGTCGATCTGAAACTGAACGTGAGTGTCCCGTTTCGCTTTGTGGCCTACGGCGACACTCGCTTTCATGACCCAAATGATACCGAAGCAGCGAATCCGGCGGTCCGCCTAGCTCTGGTGAAAGCCATCGCCGCGGCCAATCCCGCCTTTGTGTGTTTCACCGGCGACATCGTCTACAACGGCTTTGACGTAAACGATTGGAAAACCTGGGACAGCGAGACCAGCATTTGGCGCGATAAGAAGATCCCGATTTATCCTGCGCTAGGCAATCACGATCTGCACGGGGGCGAAAAGATTGCGCTGGGTAACTATTTCCAGCGCTTTCCCGCACTCAACAACAGCCGCTACTACTCGGTAAGGGCCGCGAACACGCTAACGCTTGTGCTCGACAGTGCACTCGCCGAAACCGAGGGCCCACAAGGCCAGTGGTTGGCTAGCAAACTGGACAAGATCCCATCGGATGTCGACTTCGTCTTCCTGATATTTCACCATCCGCCCTACACCAGTTCCTCTGACGAGAAAAAATTTGGCGGCGGGCACTCCGCTCGATCGCCGGAGCAACAATTGGCGAAGGTGCTTGAGGACCGGCAACCCCACGCTCGCGTTCGTTTTGTGGTCTTCTCCGGACACGTGCACAATTACGAGCGCCACGAACACGGCGGCGTTACTTACTTCGTTTCCGGTGGCGGAGCCGCACATGCATATCCCATCGAACGTGCCCCTGACGATCCTGTCCAAAGCAAACAAGTAAACTACCACTACCTTCTGGTTGAAGTGGATGATAAGCAGTTGAGGGTTACGATGAACCGCTTGGAATTGAACGATGGGAAGGCGGGATGGACGCAACCCGATTCAGTGAAAATTATGCTTACCGCACCGACGTCCGCCAATGCGGCCGCCCGCTAAATCAATCCCGTCGGCCGAAGATTGACGCTAGTGCCTATTCCTTAATAAGCGAGGCGTCGTACAAGGGTCCTGGTGCCGCAGGTTTCGGGCGCAGCAAGTCACCTGTGATGATTGCAATTCTGCCCGAAGAGGGCACCCTTCAGAGATGCGCTTAATACAGGGGATAAGTGCTGCTTCCTTTGCTTTTGGAGTGTCAAGTCAAGATCCAGCAATGGTGACGCCGCCCGTATAACGCGCATTCCTCGCCCTCCAGTGGTACTTCACCGGAGCCTATCATCATTGGACGCTCCCCTAAACCACGAGAATGCAAGAGGGCCTCTCCGATTTCACACACATTCGCCTGGGCTTAGGCTTCCGGTATCGCGGGGCAGCCCGGAAATTCCTTTAGGTATGTGTTGCCGATGTAGCCGAGGTATTTTATGCCGATTTCGCTCGTGAAGAATCCATCGGCCGTGAACTTGCGCAGGGTGGAGAAGAATTCTATACCCGGGCCGAGCCTGGGATATTTGTCCACGCTCTTGCGGAAAGCGATGAGATCGAGGATTTCTTTCTGTTGCCCCGGAGTGCATTGGAGATAGGTCTGCCCGTAGCGCTCGGTGCATGTAGAGTCGAGCCACATGATTCCGCCACCGAGCCGTAGTTGGAAATCTCTGCTTTCGCTGGTGAGCAGGTCAAGGAATTCGGGTGCGCCGGCTTCGAGCGCCCCGCCGCTTTCGTGGTCGGACGGGATGATCGCCTGGCACAGCGCTCGCAGCGTTTTGTACTGGTGCGCCGAAAAGAATTTTGGCGTGTACACGCCGGAGGGTGCAGCTGCTTTTTCCGCGCTCACCATGCGGTGGGCCTTGTCTGCCGCTTCGAGCGGAACGATGCGCAGGACAGATCCGGCAGCAGCGGTCATGCTAAGCGATTTCAGAAGGTCACGGCGCGAAATGTACATGAATGGTGCTCCTCGGGTTTTCCCCGTCAGGTTCCCGCTTCTACAGATTGCCTTTCTTAGCTTGCTCTAAGAGATACTCCGACGCCCTCCAGGAAAGCGCCAGGATGGAGAGGGTTGGGTTCTTGTCAGGGCTGGTTACGAAGGCGGCCGCATCGGTGACAAAGAGATTTTTCAGCGCCTGGCAATATTTGTTGAGAGCAGAATTCTTGGGATTGTCTCCCATGCGTACCGTACCCGATTCGTGAATCGCGGTTCCCCCATCGTAGAGACCGTAAGGGGTTGGGCCGTCGGTAGTGACCTCGGTCGAGTACGTGCCGCCAGCAGCCTCGACAATGGCGCGAAAAGTCTGCTGCATATCCTTCGCCATTCTGATTTCGTTCTCGCCCGCGTGCCAATGAAAGCGCAGCGCGGGTATGCCCCACTCATCCGCCGCGTTGGGGTCAAGCTCGCAATACGCGTGTTGATTGGGAATCATCTCTCCCAGTGCTTCCATGCCGATCGAAGCGCCATAAGAGCGGCGGCAATGTTGCTTTAGCGAACTGCCGTAGCCTTCGAAGCGATCACACTCGTCGTCGAATTGCTGCACCACGGGCATGAAGCGGCCGCCGCCGGGTTCAATGTGATAGCCACGAAGAAAATCGTTCTTACGGTCGAACTTCCACCAGGGCATGTACACATGAGGGAGATAATTCCCTCCACTGCCGTCGTGATTATGGCTCGGCATTTTTTCCAACTGGGGAAAATAACCGGAACCCCAACTCCCAACGCTATCCATTAAGTTGCGCCCTACCACTCCCGAGGAGTTGGCCAACCCCTCGGGGAACAGAGTGGAGCGAGAGTTCAGGAGCAGACGCGCGGATTCGCACGTGCTGGCCGCGACCACGAAACTTCGGGCATGAACTCGCTTCTCCGTCTTGGTGGTTCGATCAACGTAAGAAACGGCTTCGGCCTTGCCGTCTTTGCCCAATACAATTTCTCGCGCCATGGCACTGGTGATAAGCGTCAGGCGGCCGGTAGCCTGGGCTGGCGGAATCAGCACTTGACTGGAACTGAAGTTCGAAGCCGATTTGCAACCGCGCGCACATTGCCCACAGTAGTGGCACGCCGGTCGCCCGTTCAACGGCCGGGTTAGGATGGCCATGCGCGCAGGCACGCAGAGAATATTCAGCTTGTCGCAGGCTCGCTTGAGGATGGTCTCGGTGCAGCGGGGCTTGGGCGGAGGCAGGAAAACGCCATCAGGCGAGCTGGGAATGTTCTCCTTGCTACCGAAAACGCCGATGTAGGATTCGACCTTGTCGTAATACGGAGCCAGTTCTTCGTAAGCAATCGGCCAGTCGTCACCCAGGCCGTCAGCAGAGCGCGGTTTGAAATCCGCCGCCGAGAAACGGAGCGCAACTCTGCCCCAGTGATTAGTGCGGCCACCGACAATCCGCGACCGGAACCAGCGAAATGTGGAACCCGGCGCCGAGACATATGGCTCACCGGGGATTTCCCAGGCGCCGTTTGGCGCCATGAACTCGTCAGCTTCCTCGCCTCTCAGCTTGCCGCCCACGCCCCCTCCTCGATGGGGAAGATCGTAAGGCCAGAGATGTTCCTTGAAGTCCTTGGCCGGGTCCAGTGGCGGCCCGGCTTCCAGCATCGCGACACTAACTCCGCCTTCGGTTAGCACTTTGGCTGCGGCGCCCCCGGCGGCGCCTGATCCGATGATGCAAACGTCATAGACCTTCGGCGAGCGAATCACCTGAGGCATGGACAATCTCCCCTGGCATGAAGCGAATCTTACTTGGCTACTCCGGAAATCTCAGAGGCCGCCAGTCTTCCGCGAAGGACAGTGACAGAGGCGGCGGGCAAGTTGTACTGGGCGTTCTCTCCACCTGTGAGTTGCGACGTTGCAGGCGGACCGTCGGGATCGGCATAGCCCTTCTTGCTGGCGGCGTGCCACTGATATTGCGCCTTGCCGAACGTGATCATCGCGACCGGGCCCAGGAAACGCGTCTCGCGGTTGCTGTCTGCATCATGAAATACGATCCGGACTCGATGAGGGTAGTCGTGATCCTTGTTAATCAGCATGAGCGACCATTGACCATCCGGGCGTTGCAGAGGATAGGCCGTCACTAGCAGGTGTCCGTTGGAGTCTTTGACCTCGCTGGACGCGGCGTAGAGCCTATGCTCGGCGTCTTTGGGTTCTGCCCATTCCTGCGTGATGAGTTGCGCGGCGAAGAATTGGGAGGTCTTCTGCTGGATCTCGTAATGCTCGTCAACCATGAACATGTGGTAGGTTCCCCAACTGTTGGCACAAGCGGGATGAGGTGGAGAGTAGGACAAGTCGTGATAGTAGTGCGTGGACTTGCCGCCCGCAGTGAGAAATCCGCCGAAAGAGTCCGCCAGCCACAGCGCACCGAAGATGTCGACCGCGGCCTCGCCGCCGTGATCGTTGGTTTCGGTATCGAGCAGGGGAATCCCGGAAGGCAACCCGTCGTCACGCCAGACCTTCATGATGTGAGTGATCAACTCGGGTTCCTGATAAAGGTTCTCCCATGGTGTCTCGCATCCGTCGTAGGGATAGTGCTCGAAGGACATGAAGGCGAGATCTTGAAGACGTTCATGAGCTCTCAGATAGTCGAGGAAGCGCCCGAGCCAGGAAGTCCGGCCTCGCGCATCGGGCCAGACCTTGATGTCCTCGGTGACTCCTTCAAAGACAGGTCCGCCTAGTTTGAAATCCGGATCGACACGGTGGAGAGCAGTGGCGAATTGCAAATACAGAGCCGCGTAGTCCTCGGGCAACATGTATTGGCCGTCGGGTTCTTCGCCCATCTCGATGTATGACACGGGATAACCACGCTTCTTGATGTACGTCATCTGCGCTGCGGCATCCTCGGGTGTGCTGTACAACATGGCTATGGGAACGATGGCAGGTAGACCGCGGGTGATTCCGCTGTTGAAGAACAGGTCAAAGCCCGGCTGATCTCCCGATTCCATGCGGTCTGGCGCCACATACAGGTCAGAGGGCTCGTGCCACGGATCCACCGAAGAGCACAGGGTCAGGGTCTGCTTCTGATCGGGCGAATGATGAAGGAGATCCTTGAATTTGTTATTCCCATCGATGGTTCCGAGGTAAAGCTCGCCGATAGCGTAGCCGGCGCAATTCCTGCGATCGCCGGAACCATGGGTATCGCAGGTATTCGAAGAGCGGGTCATCAACACCCGCACGTATATCGCGGTCACCGGCGAGGAATCCAGTCGTAGCGTGGCGGTGCCGCCTTTTCCATCGCTCACCGCTCCTGAGACGAAGGTCTTCCATGCTCCTTTGTCTTGCTCATCCATGGCGTCGCCCTCCCCGAGCCAGTACTGCACTTCGTAGGACCGAGCGTAGGGCTCCGCCCAAGCGATGCGAATCGCGTTGATGCTTGTCTTCTTGTCGAGAGCGATCACCACCCATTGCGGATGGAGCGAATCGTCCTCTCCCGTGAAGTCCTTCATGAGATATGGATTGCTCTTCCAATATGACTGGAGATCTCCATCATCGAGGCGCGAGAAGCCGTCAAACTCCGTTCCGTTGTTCCGCGTAAAGCCTCGGTGACGGAGTGAGTAGCCATAGGAGTGGCGGATCATTGCTTTCGTGGGAGTGGCGTCGCCGGTGAAATATCCCTTCCCTGCGGGATCGCTCCACGTACCCTTGGGATTCCAATGCCAGGCTTGCACAAATAGATCGGTGTTCTGACGGTAACTGACGACTCCCCAGCCGGCGGACAGGACCTGCTTGATCTGATCGGGCCGGAAGAACATATCGGTGGCGTTGCAGGGGACGCGGTCCACTGTCGATCCCAGCGAGTAGAGGGGACTGAAGGTGTTTACGACGTGGCTCGGAGTTGCATCGACGAGAACAGTTTGCGCCATTCCATGCGTTGGCCAGACGAGGGCGGCCCCCAGGAGAACGACTGCGTTTAGCGTTTTGCGCAGAATCAATTGGGACACAAATGATAGGTTGCTTAGCATGGCGTGGCCCTCGCAGGATTTGAGGGAAATCCCGCCTAAGAGTCATACATCAAGTCGCAGAGTTACTGCTACGCCCGACGCCGGCGGCTTTCACGTAATGAAACTCCGGTTCAGGCTCGCGTTTGTTGGCTGCACTCTTTTGTATAATTTACTGTCTCTAGAAGCGCAATCGCGCGCTATGCAACCGGAGCATTCTTCATGCTGCTCAAAGTATTCGATGATCGGGTCGCGCTGGGGCGGGCGGCTGCCGAACAGGCGGCTGCGGCCATTCGCCGCGCCATCGCAGAACGTGGCAGCGCGCGGATTGTTGCTGCGACGGCTGCCTCGCAGCTCGAATTTCTGGATGCTTTAACGAAGGCGCCGGGGATCGACTGGTCCAGGGTGGAAGCTTTTCATCTCGACGAATACATCGGTTTGCCGGTCACCCATCCGGGAAGTTTCCGTAAGATGCTGCTGGAGCAGTTGCTGCAGAAAACCGGAATTGCCAACTACCATCTGCTCGACGGCGATGCCGCTGATCCGTTGGAGGTGGTGCGGCGCGTGGGCAAAGACCTGGCATCCAGGCCCGTGGATATCGCGTTTCTTGGTATCGGCGAGAACGGGCACATCGCATTCAACGATCCCCCCGCCGACCTCCAGACTGAGGAAGCCTACATCATCGTGAACCTGGATGAAGCCTGCCGCCAGCAGCAGGTGGGCGAAGCCTGGTTTGCCGACATTTCACAAGTACCGAAGCAAGCGATCTCGATGTCGGCGCGCCAGATTCTCAAAGCCAAGGAGATACTGGCGGTTGTGCCCGACAGCCGCAAAGCCCACGCGGTGAAGGCTTGCTTTGAGGGCCCGATCAGCCCCATGGCGCCAGCGTCGATTCTGCGCACGCATCCTAACGCCACCGTCTATCTGGACAAGAACTCTGCTTCGCTCCTGGGTCTGGCCCTGCAGAATGCACTCAACGATGAATCGCAGGTCATGGTTAGCTCTTAGCGCGCTGTTTGCGAACGATCGCGCATGGTGACCGCCGGGAAGCCGATTGCTTCATTGCGCTGGTGGATCGGCGGCCTGCTGTTTGCGTCCACAGGCATCAACTATATTGACCGGCAGACTCTCTCGCATCTCGCGCCCTACCTCAAGATCGAGTATCAGTGGAGCAACTCGGACTACGCGAATATTGCCATCGCCTTCCGGGCGGCTTATTCGATCGGACAGACCGTCTTCGGGAGACTCTTGGACCGCATCGGCACCCGCCGGGGTCTGACCCTCACGGTAATCTGGTATTCGCTGGTCTCGATGTTGCCGTTCATCATTGCGAAAGCGTCCACCGACCCGGTCTTTTTTTTCATCACAGTGTGGTTCCCCATTTACCTGGTTGCAAAGGGATTTCAAGGTTGGATATCTGCATCCGGGCGAAGCGACGGGATTGGGAGTCGACTATGACGAGAAGCTGGCTGGGAAGTTTCCATACCAGCGGGCGTACCTGCCCGTGAACCGGAAACTGGACGGAACCATTTTTAACTGGTAATCACGGTCAGGGGGAGAGATTCGTTCTTGAACAACCATGGGATATAAGAAACTGGATCTCAACGGCAAAGTGGCGGTCGTGATAGGTGGCAGTTCTGGAATCGGCCGCACTCTCGCGCGCGGACTGGCCGAGGCAGGTGCCGATGTCGTGCCCAGCGCACGGCGCATGGAACTCGTGAACGTGATTGCCGACGAAATTGAGTCTCTGGGCCGCCGATCGCTGCGTGTAAGCTGCGACGTGGCCGACCGCGGATCGTTGACAAAAGTGCTGCAGGCTTCTGTCCAGACGCTCGGGAAAGTGGATATCCTGGTTAATGCCGCCGGATTCAATCAGCGCGCTCCGACGTTGGACTTTCCCGATGCTGACTGGGACCGGCTCATCGATACGAACCTGACCGGTACATTGCGAGCGTGCCAGGTTTTCGGACGTCATATGATCGAGCGCAGTTATGGCCGCATCATCAACATCGCTTCCATGGGCTCGTTCCTGGCGCTTTATGAAGTGGCGGCGTACTGCGCGAGTAAGGCAGGCGTGGCCTCTTTGACGAAATCGCTGGCGATCGAATGGGCGAGGCATGGAGTCTGTGTCAACGCGATTGCACCGGGCTACTTCCGCACACCACTGTCCGAGAAGTTGGTGATGGGCACGCCACGGGGACAGGAAGTGCTGACCCGTACTCCGATGAAGCGCTTGGGTGAACTGGCGGAACTGATTGGAGCAGCGATCTTTCTCGCATCAGACGCTGCCAGCTTTGTAACCGGCACTTTGCTTGCCGTGGATGGTGGTTATCTCGCCAGTGGTGTAAATCAATGACGTCTGCTCAGTTTCCGTCGCGCATCCCAGGCATTCACTCCCGGACCGCTTCATCATAGATACGGCACGAAGCCTTGCGTCTTCATCTCGAGGCGATACACCGACGTGGTGGCCGTAATGTAGAGCGTCCTATAGTCCTTATCGCCCCAATTCAGATTTGCCGGCTGCTCTGGCATCACAATTGTGCTTGAATTAACCTCGCGGAGCGTGGTCTATTCCTCTTCAAACTCTTTCTCATGCGTTTCCGCCGGTCTCGTGCCTGCGATCTTCGATCTCTTCTACGAAATCTCTTGACGGTGGCGTAGAGAGGCGATTTCAGCGCTACTGCCGAGCATGTGACTCGCTTGTGCAATCGATCCTGATCATGGAATTTAACTCCCTGATACGCCCAAGATAATTCCCTATTCGATTTGCGTGAAAAGAACTGCGACAACATTTGCAAAAACTACTTCATGCTGCAAGTGCATTGCCGCCACCGAACGGGTGCGGCGGCGGCTACGGCCAAGCTATTCGCGCGATGTTCGAATAAGCCGACTCTCCTGCAGCATTGGCAGCGCGGACGCGGTAAGCCACTGCCTGACCTCTCTTCAAACCGAGGTCGCTATACTCAGTCGCAGTTCCAGCCAGTTTTGTGAGCCGGTCCCATCGTCCTCGCCCCTGGCCGCTGCTTCCGATCTGTCGCTCCACAATGAGCCCGATCGAGTCGTCCCCGTGGACCTGCCAGGTCAATCTTGCAGCGTTTCCCGAGATAGATGCATTAAGGGAACTGGGCGCCTCCGGCAGCACGGGCCAGTCGAAGTAATTTTCGTCGGCAATGGCCATGATGCTGTCCGTGACCGGCAAGCCTTCCAGGGTATCAGTAGTCCCCCGTTTCCATTCGACAGGCTTGATCTCCCCGGATACCACGTCGATGAGCACCGGATGCGTGATGCCTGTGTTTCTCAGGGTTATTGTTGCCACTAGCGGCGGAAATGAATTCCCCGGAAGACTGTGCGCCGCTAGCCAATACGCGACCACTGCTTTCCCGTTCAGGTTACGGAACCCGTAACCCATGAAGGGAAAACCTGTATGGCGGCGGAGCGCGGGCAGGTCGGGGCCGGTGATCTCAATCGAGCTGTCGAACTTCGTGTCAGAAAAGAGCGCATTTGTGTTTTGCAGAGCGTAGAAAACGGGCCGGGGTTTCCAGTCGTACTCGTGGTTCGTAAGCCCGTGGACAATGCCGAAATCGTCATATTCGTTGCCGTCAGTTCCAGCCGCCAGCAGCCACACGAACGTCTTGACGCCCGCCGCCAGGTTATACACAAAGCCGCGCGGCACGTACTTTGCCTGCACGGATTCATCTGAGCCTGTCCAGGTAGGGATCGAGTTGAACTCATCATCGAAAAAGGTGATGCCAGGCCTAACACCCCGATGGTGGATTACCAGATCACGCAACTGGCGGGGCGATTCGTTCAGATAGGCGCCGTAGTCCATCGTCTCCGGATTCAGATTCTGACCATATCCCGGATACGTGTGGTACGCGTACACGTCGATTCCAGGAGCGCACCCGCAAGCATCCAGTGCCTTCTGCGTGAACTCGCGACTCGGATCGGCTTGGCCCCCGTAAATCACTTTGGCTTGCGGATCGGACTGGCGTACGGTTTCGATGAAGGGAGCTAGCAGCTTTCCAAACTGCTCCGGGTTGCCCCAGGGATTCCAGTACCCGATGTCTTGTTCGTTCCATAAGGCCCAGTAGTGAATACGGTCGTGAAAGTGATTCACCATCCAGGCCACGTATCGGTTAAAGGCGGCAATCTGCTCGGGGGTGGTTGGCGGCCAGAAGACGGAGTACAAGTTGCGATCATCATTATGGAATGAGCCGGGCTCTGGCACGCTGACATCCGGAACCTTGCCGCTCGGAGTCGTGTACATCACATTGCCGTACATTAGTTGCACTTGAACATCCATGCCGTTGTCCACCAGCGAGTCCACATAGTCTTCCAGTTCTTGTGAGCTCGCATAAACCCCGCGCCTCTGTTCGATCCAATCCCAACTGGTGCGGTCCGAACTGTTCTCGTATTGCCCGATCCTTATCCATTTGAATCCGGCGTCGAACATACGCGTCCACCATCGCTGGTTCCACGGAAGATACGGGTCACGTGGCAGGTCGGAGTTTATGCCGAACCCATCCTGGATCTGGGACGAGCGCTTGGGCGGAACGTGGCTGGGCGCTCGGCGTGAGCCTTGCCCAACGGATCGCGAAGGCAATGCGAGCAATAAAGCACAAACCAATAAAAGAAGGTGTCGATGACGACCGGGCAAACGCACCAAGAATTTTTTCATTTTGCTCCTCCAATGAGTCATAACCGCCGCGGTCCCTGCTAAATGGAAGATTATTGGTGCAATCACACACCACAACTGCTACTTTGGTGGCATCTCAACCCACGCTCGAGTCCTTGCGCTCTGAGCTACAACCTCACACAATCCGACTTCGTAGTGGCCAGTCTCGAACGACGGGAAACAACGCTTCGCCTTTAGATTTCCCGCTGCGAGATATCTGTAGAAATCCTTAAAGAGTTGCACGAAGGTGTCCGGATATCCTTCCGCATGCCCGCCGGGGTAAGCAGCGTATTCACGAGCCCGGGCGCTCATCAGTGACGGATCCTTTATCAGGAGGCGGTTGGCTTCCTTGCGGCTCCCGATCCATAACTCGTTGGGTTGTTCCGCATTCCAGGCCAGCGAGCCCTCCGAACCATCAATCTCAAACCACATTCGGTTCTTTCGCCCTGCACTCACCTGCGATACCGTCAGCACTCCGCGCAATCCCCCCTCAAAATGCAGTAGGACGGAACCGTAGTCGTCGGTTGAAATCTGCACCGCTTCGGTCTGTCTGTCGTCGGATCGCCTGAACGTCTCAACTGGGCCCTTCGGTCTCCGCCGGACCGGTATGACTGTAGCCAAGTCTGCACACAACTCTTTCAGGCGGCGGCCCGTTATCCAGCCGATCAGGTCCAGCCAGTGTGTACCGATGTCCGCTATTGCTCGCATCCTTCCGCCTAACTCGGGCTCGAGACGCCAGTTCCAGTCGTTGGCATAAAAGAGCCAATCCTGCAAATATGTTCCCAAAACCAGACGCGGTTCGCCGATCGTGCCCTGCTGCACCAGCTCACGTGCCTCCTGACACAACGGGTAGTAACGCAGGTTGTATGTCACCGCTCCAGCTCTTTCTTGCTCCTTTGCCAGCTCCACCAATGCCCCGGTTTCCTGCGTATTCATTGCCAGCGGTTTTTCGCACATTACGTGCTTACCCGATTGCAGCGCCGCTTGTGCTTCAAGAAAGTGAAGATAGTTGGGTGTGCACACATGCACGACATCCACCGAACTGTCTCCCACCAGTTCCTCGAGCGAGGTATAAGCGCGACTCAGCCCCAGACCGCGGCAGGCCGCTTCTGTCCGGGTGACCGAACTGCCCAGCACGCCTTGGATGGGAATGCCGAGCCGCCGCAGCGCTTCGATGTGTGCCTTCCCGACAAAGCCCACGCCTACCACTGCCGCCCGCAGGTTCACGTAGAAGTCCTCGACTCAGTTCAGTAAGGCACAGATGTTAAGAGACACGCATTCCTTCGTCAAACAGTTTTCTTCACCAGCGGAACCACAGCCGCGTCAATCCAAGCATCGTTCTCTCCGCCGGGCACGTTGCCGAACAACCACCAGTGCTCAACGTGTTCCACCGCTTCTCCCGGCTGGAGCTCGATCATCGGACCCAGCGTCTCCAATTCGAGAAAATCAGCGTTGGTGAATACCTCAAAATTGCATCCGAAATCGGGGTACTGCGCTCCATGGATAACTACCGCACGCTTAAGGAAAAGGTGCTCGTTCCGGTAATAAGCGCCCCAACCGGATGAGTTGGAAATTCCCCCCATCTGTTCTTGGAATCGGCCGGGGTGAGCTGGCAGTTGCCTCAACTGAATGAACCGAGTGCCTAAAACCCAGCGAGGGTCGGCAAAATCCGTATAGGACCAGAGGCCGAACACCCCCACGGGCTGATAGTGATCTTTGTCCATCGCGACCCGTAAGGAGAGTGGCAGGATCGCGCGTCCTCCGGCTTTCATCATCGTGGGTGCCCATGGCGCGAGCTGAGTAGGGCACCGGTCATGATTCGAGATCCGGTGCGTGACATGCACATGCGAACCGGTTGCAGCCAGCTCGATCTCCATTTCCTTCTGCAGATGCGTACCCAGAGCAGCATCTTCCGGCGGGGCCGTGAAGCGAGTGACGGTCCCCTGCTGAGAAACCGTCACCGGGACATTATCCGGGAAGTACGTCCGCTCCACTTCGGGGGAAACCCACAAGCGATGTCCTCCGTAAAGGCGGAAGTCACAACCGCCGCTCAGCCCTGCGTCTCGATCCACTTCGTGCAACTCATTTTCCCCGTTGCAGAAGCCGTAGAAGATGATCCGCGGCCCGACGTCGGCCAGCACGATCAATTCGACCGTGCCATTGGACAGCTTGTACGCATGGTTCCAGCCCCGATATCGGATGCGCTCCAGCATGGCGGGCGATACGTGCGATAAGCCCAGGTCCCTCCGGTCAGGCTAGATCTTTGGCGTGCTTCTGAATCTTGCTCAAGCTGGCGGCCATTTCCTCAACATCTTCTTCATCCCCCAGCAAGGCTGGCTGTGGAATCCAGACCGTCTCCCATGCCGCTCTCTGAGTCACCGGAAAGCGCCGCTTCAGGAACGCATGACGCTCTTTCGCCTGCTTTCCGCACAGCCTCTTTCGATACTCGCCATTGCGAAACATGTGCAGCTGGTGCAGAGGCGGATAGCTCGCTTGATTCGGGATGCCTTCCGCGTTCATGGCTGCGATGAAGCGATCCGTGGCGATCCCGGCAAACTCCTTTTTATTCACGTGAAAGATGTAGGCATACTGACCGTTACGCGTGCAGCGGTCGTCTAGTTTTTGTGGCGGTATACCTGGGATCTTCCCAAGCAACCGGTCTAACAAACGGGCATTGCGGTGGCGCACCTTAGTCTGCTCATCAAGCCGCCCGAGTTGCGCTTGCAGTACGGCCCCTTGCCATTCACTCAACCGATAGTTCGACCCATAAATAAAGTGGCTGTAGAACCACTCACCGGGCATGCGCCCGCAGTCGTGCACCGAGCGGGCCTGCCGCTCAACGTGTGCATGCGACGAATCTTCGATCACCGCCAATTTCTTGCGGTCGGTAATCCTTTTCAACCGGTCGAGATCTGCGGGATGTCCGCCCATGTGCACGGTGATCACTGCTTTCGTCCTCGGCGTAATTGCTTCTTCCACCAGATCGGGATTAATGCAGTACGTTTCCGGGTCGACATCTACCAGGACTGGAAGTGCATTGGCAAACAGCACGGCGCTGGCCGTAGCCACGAAAGTGAAGTCAGGCAGAATTACTTCATCGCCGGTGCCGATGCCCAGGCCCGCCATCGTCACCTCCAGGGCTGCAGTTCCGTTCGTGACCGCGATCCCGTGCCTGGCCCCGTGAAATCTTGCAAATGCCTGTTCGAACTCCAGTGTCTTGGTCCCCGGCGTCCGCCACCAGATCCGACTCTCCAGCACCTGCTTCAAAGCGCCTTCTTCCGCCTCGTCGTAGTGCGGCCAGGTGGGAAATGGCTTGTTTTTCGCTTTCTCCCCCCCGAGCAATGCCAGTGCGGACATGATCTTCCCTCCTGGTGACGATCAGTATTGGACAAATCCCGTGGTGTAACGGAAAGCTTCCACGTAGTGCCCGTCTTTGCGGGGCTGTTCCTGGCGCATTTCTTCCTTCGCCTTGGCCAGATCCTTGGGGTCCCAGTCGGGCCGGTACCGATTGACAGCGGGCTCGAACTGGCTCACTTGTTTCGCGGCCGCATCGAATTTCAACTCGGCCACGCTGTCGATATTGACGAAGTAGTTCGCTTCCTGCGGCGACGGATAATAGAAATACATTTCTGGAACCTTGAACGGTTCCAGCCCCTGTTGCAGCTTCTGGTTGGGAAAATAGAGCCAGAATTCGGCCGCACGCACTGCGTCAATGGTGTTGAAAGCTGCCATGCGGTGGTCGCTCTTATGCCAGCGCTCATACCACTGCCCCGGATCTACGCTCAACAATATATCCGGCCGGATGCGGCGGATGATTGCCGTTGCCTCCTCCGTCAGTTTTGGCTGTGGCGCATATTCCAGCATCCCGTCGTCGTATCCCATCCACTGAATGTTCTCTTTCGGCGTCCCCAGCAATCCCTCCGAAGTCTCCTGTTCGGCCCGCCGGATGCGTGCCAGGCGCTGCGATGTCATCTCCGGATCATAAGAACCTTTGTCGTCATTGGTATAGACCACGATGTGGACCTTGTTGTGATTTCGATTGAGTAGCGCAATCGTGCCGCCGGCGCCAAACACATCGTCGTCTGGGTGGGGAGTGAAGACCAGAATCGTTTTGTTCTCCACGTTCTCCAGACGGGTTTCTTGTCCCTGAACACTAACCATTGCGAGGGGCAAGACAAAAAAACACATCAATACTTTCCGCATGAATGTTCCTCTAGATCACGCTCCGTGCTGTTCGACACGTACAAGGTAGCTGAAATCCTGTCTTTCGTCGAAGGCCTAACAATGTCCCCGGGTCACATCATTACTTTCTGTCACATCATTACTTTCACATCATTACTTTCTTGACAGGATTTCCTCCCGGGTGTAACCAATGGTCCACAACATCATGAGCTTCACGTCTTAAGCGAATCTGACGTCAGCGGGGGCCTCGTGCTTAACCGTGCCTGTGCAGTCGAACGAGGTGATGGCTCGAGAAAAGGAACCTCAACAATGGGCGGGAGACGGTGGGGCGCTTCGTCACAGCGGCCTGAAGAGTTTTCTGCGACGAGAGAAATCAACAGCGTGCCAAGGTGCTGAGTCTAGACTTGCGAGCCAATCATGAAGGACCTGTACCAGGTTCTGGAGCAGAAGAAGACGGAGATTGAGCGCGTGCGGAGAGAGATCGAAGCGCTCCACTTTGTGATTCCTTTGCTCGCCGAGAATGCAGATTGGGTCGAAAATGGGCTGGCTTTGCCGGGCTCGCACTCTCGGGAGACTGGGATTGCGACTGCGAAAGGGTGGCAACGAAGGGAACACCAGCCGCCGCATTGAACCTCTTGACTTCACCCCATCCGGGGCGCACAATTGCGCCCGTCCATTCATTCCGCAGTCTTCTTTGACGCTTCGCCCAGCGTCCGGGCCCAGGCTTCAAAAGCGGCCGATCGTTATCACTTCAAAACCGGCCAACGGAAGGTGCCCGGAACTTCGATCTTCTACCGCGTCATCGCCCGTTCAGGCAAGTCTAATTTTGTAATGGTCTATGCTTGGCCAGTTTCGAGTGGTTGCTGAGGATGCAGACCCGTCGTGAGGATTCCGGGCTGGACTTGGGAACTTCCGGTGGTGGACGACCAGACATGGGTGAGATTTACGCCGATGAGGTCGGGGATGGATTTCACCGGTTAGTTGTGATATCGCCTGTGGGTGTTGAAAAAGTCCCTTTGCCTCAAAATAACCAAAATTGGGGGGATGGAAAATGTTTAGGAAAACTGAGAAAGTCGTTTGTTGGGCTTCCTGACGCGATTTTATTTTTGCGAATTTTGCAGGAAAGAGTTTTTCAACACCCTGATTACGTCAGCTATCTTGGAACAGCCCACTGTTCGGAGAAGAGTGGCGATGCGCGACTTCTTGGGCGCGGCTTGTTTCTGGTAGCGAGTGCAGTTGCCAAGATTCGATCAGAGCACCAGCTCGTGCTCAGCGCCACGAAACAGGGCCCTCAAGGCACGTACCACCCAGCGAACCAGGATGATGATTATCGCCAGCAGCACAATCACAATGGCGGCAGCAGAATAAGGATGCTGGGTGGCGAACCAGGTGAGGAATATGGCCAGGGCGTCCTCACCGAAACTCAATCCGATATTCGAAATGGGTTCAGGTGATGGAGTCACCGCTGCCCGCACTGCTGTTTTGCCTCCGTGTGCGGCCAACGCAATGAGACCTCCAAGTACGGGTGGCGAGGAGTTGTTTGCCAGGAGAAAGTTGGGACGTGGCTGCATAGGCCAGCAAAGCCGCGATGGGAACACGCACAAACGTGTGGAGCGCATTCCAGATCAGGTCAAAGGCTGGAACTTTGTCCGCAAGGAATTCGATGACGAACAGGACGATGCTGGCTGCAATGATCCACCCGCTTTCGAGCAAACGGAGCGAGTCGGGGAGAGGCAGCACACCAAACCTCGCGAGCAAACCCAGCGTGCCAACCGTCGCATAGACGTTTAGGCCAGCGGCAAAGCTTATCGCAACCAGCAGGGCCACAAGATCATTAGCGGGGAGTCTCATCAGAGGTCCAGCATAAAAACCTATCGTGCGGCAATGGAGGGAACTGGCTCCTGCGACTCAAAAGCTCCTAACCGTTGAAAAATCGCCACTACACTCACTGAACCGGTTGTGAGCGGAAGCGCTGCTTGCTTCAACGATCAGGCTTTTTTCAGTAAGCGGGTAATCCAGACCAAAATCACCGCGCCAACAAATGCCACGACGATGGAACCGATCATGCCTCCGCCTGGCCAGATTCCCAAAAGCCCAAAGACCCAGCCACCCAAGGCGCCGCCGAGGATGCCGAGAATGATGTCAACGAGAATGCCGTAGCCACCACCCTTCATCACCTGTCCAGCAAGCCAACCTGCGATCAGTCCAACCACAATCCATGCGAGAAATCCCATCACGATCCTCCTTGGGTCCGCCTTAAGCAGGCCGACCGAAATGTACACCTAGCCCTGTCAAGGCTCAAGGGCTCAAGGCGCATTTAATGTTGGATAGCCTTAATTTCGACGTAACGAAATCGCCGTGCGCATTGCCGATCTCGATTCCAACCTTCGGGAGACTACGCGGATAAGGCTGTAATGTAGATCGCTCAAATCCTGCTTGCCTTGAAGGTTTTGGGAACGCTGAGGAAGTTGTAAACGACGAGTCATTTCCGCCGCGGGAATAGCGATTCCCATCGCAAAACCGTCCCTAAACTTTCGTAAGGCCCTCACTCCGAAGGTAAAGCCAATCCGTACCAACGCACAATGGATTCGGAACCGCGCTCGATGGTACTTTCGCGACTGAGATAGTAGACGGTGTATGCTTCGGTTTTCGGTACCACTGGAGCGGGAGGCCTTTGTCATTTCAGGAAGAAGCGCAGCTGTGGCGAGAGCGTTATCGCGTGCTGTTCGGCGAAAACGTTGCTGGCGTCATCCTGACAACTCCCGCGGGTCGCATTATCGACTGCAATGAGGCGTGTGCGCGGATTTTTGGGTTCGATTCAAAGGAGACAATGCTCGCGCACAGTGATGCCTGGGATTTTTACTTCAACAGGGCCGAGCGGGAAATTCTCATAGATCGGCTTCGAACACCGGGCAATAGCTCTGCTGATGA
>WNGL01001122.1_pt1 | contig 32659 bp, 22 predicted proteins | sample 5400591 | NCBI WGS metagenome assembly WNGL01 (sample SAMN13153377, study PRJNA577476) | soil metagenome | isolation source: 80 cm soil or saprolite under Garry oak tree replicate 1 | place: USA:California | collected 2016-06-15
CTCTTTCGCCGCAATCAACACAAGGGTGGTTGGAAAGGTAAATACGCAGTCGAATTTTATTCTCAATGAGTATCTGATTCTTGCGAATACGAGTGCGATCCTTATATACTTGCTTGTCTTTTTGATAGTGGAGCCTACCAAGTTCTGCCTGACAATACTTGCAACGCGGCTGACGAATACCAAGATGTTTGTACTCCCAACTAAAATCTTTCTCTGCATCTCGCTCTTCGCCGCAGCTTGAACAAATCTTTTTCATGAGAAATCTCCTTGCTGAGAGAGATGCATGAATATAAGGATACCCATGCATCTATGTTTATTACTTTTTTATGACTCTTGACTCAGCATACCGAATAGAAAGCCCAAATGCTCAAATGCACAGCCATCGTGATTACCACTGAACAGGCCTTTCTCACTCATCCATTTTAGATTATCCAGTAAGTACTGTTCAGTTAATGGCCCAGGTATCCGTACATTTGTGCTACACTCATACCATGCTCTCCCTAAAAGATACTGTTTAGCGCATTCTTCGTTCACAATCCAAGCAGGCACTACGGGTACATCTGTTTGTGGTTTGATCTCAATAGACATGTACACTCTCGCTTTCTGCTAGCTTGATGTTGTCTGCTAATATACAAATCCGTTATGACCTGATATAATCTACCCGCAATAGGTTGCTAGTTGGATTACCCAGGTCATAACAAATTGTACACGATTGTATCATATCGTGTCAATACCTGGCGGTTCATACTAGTATGAACTAACACATACGTGTTAAAATACATTAAAACCTACTCGTAGGAGTTAGGTAGGAGTACGCCAGTGAAAGAAGAATGGGTCAGCATGAGAGAGGCTGCCGCAAGGTTAAAAGCAGAAGGCTTCAAGATTAGCCCTAACAAAGTATCTAGATTAGCTAATCGTGGCAAAATACATGCAATCGATGATCCTCTTGATGAGAGAGTGCGACTTGTTGAGCTTAACGAACTTAGAGCATTATTTACCTCTAGTTTAAGAAATCCTAATAGTAGTGATGATGATGACGACGACGATGATGAGGAGACATAAGCTTGTTCATCATATATGCGTGAATGAGGAGACATAGGCATGCACAAAGCGCAAAAGGGATCAGGTAAGCCATACCAAATTTATGCACTGATTGATCCAAGAGATAATGCAGTTCGCTATGTGGGTCTAAGCATAGACGCAGATGAGAGGTTTATCTCTCACTTGCATGATCCTAATGCTAATTTGCCAAAGACTCGTTGGGTTCGAGAACTACGTCAAGAGGGCTTGTCTCCCATTTTGCAGATTTTAGAAACAATAGAAGCAGGTGCTAATGCGCTATCACTCGCTTGTCAAAGAGAACTGGATTGGATAAACGAAATGCAACGTCGGGGATACTCTCTCTTGAATGTGATGGGGGTCTCGCGAGGCTATAGCGCATCTTATTTCCCTGGTCCTAGCCGCAAACCTCGGAAAGATGACGGGAAACCGAAGCCACCAGAGAGGCCGATTGCTAGTTTCACTCCTATGAAACAGCGACTGAAAGTGAGAGAAATAGCAGAACGGCATGGATGGACACAAGCGAAACTACAACGCGCTGCCGATGTGAATAGTAGGACGATGAGCGGCATTTGGCATGATCCCTATAGAAGAGTAACTTACGAGGTACTTGTCAAAATTGCTCGTGTGTTGAAGGTTGAGGTGACTGATCTAGTGGAAGAGGAGCCTGATTAGTGCTACAATACAACTTGCGGAAAGCTCTGGAGTTTGAGATAGAATAAAAAAGCCTGGGCTAGTACCCAGGCACCTATAGGTAAGGGGCGGAGAGGGTGGGAGTCGAACCCACGGAGGGTTATAAACCCTCAAGCGATTAGCAATCGCTCGCACTAGGCCACTATGCGACCTCTCCTCAAAAGACTTTCCAGGTTGGTTGATATTCCAATAGGGCCGTATAAAACTGTAAACCATGTGCGCAAACCGCCGCACCAGGCCACTATGCGACCTCTCCATGCTTTGCTTTCACGTTGCTTCTATCCCCGTGCAAACGAGTGACGCTCTGAAGGGATAACTGCTGCGTTACATCCACGATATTACCATACTGTGAGGGTGGTGTCAATCAGGAATTTTGGGGTATTTTCCACGCATTTTCTGCGCTTTAGAGGGGGTTTTCCGCGCGCGGGCTGAGAAAAAGAAGGTATGCTTTCCTGGAGCATTGTGGCAACGGGGCTGAAAGAGAGGCACGAGTTCAGTGTACTCACCTGGGGGCCCTGTTCTAGTCGTAAAGGCTCCTCCCGCTCCGCGTGAGAAGGCACGCCCACGAGGAGGGAGGAAGCCTGGAGGGAAGACGGCTCACGAGACATCAATCGAATCTACTTGCACGGTGTTGCTCCCTTGAATAACAGAAACATGCTGCGGCGCGTTTACAATGTGCAAGGGAACACGACTCAGCATGGCTTCGCTTGTACCAAGTGGAACATTATAGGGCAGTAGGGCAAAGCCCACATGAGCCAACCCGTGCGGCACATTCCCGACGTATAATGGACTGCTCTCTGTACGTACAATCGTGCCGGGTTTCCAGGAACTGCTGGGGCACCAGGAGATAGCAGGAAAATCAGTGCTTGAAAGCTCCTCTTTCTCGTCCTCACCGAGCAGCACCGTCAAGACCTTTAGCGTGGGAATATTCGCAGCGTTGACTCTCCAGTAAGCAGTGACTCGCATGAGCGGCATGATGATCTGGAATGACTGGGGAGGCGTGATACTGTATCCGATCAGGCTGATGCTGCTCTGGGGACCATCCTGCGGGTCAAAATCAACCTGGAGCGCCTGTGGCACTTCTTGAGGTGATACGCGCGAGAATGAGCAAAACGAAGCCGGCAGATCAGGCACAAGGTCATTGTCTGACTGCACCCCAGAAAAGGACGAGACACCCGGAGGAGGAAGTCCGCGTTTAAGCAGGAGATAGCCATCCTGAGCGACTACGACTCCATAATGACCACTCAGCAACACCTTCTTCACTTCGATGGTATATGAAGGCGGATAGAAAGGATAGGTATCGCCGGTGATATCCAGAAAGATATAATCAGCGGTATCGTCAGCGTAAGGAAAAAGGTAAATATGACTGCGTTCACTTAGATGAGGTACCAGGCCGGTTTGCGCAGAGATCGAGGCCGATGGACGAATCATCGGAATAATGTGTTCTGCGACCTGGTCATGTGGTGAAACGTTCGGCCAGGAAAACGCCCTGGAAAAGGGAAGCGCACCATACGTGAAGTCCTGGTGGACGACAGCAAAGAGCGTAAAGCCTACCAGCAAGAACAGCAGTGCAGGCTGCACCCAACGAATAGCAGGACGAACCGGGAGAGCAGGTTGGATGTGCTCCGCCTGATCAGCTTCCCCATACTGGGCCTGTTGTACTTGCCGCTCGCGCATGTACTTTACGAGCCACCGCGCTACCCAGGTTATCAGCACTATCGCCTCGATGGTGGCAAAGATGAGCACGGGCACAATCTCGGCGTTGTACTGGTACACACCGAGGTACTGGTTGCGGTCTGAACTCAGCAGATTCAAGGCGATGGAAGGGAACGCCAATACGAGTATCCAGGGAGCCAGGAGGGGGAGATATCCGGCGGGAGCCAGGAGTATCCTGAGGTACTGGCGATGTGTCGGCTCGAGCAGGTGCTGGGATATCACCGCTCGTGGATGCCGCAAGAAGTAAGAGATGATCTGTGACGGGCTACTGCCTAGATAAGAGTAGCGTGAGGACAGGAGTGGGTGTCCGGTCGGACTGATGAAGTGGTAGATCAACAGTGCCGTGCCAATCCAGGCAATACTCAGCCCTACCAACGCCAGGCCACTTCGCCAGCGCTGCTGAAAGATGATTGACCACAGGCCAAACATGGCGATGACGACCGGTATCTCTTCTTTACAGGCCATCGAAAGAATGGCAAAGACGAACAGCCAGGGGGTGCGCCGGGTATACATGAAATACAGGGTAAAGAGCAGCAGGGCACCAGTCATCGTTACCGCGTGAAAATCGAAGATTTCGGCCTGTTGCAGCGCGGGATAGAGCAAATAGAGGATGGCGATGCCTACAGCAGCCAGTTCATTCCTCAGTCGCAGACGCGCCAGCCAGAAGGCGGGAAATGCCCCGCTTGCCACTACCAGTGTTTGCAGGACCAGCAATGTTTTTGGGCCGGAGACGATCAGGTAGAACAGCGACAGCAGGAAAAGTACCGGCTCGAAATGGATAGCGAAGCGCGGGATGCCATTGAGGCTAAAACAGTTCGTATCGCTGACAATATTGCAAACGGTTTGATGGAAGAGTTGCCCGTGTGTCAGGCTCCAGACAGCCTGGTCGTATGTACCCAGGTCTTCAGCGGAAGTGAGGTACGCATCCTGGCGCCCAAGATGCACAAAAATGAAATAGGTCGAGAAGATAGCCGCCGCAAAAGCAACCAGGCCAAGAGCAATCCAGAATAAGCGTGTGCGGGCCATTGGTTCAGGAGCGGGATAGCGATAGAGACGACTTCGCCACACCGCTACATGTTTTCGCCATGTCATAGTATTTCCCCAAATACCTTGAAAGAAAGAGTAACAGTCGCAAGGACAGCCTATACTATCGGGCGCGTTTTGACAAGAATTTGTCTGCTTGATAGCCCAAATATATCAAGGGAGCAAGCCCTGTAGGGATATACACGCTTAAATTCAGAAAATAGATATAATGAAAGTGGAAAAGATAGCATCTCAGCAGAAAGAGTATATTCATGAGCAGCATGTATAATTTGGGCTCTCGTCAATTACAGGATCGGTTCGATAGTCAGCGGATCGCTGATATTACTGTGGCAGATTCGCGGGGAACGCGTAAAACTTGTCCGGCGGTGGATTGGGTGAGCCGTACTCCATGGTGATAGCATCGTGCGAGCTCAGGATCACTTCGGTATGGAGTGGCGAAGTGACCACGCCGTTGAACGGTTTGCCATTCACGAAGATTTGCCATCCAGTTGATTGCGTCATTTGCGGGGGGAAGTTGAGACTGGCAAAGCCCACTTGCCAGAGCGTCAAGAAATCGTCTAAGGCCAGGTTGTGCAGCTTCTGGGGAGCCTCGATATGGACGATACCGTCATCGGTATGGGTGTGCATCCAGTAGAAACAACTGCCATCGGAGGCGATGCCTATATCCTGCGGAATCGTTACCATTTTTCCCTGGATATAGATCGTGAGATGGACGTGAATATGATAGCCGAACTGTTCCGCGCTATCGCAGGAGAGACCGCTGATGGGCGGATTGGCGCTATTTTTGGCGACGATGTTCTGGATTTCCAGGTAGATGAAACCGGTCAGGCCCAGCAGGAGAACGCACACGCTGATGGCGGACCACAACAGGATGCGCGCCCGGTGCTGCTGTTTGCGGCGCAGCATACGCGCCGCGCGCCGCTCTTGACGGAGTTCTTCCTGTTCGGGGTCGGTATGCGGGATTAACTGCTGGGTATCCATTCCATCTCCTCGATAGGACGTAGAAAGTGTTCTCTTTTCATTGTATGCAACGGGGTAAATATGCGCTGGTAGCAACGTTGGATAGATGGGGGGTGCATTTAATATGTTTACAATGAGCGCAAATGTTTATGTATCCATCATCGCTTGTCTTGTTGCTTGCTTCATTTACTGTGCGTTGAAATAGCAACTTCAATGATACTTTCATCACCACATCTTAACTTACTTCGTCACTTTAATTGCACCTACTCCTCTTACTGTTCAAAAGGGGATATACGTCCTCGAGTTAACATTGGAAGATAGGAGATTAGAAGACAAGGAGAAACTGCACATGGGAGTCATTTCTCGTCAGCGTTGGCGCATCACCCTACTTTCGGTTGTTACCCTTAGCGCTCTATTTTTTTCCCTCGCCTTCGTTGGCGCATCACCCGTGCATGGGGCAGGGCAACTCACCCAGATAAGTAGTGACCCGTACACCAACCCCGATAGTAATCACAAGACGCAAGTTGAGCCTGACACCTTTGCCTTTGGCAACACCATCGTGTCCGCCTTCCAGTCTGGCCGCTTTTTCGATGGTGGAGGATCCAACATCGGTTTTGCGACTTCGACCAATGCTGGTGAAACCTGGACACACGGTTTCATCCCCTCGTCTACCGTCAACGCGACACCACCGGGGATATATCTCCGTGCCAGTGACGCTTCGGTTGCCTACGATGCCAAACACAAGGTCTGGCTGATTTCATGGCTGGGCATTAAGAATCCTAGCACGGGACCTGTCGATGTGCTCGTGAGTCGTTCGACTGATGGAGGACTGACATTTGGCAAACCCGTCGTGGTGAATGCTTCCGGTGATTTTAACGACAAAAACTGGTCGGTCTGCGATGACACAGCCAGTAGCCCCTTCTATGGCCACTGCTATACCGAGTTCGACGACTTTACCAAACTCAACCGCGTCCAGTTGAGCACCTCTAGCAATGGTGGATTGACGTGGGGCGCGGCAAAGACGACTCCCGACCATACCTGCGTCATCGGTGGACAACCGCTCGTGCAGCCCAATGGGAACGTCATCGTCCCCATAGACGATTGTCTTGAGACGGCGATCCTGTCTATCAGGTCCACTGATGGTGGTGCGACCTGGTCCAGACCGGTCCTTGCTGCACAACTTCTCAATGACGGTCATCCCGGCAATATTCGTTCTCCTGACCTTCCCTCTGCTGAAATTGACAAATCGGGCAGAGTGTACGTGGTCTGGACAGACTGCCGGTTTGAATCCGCCTGCAATGCCGGGAACAATGATCTCCTGCTGATCTCCTCGGCCGATGGCGTCAACTGGACGCTGCCAAAGCGCATCCCGGCCGCCCCGGTCGGCAGTGGTACCGATTTTCTCATTCCTGGCCTGGGCGTTGACAGGAGTACGTCTGGCAGCTCCGCCCATCTTGGGCTTGTCTACTACTACTTCCCGACCATAAATTGCACTCCCAGCACCTGTCAGCTCAATGTCGGCTTCATCTCCTCCACCAACGGGGGGAAGAGTTGGAGTGCGGCAGAGCAACTGGCCGGACCGATGACACTGACGTGGCTACCGCTTACCACACAGGGGTACATGGTAGCTGATTACCTCTCGACTTCCATTGTGCCCGGTGATGATGACGCCACTCCTGTCTTTCAGGTGGCTTTCCCGCCAACACCGCCACCAAACTGTTCCAGCCCGTCGGGCGCTCCAGGCCAGGGCTGTCACCAGGCCACGTATACGACGCCTGAAGATCTGCTGAAGATCATCGGAGGTTCAAGCGTCTCGAATGATGTGGCCCCGTCTAATGTCAGTAAGCCGGGGTTGTCTTCTCCCGCAACCGCCTTCTAACTGTAGCAGCGTACTTTTAGAGATACGAGTGTAGGCCGTCGCTCTTCGTAGGAGTGGCGGCCTACGTTTGTTAATCTGAATGGGCTGCTATAGAACTCACTGCCCGTTTTCTTTTTCTCTCAGGCGTATATATCATGCAATGGATGCATCAGTAATTCGTCAGTGGACGCTGAAGTTTCATGCGAACCCGCAGGCAAGAACGGGATAAGGTTCTGCAAGATAGTGACTTCTGGTATCGTTTCGTCGGGACGCCCAAGCAAGTAGCCCTGCCCATACTGCACCTTGAGTTGTTGTACCAAGGCGAGCATCTCCGGGGTTTCAATGCCTTCTGCAATCACAGATATGCCTGATTCTCGTGCGATGGCGAGGATACCGACAAGGACACTGTATGCCGCCCGATCGGTGAGCGCCCGGCTCAACACTGCGCGATCAATTTTCACGAAATCAACTGATAGCTGACTGAGCATCTCCAGGCCTGCATTTCCTGCCCCTGCGTCGTCGAGTGCGACCTGGAAACCCATCAAGCGCAAGAACTTGACTTTCTGCACGATCTCGTCAAGCTCGACGATGGAGCGCTCGGTAATCTCCAGCACCACGCGGGACGGTGACAGACCGGCCGAGATGGTCGCTTCCAGAAGAGTGGCCCCGGTGAGCAGATCATGGACGAGCGTCTGGGGAGTCAGGTTCAGGAATAGAAGGGCATCAGCGGGTAGCTCTGCCGCACGAGCCAGGATGGCCCGAATACATACGACATCGAGTTTGTGCGCCCGTCCGAGCTTCTCAGCAATATCGAACGCTTCTTGAGGTCCGGCGAAACCATATTCTGTCCCCGGTCGTGTGAGCGCCTCGAAGGAGAGCAGGCGGCCACTTTCCAGGTCCCAGATCGGTTGGAAGGCTACGGAGACGTTACCCTCGGCGAGCAAACGACGCAAGGCGTGAGCCCTGGCCGAGGAGATGATCGAGACCCGATCTCGAATGTCCTCAAATGTTACCACGGTATTGCGGCTCCGTCGCCTGGCTTCAGAGAGAGCCGCATTGGCTTGTTCTTGTAGCATCTCTGCATCGCCCCCGCCTGACTCTGAGACTGCAATACCGATACTCACTGTTGCGCCCAAAAGATGGGACTTAGTGTCCTGGCGCAGTTGTTCCATCGCTATGGCCGCATCTGACAAGGTCGTATTCGGCAGGATCACCGCGAAATCGTCGCCACTTAAGCGATAGGTGTAAGCCGAGAGTTTGGTCTCACGCAGCATAGATCCAAGTGCGGTCAGGACGCGATCTCCCTCGATGTGCCCATACTCATCGTTGATCGCCTTCAACTCGTCGATATCGATGAGCGCCAGTCCGAGCGTCTTGCCCCGGTTGCGGAGACGATCCAACTCACGCTGCATATCCTGCATGTAGGCACGGTGATTTCCCAATCCGGTCAGGTTGTCAGTGAGCGCCGCCTGTGCGAGTCGGGTGATCTCATCTTTCGTCGCTTGCTCGAGTTTGCGCTGGGAGAAACGCAGCGCGGCCCAGAAAATACTCAGCAGGATGAGACCAAGAATAAACGCAAGAGGAGTGCCGATGAGGATCGCGCGTTGTCTCTGGTTGAGTTCATCCAGGCTTTGATTCGCCTGCGTATGGTGTGTGTCAGCAGCCGTATCCACCAGGTGTATTATGGGGCTGTACAGTGGATCAACTTCCGTGTCGTCAATCGTTTCCGCGTGGCTACGATCTCCTACATCAATCGCACTGAACAACTTGTTGATGGCGAGAAAATAGCGCTGCTGAAGTGCACCTACCTGCTGCACAAGGGAACGATCATCTGCTCCACCGTCGTGTGACAAGAGCTGAAAAAGCTGAATGAGCGAAGCGTTGACCTCACGCTCTTGCGTTCGTAGCTGTGGACCTGGCTCAGCCTGATAGTGCCAATCGATCGTTTCCTGAGAACCAACGAGAAGGTGAGCCTCATTATATAAGTCGCTTAACTGTATCGCTGCCCTGGTACGGCTACTTATCTCGCCGGTGGACACCGCTGTCCAGATCGCAAAGCCTGTCAGTGCCAGAAGAACCAGAGCTATGCCCAGAGAACACAAGCGGCTCATAAGATAGGTCTTTTTCAAGCTTCGCACGCCTTTCTCTCCTTGGATGCCGGGTAATGAAGAGAACAGGTACCTGTTCTCGTTTGGAAGTCAGGAGGAGCATGCTATGTACTCACATCCCACCTCTGTGACATGCAGAGAAAAGCGGCAACCAGAAATCGTCTTACTGGGTCTATCGGCATGCAGGCAAAAGTCAATAGGAGGAGTGGCGTGGGGGCAGGGTCTGTGAATTATTGCAATGCAGGTTATTCAATGCTTGTGATCAAGCCTAATCCTTGCGATGATGCTTTCTCTATGGCGTGTAGAAATGCGGCGGCGTGCGTGGGAAGCACCTCGTCGACCAGGCGAAATGCGGCAGGGATGCCTACCTGTTGATAGCGGAAATTGAGGTAATCTTCTTCTGCCTCTGTCTGGTCTGGGAGAATAGTCCCGTCAAGAGATATCGCCAGTTGCCATACTTCATCGGGAGTGAGGTAGCCTGCGAATGCCCCAAATGGCTCGCCAGCTTCATAGCCAAATGGCATTGCCCGGCGTCCGCATGCCAGGTACTCAAAAAGTGCCATGGCGCGCACTGAGATGCTGGCCAGCCAACCTCTCAGGTGTAACAGGTTGAGTTGATGCCCGATGTGTATACCCTGTGCCGCGACAATAGTCTCCACTTCCTCATCTACGTCCAGATCGACCTGCGCAGTTGTATTTGCCAGCTCTGCGCCAGTCCGGGTACCGGCCACATCGGCCGCCTCCTTCGCTACACTTGCCTCTCTTGCCTCGCTCATATCCTTTTCACTCAACTCCCATGCAAAATGCTCGACATTCTTTGATGGTTCCTCGATCTCTTGCGCCAGTTCGCTTAAACCGGCTTCCTCGAGTAGTGAGAGCAGTTCACTGTGGGTAATTCTATCTTCCGATGATAGCTCTTCGTCGCCGGTATCGACGGTTGCTCCCTCTTCTCCACCTTGACTTCCCTGCCAGGGTAAGCAGAATGTTTCGACGATGGCGCCCCAAACGGAACGCAGCGCGTCCGAGCGTTGATAGAGCTGCGGCGCGTGCTTATACAGATAGCGATCACTGAGGGCGGTGAACTGTTCGGCAGAGCAGAGTTTCAGGTATTCACGGCGGCTATAGGGACCGCGCGGCAGCGTTTGCGCGAATGCGCGGGCGCGCGTCCAGACGCGCAATCGCTGCATAGGGTCAGGCAAAAATCGCTCTTCATAGGCACAGCGCGTTTGCTCGAAGAGCTGCAGAGCTGCAATTTCATCGCCTTCGATCAGCCATTGCTCAAATGCTGGCATGACTTGTTCAGCATATACTCCCCAATCAAAACCATGCAGCTGTACGGCCATAAACTCCTCGTTCGTTCTGCGCCAGAAAATATTTCTGATTTCACGGGTCAAATTGCGCACTATGTTCTATAAGCCTGTTATCTGTAGCATTATATTATATGCACAAAAACGTAGATCATGTTTTTGGGGGAGGCAATTTAGTAGAGCGCCCTTTATCGCTATACTGCTGAATCATTGCCCTTAAGTGTGGGTCGCTCAGTATGGCCATATCCGCGGAAAAATCTCCAACCATTTCTTGATCACCTATAACTGGTTGATCGCCTGTCGCGCGCAGTGAATTGCGCCTGAGCCTTTTTTGAATCGTGGGCGACGACGAATCGATTGAATGGCTGATGCCCGCAAAAGGATCGATGCCTGGTGCGGAATTACTCGTGGGCCGATTGGTGGGCGTGGGATTGTTCGCGTGAGGGGCAGGCTGCTGATTGACTGAGGAAGCATTGGGAAAGGGCGCGAAGCTGCCAGGAGCGGCAAAACCACCGGGCTGTGGAATGTACTGGTTGTTGCGAGCGCCAGGATTACCCCTCGGCATGTTGGAAAAAGGTGTGATAGTAGGTGCATAAAAAGAACTGTTGCCGGTTGCTGTGAAGGGAGGGCTGAACATATTCGCCTGTTGTTGCAGGTCATCTGTGCGTGTGCGTTTCCAGGGAGCTGCCCCACTGGGAGGCAATTTTTTCGCCGGCATTGGCAGCAGGGGTTTGCGCAAAAAAATCCATCCAGGGATAAACAGGAATCCGACGATCGCAATACCTGACAGGCCAACCACGATGTACATGTAAGGGAAGCCATTGTCCGCCGGTGGGCCCTGATTGTTTGATGGGGTGGGTGTTATGCCTGGCGTTTGATTCTGACCTGTTCCTGGCGTGATAACGGCTGTCGCCGTCGCACTGCCTGCCGGTGTCGGACCAGGAGTTGTGGTTTGTCCAACAGTTGCCTTTGGTGACGGCTGCTTAGTGGCAGCAGGTGTAGTTGTGGGTGAGGGATTGGGTGTGCCGGTACTTGTGGAAGTCGGTGAAGGCGTATTTGTCACTGTAGGCGATGGTGTGTTGGTAGGTGTAGGAGATGGTGTATTGGTTGGCGTAGTTGTAGGAGATGGTGAAGGTGTGGTCGTTACTGTCGGTGATGAAGTATCGGTAATGATCGGTGTACCGGCAGCTGCGCGTTTAGCGATTACCTTGCCACTGATCTGCTGAAGAGACACATTTGCATGTGTCGATGTAGCGACGATAATAATGCTGTAGCAAGAAACGCCTAAGAGCATGAACGAAAGAATACCAATGCCGTACTGGAGCAAGGCGGGCCTGGCAAATAGGCGTTTACCCAAACGCATAGGCTTGTGTAATTCTGACGGCGGACCATCTTTCATTTTACTTTTCCTCGACAGCTCCCTGGCACCATTTAGGGAGTTATTTTGTGCTTACTTCATCCAGGCGTGGCCGTGGTGGGGCAAATAAACCTGTCTGGACCTGCCGCCGTAAAGCTTCTAGAGTTGGATCGAGAGGTACGGGCTCCACACCGTTACCGCCTGGCCCAGGCGTCATGCCGGCATAAGATGGCACCGGTGACTTCTGCGACGGGATAAACGAAGGCGGCCCGCCGGGCTGGAAACCATTGGCCGGTGAAGCTAGCTGCGTGGACAAATTAGTTTGAATAGGGACGCTGTCTGGTGGCGGCGTAAAGATACCAGTAGGCCAATTGGGAGGATATGATCCATTTCCGCCGGGATTAGCATTGAACCCGTTGGGAGGTAGTCCTCCATTGTTCATGAAGGTCCCCGGCTGCCTTGACCAGGGACTCGGTGCTGCGCCAGCGGGTGGGAAAGCTAGCCTCACTTGCACCTGTGGCAGCGCGGCCGCAAGTGTTGAACGTCTACGCCGCACAAACAGAACAATGATAAGGATAGTAATCAACAGGAAGAGCGTGCCTGCCACACCGCCGACCAGGAGGAGCATGTTGGGTGGATTGGTTGTGCTTCCCTTGCTGCCAGAGGTGGCGTTGGTTGTTGGGGTCGAATTTCCGCCCGTAGTTTGAGTGATTACTGGAGTGGGCGTTGCGCCTGTTACCGCTGTTGTGCTAGCCTGAACCGTCGGCGTATTTGCGGGAGTCGGGTCGGCTGCCGGCGTAGCGGTCGGTGAGGGCGTAGGCGACGGTGTTCTGCCGGGTGTAGGTGATGGCCGCACCGTCGGCGCATTATAGATAAAATTCACCGATGAAGAGAGTGTCGGCGGTTGTCCACTGCCCACAATCGCCTCTATCATATAAGGTCCGCTTCCCATTGATGTGACCGGCACAATAAAATTCACCTTCGCCACGCCGTTGCTATCTGAAGTAGTACCGTTTATACCAAATTCGACTTGATTACTCATGGATACCCAGTAGAAGTTGACCGCCGTCCCCTGGGGGTAATAGTTTGACGCGGTAATGGTTGCCTGCTGTCTTTCCACCAGTGTGCCAGGAGAGACCGATACCCGTGGTGGCGAGGTTGAGAGTTCGTTAAAGGACCCGGCAATAGCGATAGTGCCGGCAACGGTTACGCATACTGTATAAGTACCCAATGCGGTACCCTGCGGCCAGCGAAACCAACCATTGAAGTTGCCGCCTTGCAAGATGCCAGTTTGTGAATCCGCCACCGTGGAACAGTTGGAGTTACTCATGTAGCCGAAAGTGGCCTGCGTGCCATCAGCCTCAGACCAGCCAGTACCGTTGACCGTAATGGTGGTTCCTACCGGCCCCGAAGTTGGGCCGCTTGTTGCACTGCCTGTTCCGCTATTGCTCACTGCAAAAACATGCGAACGGAATGCTGTAAAGAACAATGCTGCCAGACACAGCATTACGATCCCTACAATCCTGGCACCTCTGACAACCGGCAAAGCGCTCGCTCCCCACTGCGTTTGATTGGTTTGCTTTTGCATAGCGATAATCCTTCATAACCCAGCATCAAGATAGGTGCGAGTGACCTGTAAAACCTGTGTGACTTCCCCCTATGGTGCGAGTGTAGAGGAGGTAGAGTTTATATGTCAAGCAATAGGGCAATTTGTACTACTTTCCTTGCTTCTAGCAGCTCAATCTCAACCTGGTGGTGCTAATGATCTGCCTGTCCATGCCGATAAACAACGGTGAAGCACAGCTTTCACTACTGTGATTGAGTAGAACACCCAGGTCAGGAAAAGTATATGGTCATAGATTCACCGTCCCAGGTAGTTGTGCCACCTGAACAATCGTATTCCCCGGAACTGGCTTTCCAACCTTCTGATATGCCGGAGCAACGCAAGCTGCCGGCAGTGTTGGGGACGCGGGACCTGACGGTATTAATGCTGCTGATTGTTCTATTTGTTGCAAATAATGATGGTGTACAGTTCGGCGGTCCCGCGGCGTTTGTCTACTGGGTGCTGGGTCTGCTCACCTTTCTCGTTCCCTGCGCGTTTGTCACCCGCTGGCTGGCACTGCGCTATCCGGGGCAAGGCGCTCCCTATCTCTGGGCGACACGTATTCTCGGTCAAAGGTGGAGTTTTTTTTCAGCCTTTTGCGCCTGGTTGCCAGGTGTGCTTGCCGTCGTCTCAGCAATACAAACTGGTCTGATCTTCATTCAGTATCTTGTTCCAACGTGGTTTACGACCCCGTTACAGCAAGGTATCGCCATCGTGTTCATCCTGATTGTGCCAACAGCCATCGCCTGTTTGCCGTTGCGCTGGGTCAAACGCATCCTGCTGGTGCTGGCCACTCTTTATGTAAGTGTCTTTCTACTGCTGGGGTTCGCTGGCGTATGGTGGCTTTCGGTGGGACACCCGGCAGCAACAATGTTGACCAGCCCGCAAATGTGGCTGCCCACCCAGGGAAACTTTGCCGTCTACGGAGTAGTCATCCTGGCATATCTTGGTGTGGATATTCCCCTGTTCATGGGTAGCGAGCTTCGTGGTGGAACACCGGGAACCAGGCGTGCCACAGCGTTTGTCTGGTGGGGGTCAGCGATTGCGTTTCTCGCCTACATGATGGGAACCTTTGGCATAATGGTGATTGTGCCGTCTTCTGCATCGAAAGGCATGGGAGCAAATATCCTTGCCATCCAGATGGTTTTTGGTGCAACAGTTGGTACAGCGACGGCGATCGTACTTGCTGTAAGCCAGGTTGCGCTTACCATCGCCTATATCCTCATGTTTTCGCGCTTGCTGGTGGTTGTTGCTCAGGACCGCCGCCTGCCCATATCACTGGCAAAGGTCAATCGCTACGGAGTACCGGCCTTCAGCATCGTTATACAGGGGTTCATTGTCGCTATTGTGGCCGTCCTGTCCCTGATCCTTTTACCAGTGCTCTTTGGCTCAGTGATACGTCCAGATGACCTGGCTTTAGCCATCTATAACGTGCTGCAAGCGGGAACAACCGTTATCTGGGTATGTACGATTGTCCAGCTTTTCTGGTTCGTCCTCTGGCTCCTCTACCAGCGGAAAAATCGTATCGAACTTCCGAGCAGGCAGCGTTTAACCCTACTGGTGATGTCCCTGGTAGGTACCGGGGCCTCTCTGATCGGCATCTGGGCGACCGTTTCCAGTTCCTGGCTACCTACTTTAATTCCCAATAGTAACTGGGCTATACTTGTTCTGGGCATTACGATAATTTCGTTCCTGGTTGGCCTGGTCGCCAGTGAAATCCCACGAGCCCACGCCTTGTTGAGCGAACAGAAGTCTCTCAATGATCGCGAGGTGATGCTGCGCTCGCAATTGCAGGAAGCCTACGATCAACAGCAAGTGATGGTATTGGAACTGGATCAGCTCTATCGAGAACAGGCCCGGGCCGCTATCACCGATGCCGTCACCGGCCTGCCCAATCACCGCGCCATCATGAGCAGGCTCGATGAAGAACTGTCGCGCTGTCAGCGTACCGGCAGCTCGTGCGCTTTCGTCTTTGTAGACCTGGATCATTTCAAACGCGTCAATGATACCTATGGCCACCGCGCCGGTGATGCTATCCTGCGCGAAGTCGGCAGTCGCCTGCGCGCAACGATACGCCTGGAAGACTTTGTGGGACGCTATGGCGGCGAGGAATTTGCCTTCATCTTAACAAAGACAGATGTGCTGGGCGCGAATCAAACGGCGCAGCGTTTACTGACCGCGCTCAACTCACAACCCTTTAATTGGCAGATGGAAGAAACGCAGGCAGTGGCGCCGATTGCCGTCAGTGGCAGTATCGGTGTAGCCATCTATCAACTTCATGGGGTTACGCGTGAAGAACTGATTGAATGCGCGGACCAGGCTATGTACCAGGCCAAAAAGGGTGGCAGGAATCGCGTCTGCATCGCTGACGTGGAGCCTGCTCCTTCAAGGGAAATAATCCTCCCTGATGAGCTGCGCGAAGCAGGTGATCAAAATGTGCGTGAAATCGTAGGTATGCAGGCGCTTACCGCTGCCGCCGCCGCACGTGATGTCGGAACCTGGGTGCACGCCCATCGACTGGTAGAATTTGCCGTCGCCACCGCCCGGAAACTTGGTCAATCTGAGGAAGATTTGCGCCTACTGCGTCTGGGGGCCATCCTGCATGATATCGGTAAGATCGGTATTCCCGACGCCATCCTCTATAAGCCGGGGCCATTGACTGGGGAGGAATGGGTAGTGATGCGCACGCACCCGGATATTGGTCGCCAGATTCTCGAGGAGATAGGCGGCATCTTCCAGCAATTGGCTACCATCGTTGTGGCCCATCACGAACGCTGGGATGGCACGGGCTATCCTAATCAACTGGCAGGCGAAGCCATACCCCTGCATGCTCGTATTCTCACCGTAGTGGATGCATTCGATGCGATAACTTCTCGTCGCGTCTACCGCGGGCCGTTGTCTGTGCTCCAGGCCAGGGCCGAGTTACTACGCTGCTCAGGCAGCCAGTTTGACTCACAGGTGGTAGAGGCATTTCTCCAGGTGCTCGACGAGCAGGGAAATGCCGGTGTGTCAGGCCCACTCGTGGAAGCGCTTCCACCCGAATTAGCGACCGAGGCCAAATAAATCTCTGTGGGGTGGGGACGCTTGCGTCGCCGCCTGGATGCGGGTGTGCACTCCCAACTTGGAGAAGATATTGCTCACATTTCAGCAGCGTGTTCGTGGGAGATTGAAGCTGCCAGAAGAGCATTGCCAACGGTGAGGGTGCTACAAAAACCCTTCAGAATGGCAACCCTTCTGGCAATGATGAAAGCATTTTCAACTTGAACGCTTCCCGCTCAGTATAAAGTATCGAAGTTGTGAAAGGACGAGCAGGCAGCATCTTACAGCCGAGGAACTGTCCTGCTATATCAAACAAGAATTAGCAAAGAACGGGTAGGCTAAAGATGAGTAAGAGGCACTCCTCAAGGGGTGCCTCTAGAACATGTAGAGGAAATCAGCTACGCAAAATCGCGCAGCAGGTGCACCTGGATCGGGTGCCGCAGCGTGCGCAGCGCCTTGACCTCGATCTGACGAATGCGTTCGCGGGTCAACTTAAAGAAGGCGCTCAGCTCCTCCAAAGTATGGCAATGACCATCGTGCAGTCCATAACGGAGTTCGATCACCTGGCGTTCGCGCGAGTTCAGCGTCTCCAGCGCGTGTGTGATCTGGTCACGTAGCGCCTGGTGGGTCACGACGTCCGCCGGAGCCGTTGCGCGCGTATCCTCCAACGTATCGGCCAGGTGGTATTGCTCATCGTCAATCAGGGGCGCATCCAGCGAAATAGGGGTCTCGGCCATGCTTTGCAGTTCAACCACGCGCTCCTTCGTCAGCCTGGCGGCTTGGGCGATCTCCTCCGCGACGGGATCACGTCCCAGTTCCTGGTAGAGATTACGAGCGATGCGTTTAATCTTATAGATCAATTCGACCACGTGTACCGGAATGTGAATTGTGCGCGTATGCTCCGCGACGGCGCGGCTGATCGCCTGGCGGATCCACCAGGTCGCGTAGGTGCTGAAACGGAAGCCGCGCGCGGGATCAAATTTCTGCGCGGCGCGAATGAGTCCCAGGTTGCCCTCCTGCACAAGATCAAGCAGGCCAATCCCATGATTATTGTAGCGTTTGGCGATGCTCACAACCAGGCGTAGATTCGCTTCTACCAATCGCTGCTGCGCCTCCATATCTCCATCCACCACCCGCCACGCCAGGGCCTGTTCCTGTTCGCCGGTCAAGAGGGGAAAACGCCCGATCTCCGCGAGATACTGTCGAATGGCGTTATCAACGCCCAGGTCGTCTTCCGCATCCTCATCCTCACACTCCTCTTCCACCTCCTCGATGTCCTCTTCCTCCTCATCCTCAAATACATCATCCTCAAATACATCATCCTCCAGGCGCAACATAGACCGCGTCAGTCGCTGGTCCTCTACACCCTGCAAAGCTCTCTTTGCCAATGCTACCATGTTAAACCACTCCTTTACCTCTAATCCACTTAACACAAATATTTCGGGAATAGATAATCAACCGGAAAATATTTCCAGTTTTCTCCCCCCTGCTCCCTATTCTTGCAAGATATGTGCCAATCTACATATAAACCGATTTTTCAAATGCATCTATGCAGGAAGCGCCTTTTCATGCAGTTTCATTACATGCCCCTGCTACATTCAATGGCGTCAATGCCGGTCGCTTTCCTGGAAATTTTTTCCGTTCGCTGTGGATTTTCCCCCACCTTTGAGCCGTGCTAACACATTTGAGGCGAACCACGCACTTCAACCCAAATTGGCCGAAAAAGCCGTTTATTTCATTGTGTCTGGGACGAAACTCTTGAACAGGTCTGGGGTGACCTTTATTTCACGCTTTTGTTGGATAGGGAACAGGTGGATGAAACAGTATCTCGTAGCGAAAGAATAGACGTATGCAGACGGATAATTGGCTGACAGATAATAATTACGATCAATGTCCTATGTGTAGTAAACTGTTGAGACGCGGAGCAGGGATATGCTACGCCTGTGGTTTTACCCTCAATCCATCGCCTGTATTTCCAACGCCAGCGGCGCAAGCAACATCGGCGGTCTGGATTGATCCCACTATGCATGGCTATCAATACGTTATGCCGCATCAATCTGGTGGTCAGCCCGGAAGGGAACGCGTCGTACCATCTGCCCCCCAACCCAGGAGACAACCCGATCCAACAACGCCCATTCCTCCACGCGCATCCGCGCATCCAGCTCAGCCCGGTACAACTCGCCGCTTTCCGGCCAGCCGGTACTTTGCCAATGGAGGAGAGCAGCATCATAGAACAACGGGGAATCTCAAAGGACCAGTTCCAGCAGCGTCGCCTGTCTGGCAATACGAATCGTCAGATTACGAAGCTGCCGGGAGCCTTCCGGCGCTTTCCATGTTCGTGCCGGAAGCGCCAACACAGCCGCAACGGCCCGTTCGCGCGCGTGCAACGCGCCGGTTGCCCGAAATCGACGAGATCGATACCGTTCCCCCTGGCTCACCCGGGTCGTCGGTCCCCACTTCCTATACTGCACAGAACGGATACAACCCGCACAACGCACCAACAGCGCCTATTTCTCTGCGCCTCGTACCAGCTCACTCGACCGCGCTACAAGCATCGTCGGGCTCATCCTGGACGGCTGGCGGAGCGAGCGTTTCGCCCTATGCACGGCTGCTGGTGAACCCGTCGAAACGCAGGAAGCGGATCATCACCCTTAATCCGCTGGAGCATTTGCGCTGGTGGCTCTTGCGCCCGGGACGCATCGAATTTATGCTGTGGCTGGGTGGCACTCTGCTTTTGATCGGCGTGACCTGTGTGTTATTGCTCGTTTCAGCATTCAGCTTTCAGTGGTTCATTCCGGGCGTTCCTGCTCCCCTAAGTACAAGCAATAGCGGGACGCAGAGTCATATCGCAAGCATAACTTCATCACCGGGCCTGTGGATGGAACGCGTGGATAAAGGGCTTGTAGTTCCCGGCCAGCCTGTTCAACTGCGCGGGCGTGGCTTCAGTCACTCGAGCCGGGTCACATTTTCTCTTGATGGGTCGCTGCCTTTATCTGATCAAGATGGCAACCCCGGCTCGACGCGCACTGATGACCATGGAACCTTTGATACCACGCTCTGGCTGGGCAGCGGAAACGGATGGGTTCCTGGAAGCCATATCATTATAGCGCGAGACGTCGCCACCGGACGGCTTGCAGTCACCAACATTGTGCTGGCCGCCAGCACGAATGGGACCATCGCTACGCCCGTGAGCACTTCAACGCAGGGCGTAACCCATACCCCGACACCTACTACTACGCCAGGTGTGCAAGGCTCTCCGGTCAATAAAACGCCTGTGCCCACGTCACCAACACCGACCACGCCCGTCGCCTCGCCATCTCCATCACCGACGCACGCGCCGACTAACACGCCAACCGTGACACCGACGGTAAAAACCACTCCGACAGTAACACCAACGATGAAAACCACTCCGACTGTGACTCCTACCGGGGCAGCGCACAGTCCAACCGCCAGCCCCTCCACAGGTGGCTCCAACCTGGGCAATGACCTCAATGCGAGCGGAGGTACGTCTTTTGGCGCGCGGCTGACGACTGTTTCTCCACTGGTATGGGTGATGGTGGCGTGTTATAGCCTCTCCATGGCGCTGTTAGGAGTCGCCGGCGTTCTCTACAAACGGCGGCAATAACTGCATAGCATGATGAACCTGGAGAAGCATTGCCCGTATTACATTAGGGGCTGCGATTACAAAAAATCGTACTAGACATTGTGGCCCTGCATAATATAATTCCTTTGTGATTTGTGTACGTGGGATGTAGTTTTAGAGAGGAGACCTGGCAATGCAATATACAGGTGTAAGCATGACCTCTATTTTCACTCATGAGAAAAGCACCTCAACTATTTCAGATCAGCTGCTCCGTTCCCCCTATGTCCTGGTAGTTGACGACGATGAAGCCATCGTTTCCGTCCTCTTGCTTCTGCTTGAGGGCGAAGGGTTCTCCGGCATCGGTATAACGGATAGCCGCGATGTTTTCCCCTTTTTATCGCAGCTAGATACCGATCAGTTCCCCTCGGTTATCCTCCTGGACTTGATGATGCCAGTGCTATCCGGCTACGAAATTGCCGACAAATTTTCGCAAAGCGAACGCTATCGGCATCTTCCCATCATCATCATGACGGCAGATGGCCGTATTCGCGGTGCCAGCTCCGTTCAGGGAGCGATAGATTACGTCGCGAAACCATTCCAGATCGATGCCTTGCTGACCAAATTGAAGAGCCACCTGGATCGAAGTACTAGCTAATTTGGTTCAGGCAAAGCAAAGTTGAAGACCTCTTTCGTTTACTACTGGTAGATGGGCTGAAGATGGCCCTTTCAGGCTGCTACACAGCAGGCTAGTAGCTTTTTACACACCGCGCATTACAGGTATAACCGATTGACACAAAAAGTTGATACCTTAGAGTCTTGTTCTATTTCATCAGATTGACGATAATTGTTGATATTAAGTACTCGTTTCAATAAACCGGGGTCCTTATCAACAAACTCACCAGGGCAGGAGTTGAAGTTTTTGTATGCATCGTAATCGTAGTAGTTTTGCCTTTAGACCTCTTAGACAAGGATTTTCGATCAAATCAACCTATGCTAAAGCTCTTCGTATTGTGTTCGTTTGCTGTTCACTTGTAGCAAGTGTCGCATTCGCATTCGCTGTATTGATTCATGCGCATTCAGCAGCGCACGCGGACCCAACGCTTATTCAAGCGAGGGTGCCACAGTTCAATTCTTCGTTTAACCAGGACCCCTGGGGCATTGCAGTTGATAGCGGTGGCCATGTCTGGGTAGCTGAGCCGCAGTGCGATCCAAATGTCAGTGCTGTACCCATTTGCGGTCATGCTGTTCAAAGCGGTATTCTTGAATATTCCTCAAGTGGTTTTAACAGTAACTCGTCCCCTATGCAAAAGCTCCAGGTGCCTGCTGGATACTCCAGCCCATTTTTTCTTGCCTTTGATAGCAATGGGAACCTCTGGTTTACCGAGCCTGTCACCAATGCCATCGGGGAATACGATACGAAGGGCATTTGGCACCAGTGGAGCGTCACTACCGCAGGCGCCAGTCCCCTTGATCTGACCTTTGATCAGTTCGGACATCTCTGGTTTACCGAATTGAGCGTCAATAAAATTGGGGAGTTTGATCCGGTAACAGATAAAATGATCAATGAATTTGCGACGCCGACATCTAATAGCCAACCCTATGGCATAACCGGACCAGACCCCACAACGCATTCCATCTGGTTTACCGAAAATAATGCTTCGGTGCATCGCATCGGGCAAATCACACCCAGGGCCGATGGCACCATCAGCGGCAGCATTAATGAATACCTGACCAATACGGCGCATGGGGGTATCACTCCTCACCTGATCACCTATGATCACCAGGGCCATATCTGGTGGAGCGACGGATATGCTGGCACAATTGGGCAACTGGTCATCAGCCAGGCCTCGAATGGCACGAATCAGGGCGTGACAGAGTATAATGTGCCCGCTCCTGGTTGCTCCGGATCTTGCGGCTCACACATATCTGGCATTGCCGTAGATAGTACCGGCACCGTCTGGTTCGATGATTCGCTCAGCTCACGTTATGGCTCGTTCACTCCAGGAACGAATACATTTAGTATATATGTCATAGGGGGATGCGTCACAGGTAATTTGCATCCGCATGATGGGCTGGCCGTTGATGGCAATAATATCTGGATAAGTGAAGAGTTCGGCGATAATCTCGACGAGGCGCTTCCAGGTATGGTTACGAATCCGACACCATGTTCATCGCCAGTTTCCAGCCCATCGCCGTCTCCCAGTCCAACACTCACTCCGACACCTACAGGTACTCCGCCACCGCCAGTAGCGGTGAATAAGCAATGGTACTTTGCGGAAGGGCGCGTCGGAGCAGGCTTCAACGAGTTTCTCTCGTTGGAGAACCCGACCAGCACCACCTGCCAGGTGAATATCGAATATCTCTACACGCCTGATAGAGGCAGCTCGCAGACAAAGACCATTCCAGTCAGTGTAGCCGCAAACTCGCGCTATACCGAGGGCGTCGATGGCGACCTGGGTACTAACCCCAGGAGCATCGGCATCTCTGATTCGGCCATTGTCACCGTGGATAACGGAGTCACACCCAACTGCACCGGAATCGTCGCCGAGCGTCCCATGTACTTTAATGCTCTTGGTGTAAACAGTGGCAGCGATGTGCTGGGGGTAACCAAACTGGGCACCAGTTTCTATATTGCTGATGTGGCAGTAGGAAGCCAGCCGGGCGGCGGCAGCTACGCCTCGTTCCTGCCCATCTTGAACCCACCGGGCGGGCAGAGCGCGACCGTCACGGCCACCTATTATGCCAACGGCGTGCGGGTCGGTGCGCAGACAGCCGCCGTCCCGGCAGGCACACGCGGCACGATTTTCCCTGACAACTTCTCACCCGCTTTGCCGACGCATGTGTCGGTGGTGGTAACATCGACCCAGCCGGTGGATGTGGAACGACCCACCTACTTCAGCAACATCAATGGGGGCAATGCTGGAACCGTTTCCGGCGGAGCGGATGTGATCGGGGTGCAGACGCTTTCCACTGACTGGTTGTTTGCCGAGGGCTATACCGGCGGCAGGTTCCAAGAGAACTTCGTCATCGCCAACCTGGATACGACCGCCAACGCGAAGGCTACCGTGACCATCACGCTGGAGTATCCTGATGGCACCACCCAGCAGGCCACCGTCTCGGTGCCCACGCTGAGCCAGGTCAACTGGAACGTCAACGCCAACGTCACTCCCCTCGAGCGGGGCCAGAGTGTCTCGGCGGAGATCACCTCATCGGGGGCCAAGATTGTAGCTGAGCGCGAGATGTTCTTCTATTATAACCACAATGCCAATGGGCGCAGTCTCTCTGCGGTGGGAGGGACGGATGTGCTTGGCCAGGTTGGACCTGCCGCCTTTACCACCTATACCTTCGCGGAGGGCTACACCAACATGGGCTACGACGAGTGGTTGACGCTGCAAAACCCGACCGGCAGCTCGGAGACGATCAATGTGACGCTCTTCAATGCGGTCGGCAATAGCTACGCCTTCTCAGTGACGGTCAAGGCGCATTCGCGTGGCACGGTGGATATCGTCAACGTTGTGTTGCACAATCTCTACCGCAATGGGGATGGTTTTAAGGGCTTCGAGGTCTCCATGACGGTGCAGACCGCCAGTGGACCCTTCGTCGCTGAGCGTCCCATGTACTGGAACACCTCCACTACCCAGGGCGGCTCGGATATTATAGGCTATACGGGCAGCTGATAAACTAAAGCAAGGGCAAAAATACGTGTATATAAATAAGAAAAAAATTATGCTGAGTCTTGTTTCTTTGAGCGTGATGTTAGCCAGTTTGGCGCTGGCATCGGGCCTGCTGGGTAAAGGCGTTCATTCTATCTTTGCCCAGTCAAATGGAGTTACCGTAACGGACTTTTATATTCCCAGCGGTCAGGACCCCTGGGGTACGGCCTTTGATAGCAGTGGGAATGTATGGGTAGCGATTCCCGGTTGTGATCCTGCGCCGACGTGCAGCAGCAATACGCCTCCCGGTAAGATCGCTGAATATAACCCTGCCAATTCAAACTGGATCACGACCTACCAGCTTCCATCTGGTTTCGCGCAGCCGCTTTTCCTGGCGTTCGATGCACAGGGCAACCTCTGGTTTCCCATGCCGATGGCGAACTCTATCGGCATGTTGAACCTGCACACATCGACGTTCCAGCAGTGGTCGGTGCCAACTGCCAGTTCAGGCCCCTGGGATATCGCCATCGACCACAATGGTAAGGTGTGGTTCACAGAACATTACACGAACAAAATTGGGGAATTTGATCCTGCCACGCAAAACTTTAAGGAAGTTGCTACACCGGCCTCGAACAGCCAGCCCTATGGCATCGTGGTAGATTCCTCCAATAATGTCTGGTTTACCGAAAATAACTCGTCGGTGGCGCTGATCGGCGAATATACCACGGGCGGCGTATTGAATGAATATAAAATTCGTGCCAGTCCACCCGGAGGACTTACCCCTCACCTGATAACTGAGGACCCCAGTGGGAACATCTGGTGGACGGAGGGTTTTGTGTCGATGCTTGGCAGGTTAAAGGTTTCCCAGGCGGTACCGGGTACAAATCAGGGTGTGACCGAGTATGCCTATCCCACTTCGTGTAATACCTGCGGGTCGCATAACTCCGGCATCAGCGTAGATAGTAACGGCCTCGTCTGGTTCGATGACTCATTGCAGGGCATCTTCGGCTCATTCCCCGACAGCGGTAGTGGGAGTTTCTCCAGCTACCAGATACCTACGAACAAGGGTCACGCGCATGATGGTTTGCATGTCGATGCGCTTAATCGTGTCTGGTTCAGCGAGGAGTTCGCCAATAAGCTGGCAGAGGCTGTGCAGAATAACGTACCCACGCCTACCCCATCGGTTGGAAGTTCGCCCACGACTACGCCAACGAAGACGCCGTCGCCAACCGTAACACCATCGCCAACCGGGTCGCCGGGGCCTACCCTGGGCCAGGATACCTTTCAACGAGGCAACCAGAGCTTCTGGGGGCAGGCCTCCGATGGTCAGACCTGGGGCGGCGACGCCAACACTTCCAGCGTATTCTCTATCAAGAACAATGCCGGGCAGTTGTCCAATGGCAGTACGAGTTATAGCGCTGTGCTTGGGCCGGTAGCGACAAACGCACAGGTCCTCTTCAGCGGCTCAATAAGCACGTTCAACAATACCAACCTTGGGGCTGTGTTACGCTGGACCGACGGAAACAACTGGTATAAGGCCTATATTGACGGAAGCAGTCTTGTCTTACAGAAAAAGGTCAACGGTTCAACGACCAGCTTGAAAACAGTCTCGTTTGCTGCGACCGCGGGAACCTCGTACACCCTGCGCTTCAGCATTGTTGGCTCGACACTTTCGGCGAAGGTATGGAAAACCGGTACTACCGAGCCTACCAGTTGGATGGCGACTGCCACAGATAGCAGCTTCTCAACTGGCTACTGCGGCTTACGCATCCTGGCTCAAAATGGGGCTATAGCCACCATCACATCGTTTGTGGCAACATCCCAATAGAGCGGTGAGTCGAAAATACCCGCTGTACGGCTGAGCGTTTCGCAGGAAACGTCACTTGATAAAGATGAAATTGCTTCCAGGGCGACCGCGCGGTCGCCCTGGAAGTGGATGGCCTCTATACGTAGACGTGTCGCCCCTCACGTGGTACAATGCCATGCATCAGACACGCGGACACCCTGATATAGCGCATCCATATACCGTAATGAGCAAAAAGCACGAAAAAATGTTTTGAAAGGCAGCGTAACTATGCCAAGAGGGCGAAAAGGGCCTCCACAGGAAAGTATCGATAGTATCCTGCTTGCGATGAGCCGCCGAGATGATATTGACCCGACCACTTTATCCCACTATTTTGATCGCCTGGATGAAGAGTGGACCGACGGAGCAAGAGAGAAGGTACTCCATTTACTGCATACTAATGATATCACAGCCCATTCTGCTGCTGTCCTTATTCTCTCCGAACTGGCGACGAACTTTGACCTGGAGGAATTAGAAGATGTGGTCGCCGACCCAACCGTGAGCGATATGGCAAAACTGACGCTAGCGCCGGTCCTCAAAGAACTTGGTTCGGAAATGGCCGATGATGGCATCATCGAATATCTCAATGACCCCGAAGCGGCCATGCTCCAGATGCAGATTCGCCTGCTTGAACTGGTAGGGCAAAGCGAGCTGGGCGTCGAATCAGTCCTGGAAGATGTGCTGAGCATGCCCATGGATCGCCGTCTCGGCTTTATCAACTGGCTGGGCATGAGCCAGGATCCGCGCGCTTCCAAATTACTGATCCCGCTGCTCGAAAATCAATCGACCAAGGTGGTCCTGGCGACAATTGAGTCGCTTGAACAATTGGGACCTGTCGCCGCGCACCAGTCGATCCCGGCCCTCAACTACCTGCTTGCCAACAGCGCTAATCGGCAGGTCAAACAAAAAGCGCGCGCCGCGTTAGGCCGCCTCACCATGCAATCCAGTCCAGGCACAGAGGATGCTGCTATGGCTGAGGTGCTTCAAATTCAACAACAACCCCTGCACGAAGCGCGTGTCAGCTTTGTTGATGGCTCCGGTGCCCAGATGGTCATCCTGTCCTGGCAGCGCCCGGATGGCTTGTTGAAAGGCGTCAACGTCCTGTACCAGGATGAATGGGGCATTAAAGATTGCTATGGCACGGATGAGATGGAGATGGAGCGCTGGACTGAACTGGTCGAGAGCATGGAAGAACAGGGTTTCGGCAGTTTCAAGGTTCCCCTTGCCTACTGCCACGCCTTGATCACCGAAGCGCGCGCAATCAATAAACGCACGCGCCACAAAGTCCCGGTGGCCTATGCTGTATGGCGGCCTTTCATTGAAGGTGATGATGCGAATAAAAAACAAAATCCCCCCGTTATGACCTTGCTTGACCGGCGTCCGTTTACGCCGGAAGTCGCGACATTGGCGCAGCGGGGCGACGAATTGTACGCCTTGTCGGAATTTGAGTCATGGTTTTACGACCCCTTCGCCAATATCCGCTCCTATGTTGGCCCTTATACCTCCATTCTCGGCAATATGCAGTCTCCCTCGCGCAGTCGTAAACGCAAAGGGACGCTGCAGAAGGCTGATACCCACAAAGCCGACCTGGAAGCGATTGTCAGTGAAGCCCTCGATAAGGTGATTGATACCAAATGGCGCGTGCTTTACGAAACCCGTCTGCGTCGCCAGGGCGCGCTCTTCCAATTAGTCGAGCGCACCAATGATGCCAGGCTGGTCAGCGCGGTTGCCTCAACACTGCATCCCGATTCGGGTGTACTACCGCGAAACCAGCCGTTCCTGCGCGCGATGATGCACCGCTCGCTCGAAAATGGCCTGCTGCGCCTGATGACCGAGGCCTTTGAAAACGGTCCCTTTGGCGGCCTGCCGCTTGATTTTTTATCAAATGAAGATGATTTACCGTTCTAAACGTGCGTAGGGACCCGGTTTATCGCGCCCCAAAGCATTGCTTTCTACCACAAAGGATTCATGACCAGTCCTGTAATCAACTTGGGATAAAAATAGGTAGACTTCTGCGGCATGCGGTCGTCTGCCTCCGCGACTTCGCAGATTTGCCGGACTCGCGTCGGATTTAACAGCACCGCTACCTGCGCCTCTCCCTTCTGTATGGCCTGCAATGCCTGCTGGGTGTCGCGAGTGTAGCGCACGTGTGTGCCAGCAGTGAGATCATCGGTGGTCAGCCCTAGCAGCGCCTCTAATATCAGGGTATGGGCCACAGCTACATCCAGCGAATTCCACGCCGTCGAATGCCCGCTTTGTTCCATACGCGCCTTGCCCTGCTCATTCAGGCTCACCAGCCAGCTTTGCTCAGCCGTGCAAATTACACATGAAGGGACATCTGCATCGGCCTGTGCCAGCATCTGTAGCGGCACCTCCGGCGGATAGTCCCCCATTGCAAGTTCACGCACCATGAAGTACTGCCCCAGCCGCTGGTTGCTCAATGCAGCAAGCGCATCCTGGCTCAGGGAAGAGACCAGGCGATGCGTCGGCAATACCAGCAGGCCAGGATCATCCAGATCGATCAAGGCCATCAAGACAAAATTAACGGCGTCGTCGCTATGCAAGTCTTTGCGCATAGCCAGCACTTCTTCGCGATAGTTCAGCGCTGTTTCGTAGCGATGGTGTCCATCGGCAATATATAATCGACGCTCGGAGAAGAAGTCCTGGATAAGCGCGATCGATTGTTCATCTGTGATCGCATGCAGGCGATGCTCCTCCTGCGCCTCGTCGATAATCTTTATCTCCGGGTCGGCTGCATAGCTGCTGAGGAGCTTGCGCATTCGACCCTGCGGGTCATCATACAGGCTCATAATGGGGCTTATATTCGTCGCGCATGCCTCCATCAGCTTCAAACGATCGCTTTTGGGTTTCGCCAGGGTATGCTCATGCGGCAGCACCACCCGCGCGCTCCAGGGTTCCAGGCGCACGCGGGCCAGCAAACTCGTGCGCGTGTAGCTTTGACCGTTGTAAGTAAATGCCTGTTGATAGCAGTAATAGCGAGGCGCGTCATCCTCTCGCAAAATGTCCTGTACGCGCCATTCAGCCAGCATCGTAGCGGCGCGGGTGTAGCGATTATTGAGTACGGTGTCGTCTGGCTCATCTCGCCCCAGTTCCAGGCGAATGATATTGTAGGGGTTCCGCGCGTAGTAGCGCGCCTGCGCCTCTTCAGAAATTACATCATAGGGCGGCGCGACAACCTGAGACAGGTCCCCGATAGCCTGGCTCACATAGCGTATCCCTTGTAATGGTTGAACATCTACCATGCTGCTTAACATCCTCATTTTCTATGCTATAGTTGGGCGTTCTCTGGCTCCTGGCGGCTGACCAGCTAATACCCCAACATTATATCATGTTCTAGAAAGATTAGAATGTTTGTTCTAAAAACCTCTTGACAATCCAGCTGTTCTATAGTACAATGGGTCTTGTTAGAACAAAGGTTCAAAACTAAATATGCTCTCTCATCCCCTATCTATCCTCTGCAAACCCTCTTGAGGCGGTCGGGTGATACTCCCCTCTCTCCCCCTCCCGACCGCTCTGGCGGAGAAGCCACACTTCTCCGCTTTCCTTCTCCACTAACAGATTATACATCTTGACGCTTCCCTTTTTGGCCGCTAGAATGGAGGCGTGATTTGCGTATTCCTCGTACGAAAGGCTACGGTATTGATGAACCCTGATATTGTGCAATATGTGATATTTATTATAGCCGCCCTCATCCTCAGCTGGGGAGTGATTGAGTTGAACAAGAGATATTTCGGGCGCAGGAACATAGACGTGGGGTCGCTCAATACATGGGTCAACCTCGATACACACAAAGCAGACGAAGCTGAAGATCCCCTGCCTGACGATGATGCTGACGAAGAAGAGGAAGACGACGAGAAAGCCGAATCAGGCATCCAAACGCGGGCAAAACAAAATGGCCACCATTCAGAGAGTAAAAACCTGCTCTAACCTCACCGTTCCTCTCAGGCAACCCTTAAATGCGGAAGCGCGCCCCGGCCCGCTTGTATGCCTCCTGATCGGCGCGGAAACTATCGGCATTTGTGCCACGCGCCGCCGCCAGAAATTCCGCCAGCAATTGCACCGGCAGCACGGTCAACAAAGGCGTCAGTTCCTCCGGCAGGTCTGCGTAATTGCCCAGAGAGAACTGTTTCCACCCCTCACGCTTGAAGAGTTCCGCCGTCTCCGCAGTGGGAGCCTCACCAATCAACCACACGCGCGAACCAATCTCGCTGGTGGCAAGCAGAAAATCGGCCATGCGGGACTGCGCCGCACCGCGCACACTGATGGGGATCAATACATCTTCCGTTTCAAATGCTACCTGCGGCCCATGAATAGCCTGTTCCAGTTCAAAACCCTCGGCAGTGACATACGCTGCCTCTTTCGCCTTGAGCGCGCCCTCCGGGGCCGTCACGGCGTTTGGTCCCGCACCGATGTAGTAGAGTCGCCGCGCGCGCGCAACCGCCTCAGCCGCGACCTCTCTGACCTCCTGCTCGCGCGAGAGGACATCTTCCATTAATGCCGGTAACGCCGTCAATCCCTGCTCCAGCTTATGTGCCTCCTGTGAGTGGCCGTTGAGCGCGGCCAGTCTCGCCGCAATCTGGCCAAGGCGTGTCAGCGCGCCCACGTAGCTGATGGAGTGCGTCGAAGATGGGTCCTGCTCAACCGTTTCGATGAGAATATCGGCTCCCTGCATTTTTGTATGCTGGCCTGTAATGCCCACCGTTCGTACGCCGCTCTCTACGGCGCGTTGTAGGGCCAGATTTCCATGCAGCTTGCTTCCCCGGTGGCTGACCACAATCACCCCGTCATCGGCGCGCAGGGGCCGGGGATAATGAACAAACTCGAATGAGCGTAGCGCCCAGGCATCGGCACCAGCATAGCGCAGAAGGTATTCTCCCACGGTAGCTGCATGGAAGCTGGTGCCAATGCCCGATAAGAAAATACGATTCGCACGCGCCAGTTTCTCAGCCGCCTGTGCCGGCCCATCCCAATCGGCCAGCAAGGTGCGTACCGCCTCCGGCTGCGCGTGTATCGAACGATATAAGCCGGTAGTCTTCGTTTCTGACATAAAAACTCGCTCCTCTGTTGTTACAATCATAGCTATCCTGTCAGGCAAGTGTAACCCATCTGGTAGCCCATGTGTAGAGCCAAGTCGCCACATCAGGCTCATCCAAGCCTGCTTCAGGAAATGGTACTATTGCGAAACCCCACAGAAACCTTGCTCGTAGAATCTCTATAGAGGATAGTACCTTTCTCATGTCGGTAGAATAAAAATTTTCACGAAAACGTTATTATAGAAAGAGAGCGCTGGCGCGTCTCGATTAGAGAGAGCGACCTGTCTGTTGGTTCTCTTCAGGTGAGTGACCTCCTTCATAGCAATCTCGGCCCTGAGCAGTTACGATTACTCGTGAAAATGCGTTATTGTTGATATCGATGTAGCAAGGGCAGGTACTGGCGAGATCTAATCTCATCTATTATCAAAAACAATGTCCTATTGAGGAGTAAGTCTATGACTGGTAAAACAAGTAGTATCCTTTCTAGCGGGAAGGAGCTGGACCTGTCCAGCATGTCATTTGAAGACCGTTTGCAATCAGGCGCGGAAAATGCCGTGCGCTGCATGGGCGTCAGCGCCTCCGACCGGGTCTTTATTCTCACCGATTTCGAGCGCGAGGGCATCGCGCGCCGCGTCGCTATGGCAGCTTTGGATCGGCACGCCGATGTAACCGTGCGTTTCCTGGAACACTACGGCGAGCGGCCATTGACCGTCTTTTCAGAGGAATTGCGCCAGGATATTATCAACGCTCGACCAACGGTCAGCTTTTATATCGCCACTGCTAAGCCGGGAGAAATCACCTTCCGCCTTCCTATGCTGCCGTTCCTGGTGAATGAACTGCATGTGCGCCACGGCCATATGATCGGCATTGATGATGAAGTTATGGCTGAAGGCATGTGCGCCGATTATGACGAGGTGTTTAGCCTTACCAACCAGGTCTACGATCTGGTGCGCAATGCCAAAACCATCCATGTCACCTCCGCCAAGGGCAGCGATGTGACCGCCACCTTCAATAAGGATTGGAAATGGATTCCCTGCCACGGGCGCTATCATGAGTCCGGCAAATGGGGCAACCTGCCCGAAGGCGAGGTCTTCACCGCGCCCGCCAGCGTGGACGGCGTACTGGTCTGTGATGTGCTGGGCGACTTCTTCTCGGCGAAATACGGCGTACTCGCACAACCCATCACCATTACCGTCAAAGATGGCTATGTCACCGATGTCACCAGCGAGAATGCGGACCTGGCGAAAGAGGTGCGCGACTACCTCTTCTCCACACCCAACGGCAACCGCGCGGGCGAATTTGCCATTGGCACGCTCACCAGCCTCAAGCGGTTGGTAGGCAACCTCCTGCAGGATGAAAAGATGCCTGGACTGCACGTCGCCTTCGGCAACCCTTATCCCGAATTTACGGGCGCTGACTGGCATGCAAAAATCCATGTCGATGTCATTCCAAGCAAATGCACTATCGAAGTAGATGGCCGCCTCATCATGCGCGACGGCGAATTCACCATATAATCACGAATGTGGGTGTAGGGACGCGATTTATCGCGTCCCTGCCTCAGGCCAATGCTTGCCTGGGTGGACGCGATAAATCGCGTCCCTACATTTTGATCCCCCATTAATTTGTTCATCTTCATTATCACATCTCTACACCCAGAAGAATCGCTCATTATTCCATCCTCCAACAATCATCCCAAAAATATTGACACTCATCCGCCTTCTTGATACAATCAAAGCAGCTTTTGCTGTGCTAACGCGTTTCTAGGCATCCCAGTTGCTTGCT
>WNGL01005196.1_pt1 | contig 32650 bp, 34 predicted proteins | sample 5400591 | NCBI WGS metagenome assembly WNGL01 (sample SAMN13153377, study PRJNA577476) | soil metagenome | isolation source: 80 cm soil or saprolite under Garry oak tree replicate 1 | place: USA:California | collected 2016-06-15
CGCCGTATCCCCCGAGTGACCGTTTCGACGAAACGGTCACTCGGGTCAGGAATCGCAGGCGACGATTGTTTGAATCTCGGTTTGGTCACTGCCCAATGGGGGGAAGCGCGCAACGCCGAACTTACTCAGCTTGTCCGGCGTGATCGGTAGCTCGCGATCCTTCTCATCGCGGCCTGTCCGGTTTTGGGCCGGTTGCCGCCATCACGCGAGCGGCACGGCCAATTCCCACAAAGTGCCCAGTTTTTTCCCCTGGTCGGGGAGCTGAGCGAGGCTCGAACTTCTCAAAGACGCTTACCGCGAACCGGACGCCTGATCTGCCCGCGCATGGCTAGGGGACAGAAGTAACCCACACACTGTTTGGAGGAGAACCCGGTACGCGCCGGACTCGCCGCCTGTCCGGGAGAGTATCCCTGGTCGAGCTACCGCGCCAACGCGCTCGGTGAGGACGACGCTCTGGTCACGCCGCATCCGCACTACTATTCGCTGGGCCGCTCGCCCGATGAGCGCGCCGCCGCCTACGCGGCGCTGTTCGCGCGCGCCGGCGAACGGATCACTCCAGTTTCACGCCCGCGGTCCGGATCACTTTCGCCCAGAGCTCGTAGTCGCTCTTGATCCGCGCGGAAAGCTCCTCGGGCCCGCCGCCCGCCGCGACGCAGCCCTGGGCGAGCAGGCTCTCCTTCATTTCCGGCGTCGTGAGGATGGCCGCGGCATCGCGCTGGATGCGCGCGACCAGCGGTGCCGGCATGCCGGCCGGCCCGAGCAGCGCGTACCAGAAATCGATTTCGTAGCCTGCGAGGCCCGCCTCCGCGGCCGTCGGCACGTCGGGCAGCGCCGGATAGCGGCTGCGGCCGGCCACCGCGAGGGGACTCAACTTGCCCGCCTTGAAATGCTGCAGGCCGGTCAGCACCGCCACGTAGGTGATCTCGATCTCCCCGGCGAGAATGGCGGTCATCGCCGGTGCGATGCCCTTGTAGGGCACGTGGACCATTTTGATTCCGGTGAGCTGCATCATCAGCTCGCCGGCGAGGTGCACGGGGGTCCCGATTCCCGAGGAGCCGAACTTCACCGCGTCGGGACGCGCGCGGGCGTACTCGATCAGCCCGGCTAGCGTCTTCGCGGGGAACGCGGGGCTCGCGATCACCACCATCGGTGCGGTTCCGACCATGGTGATGGAACTGAAGTCCTTGTTGATGTCGAACGGCAGCTTGCCGTAGAGCGCGGGATTGCTCGCGTGGGAGGAAAACGCCATCAGCATCGTATAGCCGTCGGGTGCGCTCCTCGCCACCAGGTCGGTCCCGATATTGCCAGAGGCGCCGGCGCGGTTCTCCACCACCACCGACTGGCCCCAGCGCTCGGTGAGCTTCTGCGCGAGAAGCCGCGCGATGATGTCGGTCCCGCCCCCGGGCGGGAAGCCGACCACCATTCGAACCGGCTTCGCGGGAAAACTTGGGCTGCCGGCCTGGGGCCAGCAGGCCGCGGTCCAGATCGCGAGCGCCGCGCCCGCAAGCAAGGTGGCGAGATTTCGCATGGGCGATTCCTCCGGGTAGCCGCGGCTATTCTATTTCAGTTTTCGCGACGCCGACCCTGGCTCCGTCCCGCGCCGACTCGAGGATCGCCTCGAGCACCGCGACGCCGTGCAATTCGTCGCCGCCCGCGGCCGCGAGCGGGCGCCGCGCCATCGCGGCTTGCGCGAAATGCTCGAGCTCGGCGCGCTCGGCGCTGGTTTCGGGGAAAGTCGTGACCTTCGGCCTGCGGTGCAGGTGCAGATTCTCCCGGTCGATGGTGCAGACCTTGAGCCGCCAGGTGCTCAGGTGCTCGACGTCGCCGGTCTCGGCCCAGCCGCTCGCGCCGAAGACTTGCAGGCGCCGGGTCTCGGCTGTGGCGATCACGGTGCCGAGATAGCCGGTCGCACCGTTTTCGAAGCGGAACAGCATCGAGGTCGTGTCGTCGAGGCCGAAATCCCGGACGGTGCGCGAGCTCTGCGCGACCACCGACTCGATTCTTCCCGCGAGGCAGATCATGGCGTCGACCAGGTGCACGCCGCGCCCGGTCATTCCGCCTGCCGGTCCTTCCTCGCGGCTCTGGCGCCAGTGCCCGCGCTCGAAGCGGTATACGCTGGGCCCGCAGAAATTGCCCTCGATGTGCAGGAGTTTCCCGAGCCGGCCGTCGACCAGCATGCTCTTGATCTCCATGAGCGCGGGCTGAAAGCGCCAGTTGTAGCCGATCGCGAGCGTCAGCTTGTTTCCGGCGCAGGCGCGTACCGCGGCTCCTGCGTCCCGCAGGGAGAGCGCGAACGGCTTCTCGACGAAGACATGCTTGCGCGCTTTTGCGGCGGCGATGATCTGCGCGGCGTGCAAACTGTGCGGGGTGGCGAGCACCACGGCGTCGATCGCCGGATCGGCGAGCACTTTTTCGTAGCGGTCATGGAGCGGAAATCCGTGCGCGTCGGCGAAGGCCCGGGATTTTTCCGGGGTGCGCGTCGCGCCGGCGGTGAAGCGGATCGCATCGCTCTTCCCCTGCACGCTCGCGACCAGGTTCCGGCCCCATCCGCCGAGGCCGACGATCGCCGCGCGGATCATCGTTCTTTCTCGGCGGCGGCGCCCGACCAGGGCGACATCACGTCGCTCATTCCGAAGCGCTCGCCGGTGCGCAAGTCGTTCAGCACCGCGCTCGGACAGGCGAAGTTCGCCGGGTAGACCGCCAATTCGGCTTGATTCACGGGAAAATTCTCGCTCAACGCGCTCTTTACTTCCCGCGGCAGGCGCGGATCGATGCCGACGCGCTCGCCGCCGCTTGCGTCGATACGCGGCTGATGAAACGCGTCCTCGAGGCTCATTCCGTGGTCGATGAGGAACGAGGCGATCTGCAGCACCGCGGGGAAGATCTTGCGGCCGCCGGAGGCGCCGATCGCGAACCACGGCTTTGCCTCGCGGCGAACGATGATCGGGCACATGTTGGTGAGCGGCCGTTTCGCGGGTCCGAGCGAGTTCGGCGCGCCGGGGCGCGGATCGAACCACATCACGCCGTTGTTCATCAGGATGCCCGTGCCGGGCAGGACGACCTTGCTGCCGAACACCGAGAGCAGCGTCTGCGTGAGGGCCACCATGTTGCCGTCCCGGTCGATGACGTTGAGATGGGTCGTGCTCGATGGGGCGCGGCGCTCGGGCTCGCCCATGGTCCGCAAGCGCTGCGCGTAGGCTTCGCGCAGCACCTCGGCGTAGGCGGCGAAGGCGTCGGCGTGCGGCCCGCCCGGCTCGAAGCTGCGCTCGGCGAGCCGGGCGAGCGTCCAGGCCATGCTCGGCCCCGCGGTGAGCTGCGGGGCGAGCGCGATCGTCGCGCCGCGGTAATCGCATTCTATCGGTGCGGCGATGCGCGCCCGGTATTGCCTGAGGTCCTCCGGTCCGAGCACGCCGCCCATCGCGCGGATGTCCTTCGCGATGGCTGCGGCGATTTCGCCTTCGTAGAAGTCGCGGCGCCCGGCACGCGAGAGCCTTCTCAGCGTATCGGCAAGTCCGGCGAGCTTGATCCGGCGGAGCGGTGCGTCCGGCGGCGTGACGGGTGGCATTCCCGCCGGGAGCCAGATGTCGCGGGCCACGTGGTAACGCGCGAGCTCCCCCGCCAGGGTCGCGACCTTGAGCGTCAGATACCAGTCGACCGCGATTCCGTCTTCGGCCAGATCGATCGCCGGCTGCAGGACCGTTGCGAGCGTTTGCGTGCCGAAGCGCTCGAGCGCGAGACCCAGGCCGTCGACTTCGCCCGGTACGGCAAAAGACAGCGGCCCGTGGACGTTGCGGTCTTCCACGACGGCCGGCCAGGCGAAAAGGTCTCCCGCGAAGCCGCCGCTCAGGGGGAAATCGGCGGGGGCTAGCGCGCGCGGGGAGATAGGACCGAAGTCGACGACCTCGACGCGATCTTCCTTTGCGAGGTAGACGAGCATGTAGCCGATTCCGCCGAGGCCGCTGTTCCACGGCTCGATGGCGGCGAGAGCGAAGCCGGCGGCGACCGCGGCGTCGACCGCGTTGCCTCCCGCGGCGAGCGTTTCGGCGCCGACTTCGGCCGCGAGGCGGTGTTGCGATGCGACGATGCCGCGCCGCGAGCGCGCCGCGGGCTTCCTCACCTGCCAGTTCTGCGTCCGGTGCTCGAGGCCGGGATTCACTTGTAGGGCGAACGCCGGTCGAAGGACTCGGCCGCGGCGTCCATGCGCATGAACTCCGCGCCCTCGGCGGCGAGCCGATCGACGAGGCCCTCCAGGGCCATCATGCGGTGCCCGCGGCCGATGACGAAAGGGTGGAAGGTGTAGGTGATGATTCCCCAGTCGGTCTCGCGTTTCATGTAGAGGAAATCGTCGATCCAGTTGGCGAGCACGCCGCCCGCGTCCTTGAGTCCCGGCAGCACGCTGCTCTGAGTGCGCACGAACTCGAAATGCGGGTAGTCGTCGAGCGACCAGCTGACCGGCATCTCGATCAGGCGCGATTCTTTCCCGAACACCGCAGGCTTTTGCAGCTCGATCCGGTCGCCGAGCCGCACGCGGTAGGGGCTGTGGTCGTTCCCCATCATGCTGCTCTCGTAATAGAAGCCGTGCTTGAGAAGGAGCTCCACCGAATGCGGACTCAGGTCCCACGACGGCGAGCGGTAGCCGCGGGCGTAGCGGCCGGTGAGCTTCTTGATCTCTTCGTTCGCGCGCGCGAGCTCCGCTTCCTCCTCCTCGCGCGAAAGGCTCGCGGGGGGCCGGTGCGTCCAGCCGTGGTGGCCGATCTCGTGACCCGCCTCAAGCACTCTCCCGCAGGCCTCCGGATAGGTTTCCAGGGTGTGCCCGGGAATGAACCAGGTAGCGGGAATGGCGTGCTTTTTGAGCAGCGCAAGGATGCGCGCGGCGCCGATCACGCCGAACTCGCCGCGCGACACCGGCGTCGGCGTCCCCATGCCGCGCGCGATCCAGCCTGAAATCGCGTCGAAATCGAAGCTGATGCAGACGATATGTTTCGCCACGCGCTCACTCCGCCCATAGCACCACGGCAAAAATTCGCAGCGTAAGCATCCTGACCTCCTTCACAACCATCAATCGACGCGTGCTCCGCTTTCCTTCGCCACTTTCGCCCACTGCGCGATTTCGGCCTTGACGAACTCGCCGAACTCCTCGGGTGAGTTGCCGACCGGCTCGAAGCCGAAGCTCGCGACGCGCTCCCGGACCTCGGGGAGTTGCAGCACCCTGACGATTTCATTGTGTAGTCTCGCGATGACGAGTTTGGGCGTTGCCGCCGGCGCGAGCAGCCCGTTCCAGCCGAACACGTCGAACCCCGGCAATCCCGCTTCGGCGACGGTGGGAAGCTCGGGCGCGAAGGCCGAGCGCTTCGCGGTCGATACGGCGAGCCCGCGGATTCTGCCGGCGCGCATCTGGGGCAGGCCGGCCGGCCCGACCGTGAACATCACTTGCAGCTGCCCGGCGATGAGATCGGTGATCGCCGCAGCGACCGTCTTGTAGGGAACGTGCACGAGGTTCACGCCCGCCAGGGTCTTGAAGAGCTCGGTCGCGAGGTGCGGAGGCGTGCCGCTGCCGCCTGTGCCGTAGTTGAGCTTTCCGGGGTTCGCTTTCGCGAGCGCGATCAGCTCGCCGACCGAATTCGCGGGCACCGACGGGTGCACCGCCAGGATGAACGGGGTCGATGCGAGCAGCGTCACGGGAGCGAAATCGCGGACCATGTCGTAGGAAACCTTGTACATGCTCGGATTGATCGTGTGCGTTCCGGTCGCGAGGAGCAGCGTGTAGCCGTCGGGGGCCGCCTTCGCCACCGCCTCGGCCGAGATCGTTCCGCCCCCGCCGCCGCGCTGGTCGATGATGACGGGCTGCCCCCAGGCTTGCGTGATCTGTTGCCCGATCACGCGCGCGAGCGCGTCGGGCCCGGGGCCGACGATGAAGCGGATGGGTTTCGCGGGGTAAGTGTGGGCGACGGCATTTCCCGCGAAGACCAGCCCGGCGAGGATCACGCGAGCCGTTTTCATCGCCCGCGCCTGCCGAAATCTCGCGCGCGCAGGAGCTCGCCTGCGGCCGTGGTCACGTAAAGGCTCGCGAGGTCCGCGTCGCCGAAGGCGCAGTTCATCGGCTGATCCGAGGGAACCGGATGCGATTCCAGAATCGCGCCGGCGGGGGAAAAGACATGCACCAGCGGTCCGGGCCCGCTTTTCTTCCATCCGGAGCAGGCGACGATGTTGCCTTCGCGGTCCACGCACATGCCTTCGATGCCGCGGTGCTCGCCCCGGTGATCGCGCCCGAAGACGTGGAGCACGGCGAACGCCCCCAGCGTGCCGTCGGCGAGAATCGGGTAGGCGCGCAGCTCGCGCCGGCCCGACGGCGAGTTGTCGGTTTCGGCGACATACAGCGTGGACTCGTCGGGCGAGAGCGCGACCGCGCGCGGAGCCACGGTGTCGTAGGTCATGCGCCGGATGCTCCACAGCTTGCGGAACGAATCGAGCTCCAGACGCAGCACGGAAGCATGCGCTAGCGCCGGGAAGATCTGCGGGCCCGAGGCGCGGAGCTCGCTCCACGGGTCGCTGAACCAGATGCGGCCTTTCGAGTCGATCGCGAGGTTGTTCGGCTGGTTGTGATAAAGCCCTTCGAGAAGAAACCCGGTAGTCGAAGTCGAGCCGTCGTCGGCAAAATGGACGACGCGCCGCGAGCTTTCCTGGCAGCCGTACAGCGCGCCGCCGGGGGCGAAGGCGAGACCGTTGGTGCGGTTGGTGTATTTGCGGAATTCGCTCGTTTTTCCGCTCGCCGGGTCGTAGCGCAGGATGCGGCCCTCGGCGACTGCGGAAAAGAGCATGCCGCTCCCGTCCCAGGCGAGGCCGCCCGTCGGCCCTTCGAACGGGCCGGCGATTTTCTCGAATGTCCAGGCCACGCCCTTGCCCCTACGAGATCTGCGCGCCGGGAAAAGCTGGTTGCGGCAGTTCTAAGGGAGAGTCCGGGCAATCCACAGTGCCCGAATCTTACGTGAGTCGCAGTGAGGTGTCCTTGGGACCGATTTAGTTCATGCGGCTCTTTTAAAACTGCGCTCGATCTCGGCGAGCACGCTGCGGATGTTTTTCAACGCCCACTCGAGCTGCGTGCGGTTGATCACCAGGGGCGGAGCGACGCGCACGACGGTGTGGTGGGTATCCCTGCTAAGGATTCCGCGCGCAAGCAGCCGCATGACCACCTCGCGCGCGCTTGCCCAAGCCGGGTCGATATCGATGCCGCTGAATAGGCCCAGGCCGCGGACCTCGCGCACCAAGGGGCTGTCGATTGCGCGCAAGCCCGAGAGCAGGATCTTGCCCAGTTCAGCCGAGCGCTCGACCAGGCGCTCCTCCACCAGAACGTCGAGCGCCTCGAGCGCAACCGCAGCTGCGAGCGGGTTGCCCCCGAAGGTGCTGCCGTGATCGCCCGGCTCGAACACGCCCATCACCTCGCGGCGGCCGAGAAACGCCGATACCGGCAGCAGTCCGCCGCCCAGGGCTTTGCCGAGGATCAGTCCGTCGGGCTTCACGCCCTCGTGGTCGCAGGCGAGCAGCCGACCGGTGCGCCCCAGCCCAGTCTGGACTTCGTCGGCGATGAGCAGCACGTTGTGCCTGCGGCAGATGCGTTCGCATTCGGCGAGATAGCCGCGCGGAGGGACGATGATGCCCTGCTCGCCCTGAATCGGCTCAACCAGAAACGCCGCGGTGCTCGCCGTGATCGCGCGCTCGAATGCCTTCGCGTCGCCGAAGGGCACAAGCTTGAATCCCCGTTTGCGCGCCGCTTTGAGCGCGGTTTCGACGGCCTCGAGACCCGTGTTCGTGGGCAGCGCCTGATCCTGTCCGGTGAGCCGGCACAGGCGTTCGAGAAACAGCGGCAAGCGCGTGTTGTAGTACGCCCGCGAAGTAACGGCAAGCGTCTGAGCCTGGCGCGAGAGCGCCGCGACGAGCCGCGGATGGCAGTGGCCGTGGCTCACCGCGGAATACGCGGACATCAAGTCGAGATAACGCCGCCCATGGTCGTCCCATAGGTGAGCGCCTCGCCCGCGCACCAGCACTACGGGGAGGGAATCGTAATTGCGCGCGCCAAACGAGCGCTCGAGTTCCTCCGGCGAACGCGCCGACGCAGCCGGCGCCCCAATCACCGCAGCGAGAATCTCTTCAACGATCACTGCGGTCTTGCGCCCGCGATCGAGATGCGGGTTGTATTCGACGACTTCGAGCGCGAGCAAAGAGTGGTCGGCGGAAAAATTGCGCAACGCCGCGATGAGGCCGCCCGCGGGGATGCCGCCGGCGACCGGCGTGCCCACGCCGGGCGCATCGCTCGGCTCGAGCGCGTCCAAATCGATCGAGATTCCGTAGCCTGCGGTGCCGGTGCTCGCGATGCGGACCGCGTCGTCGAGCACCGCGTCGATGCCGCGCTCCTCGATCTCCGTCATCGGGAAGATCCTCACGCCGAGCTTTGCGAGGAGAGCGGCCTCCTCGGACTCATAGCTGCGGACGCCTACGAGGCACAGGTGCTGGGGCGCGAGCGGCCCTTCGGCGGCTCGGGCGAGCTCCGGATCCGCGCCGTGCCCGAGCAGCGCGGCGAGCGGCATTCCGTGCCGCATGCCGCTGGGGCTGGTCGACGGCGTGTGGCTATCCATGTGGGCGTCGATCCAGACCAGCCCCAGAGGACCGCGGGCAGACAGCGCCTTGGCCGCGCCGCTCCAGGTTCCGATCGCGCAGCTGTGATCGCCGCCGAGCACGATCGGAAATTCTCCTGCGCTGACGACCGCGGTCACCTCGCGCGCCAGGCGCGCGCAGAAATCGACGATCGCGCCATCCCGGGATTTGCCGCGGCGAAGCTGGGGCTGCAGCGTGACGCGCCAGAGCACGTCGGCGCCTTGAGCGGAAAGGTGCGCCAGCAGCCCACCGGCGAGCAGTTGATGCGGACCCCGGCTGCAGCGCGGATCGCGCGCGCCCAGCCCCAAGGCAGCGCCGATGAGCACCGCCGGGCGGGTGAGCCGTTCATACGGTCCGAGTGCGCGCATGGTTCCTCTTCGGTCCGAACCCTGGGTAGTTGGACCATTTTAGACCGACATGGAAGACGGGGTTCGTGTGCGCGCCGCCACTTGCTCATTAATTCACGCTGTCTACCAAACCGGCACGCCCGGCACGTTCACGCGCGTGCGGAACACCGAGGTGTAGGTCGTGATGTAGAGCGAGCGCCAGTCGGCGTCGCCCCAGGCCATATTGGTGCAGTGGTCGGGGATGCGGATGCGGCCGAGGAGCTTTCCGTCCGCGCCGATCACGTGAATTCCGCCGGGGCCGGTGCAGTAGACGTTGCCTTCGCGGTCCACTTTCATGCCGTCTGCGATGCCGGGCTCGCTACCGGTGAGCTTGTGAAAGAGGCGCATCGGGCCGCAGCTTCCGTCGGGCCGCATATCGTAGGCGCGGATCTCGCCGAGGCGCGTGTCGTTCACGTACAGCACCGACTCGTCGGGCGTGAACGCGAGCCCGTTCGGATACACCGTATCGGTGATCACCGCGGCTAGCTTCGCGCCGTCCGGGGAGATGCGGAACACGCCCTGGAAGTCGAGGTACTGCTGCACGTCCTCGGCGGCCATGCCGACGTTGTAGAGCGCGCCGGGCGAATCGGTGAAATAGATCGCGCTGTCCGAGCGCACCACGATGTCGTTCGGGCTGTTGATGCGCTTGCCCTCGAAATGCGAAGCCAGCGTGGTCACCTTGCCATCGGGCTCGACGCGCCATACCGAGCGCGAGGCCCATCCGGCGACGCAAAGTCTGCCCTGCTTGTCGAACGTCAGGCCGTTCGCCTTGGTCGAAGGTCGGATGAAGGCCTCGGCGCCCGAGCCCTCCTTCCAGCGGTGGATCGTGTCGCCGACGATGTCCACCCAGAGAAAGGTCCCGTCGCGGCGGTTCCACAGTGGCCCTTCGCCGAAGGAGAGGCCGTGGTAGATACGGTCGAGAGGCGCGTCGGGGGAAACGAGGCGCGCGAATGCGCTCGTCGACTTGTCGATCTCGAGCATCGTGGTCTCTAGTAGATCGCGTCGTGCGAGGATATCGCGAGAACGCATGGAGCATCCGACCGGTTGCTCCACGCGTGGCGGGTCCCGCGCTGCACGACGGTGTCGCCTGCCTTCAGCTCCACTTCCTGTGTGTCGAGCACGAGGGTGATCTCGCCTTCGAGGATCAGGCAGAAATCCAGAGTGCGGATTTTCCGCATCCCGCGATGCGGCGCGCATTCCGGCGGAAAGGTCAGGACGCGGCAAAGCGAACCGCCCGGCGGTGGAGTGAGCACGTGCGCAGGCCCGCTCGCCGTGTCGATGCTCGCCGGCGTCGAGTCGGTCGCCCAGATGAAAGTCGACGAAAACCCCGGGCGCGCCGGGTCGGTGCGGACGTCGGGCGCGGGTCCGTCCTCGATCGCCTTCGATTTTCCGTTCTCGTCGACGCAGACGATCCGGCGAACCGGCTTCACTCTCATTCTTCGAGCTTCGCGCCCATCATGACGAAGGCCATGAGGCTGCCGCTCCTCGGATTGGTCCAGCCGTGCCAGTTGCCGAGCTGCACCACGACATCTCCGGGCTTGAGCACGCGCTCGCCGTCGTCCAGGAGCAACACGCGCTCGCCTTCGAGAAGAATGCCGTAGTCGACGGTCGCCGACTTGTGGACGGGCGAGCTGTAGGCGTTCTGTCCGCCGCGGTCCCAGGTCCCGCCGGGCCTTTGCCGCGGCGTGTGCAGCGGCACCGCCGCAGCATCCCGGGCGGGATCGTAGTTCCGCGGCCGCCCCGCGGACTGGACGATGCGCAGATGGCCGCCTTTTTCCGGAGGCTCGAAGTGAAAAGGCAGGTTGCCGTCGTCGCGCTCGCCGGAAATGACCGCGGGACAGCTGTGAAAAACCCAGATGTCCGTCATTGCGGCGCTCGCGCTCACCGCGCCCGGGTTGACGTTGGGGGCCGCGCCGTCGAAGAGGACGCGCGACCTTCCCTGCGCGTCGTTTCCGGTGACCACGCGCCGGATAGGTCTAAAGTTTTCCGCCATGGGTCCAATGATAAACGCGGCGCGTTCCGCCCGCGATAAGGGCTATCATGCGCCCGGGGTTTTCCGAATGGCGGAACGCAGGCGAATTCTCATCGTGGGCGCCGGAGCGATAGGCGGCCTCTACGCCGCCTATCTGGCGAAAGTCGCCGACGTCGCGGTGCTCGACACGAACCGGGCGCACGTCGATGCGATCCGGAAGAAGGGCTTGAAGCTCACCGGCTGTACCGAATCGGCGACCAAGCTCGCGGCTTTCGCGAGCGCCGCCGAAATGGGCAAGCGCCATTTCGACGCCGCGATCGTCCTGGTGAAATCGCAGGCGACCGAGGCCGCATTCGCTTCGATTCGTCCGGTGCTCGAAGGCCGTCCCGTGCTCGTCACCTTCCAGAACGGTATGGGCAACGAGGAGCTGCTCGCGCGGGTCAGCGATCTCGACGTCGCGCACGGCGTGTCGTTCGAGGCGGCGCGCTACGACGGTCCGGGGCGCGTCTATCACCTCGTGCACGGCGAGGATTCCTGGCTCGGGCCTGCGCGGGGAAAAGTGGAAGCTATCGCGTGGCTCGGGGAATTGATGACGCGGTCGGGGCTGCCGACGAAGGTGGTCGCCGATGCGCGTGGCGCGATCTGGGGGAAATTCATCTTCAACAGCGTGATGTGCAGGGCGTGAACGCCGCGCGCTACGAAGTGCCCGAGATGCGCGCGCTCATCGACGACATGGCGGCCGAGTGCATTCGCGTCGCCGAGGCCCTCGGGATCCGCCTCGCGTTCGACCCGATGTACCTGGTGAAGAAAATCCGCTCGGGCGAGTCACCGCTCACGAAGCACGCCGGCTCGATGGCGCAGGACCTCGAGGCGGGGCGCGAGACCGAGCTCGAAGCGATGACCGGCTACTTGGTGAAGAAAGCGAAGGAGCTGGGCGTGCCGGTGCCGGTCACCGAGAGCGTATACAGGATGGCGAAGGGCGTGGAGTACGCGGCCAGGGTGAACCGTGCGGGCGCTTAGTTCAGTGCGTGCCTCGCTTTACGGCGTGGGACGACTACGATCCCCGCGTCGTCAGCGACAAATCAGGATACCGCTTCAGGGCTAGGGTCCGACGGTCGTGAAAGTCAATGCGGGAGCGTCGCTGAGGGTGATCATTCTGATCCCGTCGCCGGAAACCTTGAGCTGGCGGTCCAATAGCAATCCCGCGATTTGATGGGTTGCGAGCGCTGCTCCGCCGGCATCGTAAATCCAGACATCGTTTGTCGCGGACCCGAAGAAAGCGCCGCCAAAAACACGCCCGTCTGCGGCGACTTCGACGATGTTCGGGTAGGCATCGCCCGGGAGAGTTTGCACCACCGGCAGGTTCCCTTGCGAGGCCGCGGCGTCGTATACGCTGAAAGCGTAGGGCGCCCCCGATGCCACGTACGCGCGGGTTCCGTCGGCATTGACTGCGACGTCTTTCCCGTTGCTTCCGATTCCAAACACGCCGGATTTTTCGGCTCCAATCAGCAGCTGACCGCCATTGAGGCTCGTGTAGTCCAGCGGGTAGCAGGAAAGGGAGTACGGGCTGAGTCCGGTATCCAGCGTGCAGAATCGCGTGCCTCTCCGGCCCGCCGCGACGACGACATACCCGTAGTATCCGCCGTCGAACGTGGGGGCAAACGCGGTGCCGGTCTTGGCATTGAATATCTGGCCGTTGCCGGAGAGAACGAGCTCGGTGCCGTTCGTGCGCGTGTAGTCGAGGAAGAGCGGCAAGGACGTAGGCGACCAGGGTGCGCCGACCGCACGGGTGTCCAGATTGACCGGGACGATCTTGAAGTTGGTCGTGTCGACGGCGTAGAGCGTGGAACCGTCGTGGCTGATCGTCATCGCTCCGACTTGTGCGCCGACGCTGGGGATGGTGTCGACAAGCAAGCCCGTGTAGACGTTGTAGATCCGGATAGCACTGCCCGTGCCTGCTACGTAGGCGTAGGGGCGAATCGGGTCGGCCGCGACTTCGGCATAGGGGGTGTTGATCGTTATTGTAGGCGTAGGTGTCGTTGAGCCAACCCAAAGCCCGACGCGGACCTTTTCCGTATTGCCTACATCGGGCGATGTGATCGTGACTGTGGCGAGATTGACGCTGTCGTTCACCGATCCCGAGGGGTCCGCGGTGAGGACGAGGTCGCCGTCGGCCGTTCCGCTCGGGGTGACGGTGAGCCACGGCTGGTCCGAGCTGGCCGTCCAATTGGTGGCAAGGCCGAGGTTGTCGCGCACGCGCAGGGTTCGCGTCAGCTTCGAAATCCCGGGCGTGCTCGCAAATGCGACGCCGTTGCCGTCGACCAGCAACTTGTGGGAGTCCAGGTTGAACGTCACCGGAAGGTTGTTCGACACCGTGTCTCCGTTGACTTGCAGCGTGAAATTGACCGAACCGCCGTAAGTGCCGCTGAGGAGCACGCCGATGGACGGAGTCAGCGTCACCGCCAACGGCGTGGCGGACACATTGCCGGAGGAAAGCGAGCGCTGGATGAAGGAGCTCGCGGTCGAATTCCAGGCGAACAGGTTGGTGCCGGTGTTGAGACTTAGTTGTACCGGAACGCTGCTCAGGTCGCGGCCGTTGCTCCCGCCGAGCGTGACGCTGCCGGGGCTGACCGTGAGCGTAGCCTTGGTCAGCGTCAGCGCAACGTCGATGGTCTTGTTGAGCGGCGACCCGCTGAACGAGCCGGTGAGGGTGATCGTGGAAGAATGGGGACCGCTCGCGAGCGGACCGTTCGCAGGATTGACGCTGACCACGAGAGGATCGGACTGGGTGCCGCTCGTCCTGTCGAGCACCAGCCAGCCGGCGCCGGCAGAGGCGTTCCAAGTGACCGCGCCTCCGTTGTTCATGCCGATATTCAGCGACTGGGACGGCAAGGTGGCGCCGTTGATCCCGGAGAACGACAGATTGTCGAGGCTCGTCTGGAAAGCCGGGGCAGCGACCGACAGCGAAACATTGACCGTGGCGGTATTGCCCGCCGACGTGAAGGTGATCATTCCGCTGTAGGTGTTGCCGGCGGCAAGCCCGCTCGGATCGACGCTCACGCTGACGGTGCCGCCGCCGGGACCGCTGTTCGGGGTGACGCCGATCCAGGGCTGATTCGCCGATGCGGTCCAGGGTGTGGGGTCGCCCGTGAGGCTGACCGTCTGTGTCGCCGGCGCCGCGCTCCCGATCACGTGGCTGAAATTCAGCGCGCTCGGGGAAGCCCCTGTGCTGCTGACCGTGTAGCTCACCTGCACGTCGCGATAGGCGAGTACATTCTGGCTGGCGTCTGCGATCCCGATGCTAAGGGTAGTCGTGTAGTTGCCAGGCGCGAGGGAGGTGGAGAGGATGGCCGCGGTGTAGGTCCAGTTGGTGCCGCTGTCGGTGAGACGCCCTTTGTTCTGATAATCGAGCCAGGTGGGCGGATTCCCTGCCGGAACCGCGACGCCGACAAAGGCAGCGTCCTGCCGCGATATGGTGATCTGGATGTTCTGCGTGGGCGGTACCGCGCTATTATGGACTGCGGAAAACGAAACGCTGGTAGGGCTAACGCTAATGCCCGGCGCGGTGGAGAGATCCGGTGCGCTGCCGCCGCCGCCGCACGCGGCGAGCAGCATGGCAAAGGCGAAACACAGCGCTCGTGCGCTGCAACAGGCGCGACTGATCACGCTGCCTCCCTTTTGCCTTGGCGACGGATGAAAAGCATCCGGCGACAGGCCCCTTTTATGTTCGACGCGTACTGGTAAACACACGCCGTTGAAAGATCATTCCACAGCGATAATGTCGAGTCAAGAAGCCATCCCGCGGACGGTCACATAACCGCAGCGAATGGCTTGCGGGAGTCGCCATGAGAAAAGCACGTGCCCCGATTTGGGCGTTCGCTCTGTTCTGCGCGGTAACGGCGGCCTGGCCGCAAACCTATCCCGCAAAACCCATCCGCATCGTCGTCGGTTTCCCGCCCGGCGGCGGCAACGACATCATCGCGCGCATGGTCGGCGCCAAGATGCAGGAGACTTGGGGCCAGCCCGTCGTCATCGACAACAAGCCCGGCGCGAACTCCATCATCGCGGCGGAATTCGTCGCGAAGAGCGCGCCTGACGGCTACACGCTGCTCGTCAACGCAACCGGCGGCATGTCGGTCAACCCGGTGCTCTACGCCAAGCTGCCCTACGATTCGCTCAAGGATTTCGTGGCCATCAGCATGGTGGGCTCCTTTCCGCTCGTGCTCGCCGTGCATCCGTCGGTGCCGGCGAATTCGGTGCAGGAGCTGGTCGCCTACGCAAAAGCGAACCCGGGAAAGCTCAACTACAGCGCGGGCTCGACCGCCTTCCAGGTCGCGAGCGAGATGTTCAAGCAGATGACGGGAACCGACCTGCGCCACATTCCCTACAAGGGCAGCGCCGCCTCGATCACCGCGGTGATGGCGGGCGACGTGCAGATGACGATCGTCGATACGCCGCCGCTCGTAGCGCAAATCAAGGCCGGGAAGGTAAAAGCGCTCGCGGTGACTTCGGCGAAGCGCGCCTCCGCGATGTCCGAGCTGCCCACGATTGCGGAATCCGGAGTGCCCGGCTATGAAATGGTGCTGTGGATCGGCGTGTTCGCGCCCGCGGGCACGCCGCGCGACGTCGCCGGGAAACTGAACGCCGAAGTCGTGCGCATCGTGCGCCTTCCCGGCATCCGCGAGAAGCTCGACGCCATGGGCGTCGAGCCGATCGGCAATACTCAGGAGCAGATGGCGGAATGGATCCGGCGCGAGATCGCTCGCTATGGACCGGTGGTAAAGGCCGCCAACATCAAGGCGGAGTGACTACTCGAACGAGGCCACGCAGTCGATCTCGACGTTCACGCCCTTCCTGTGGGGCGTCGCACCCACGCAGGTGCGCGTGACCTTTTCGCCCTGAAGAAAGTCGCGGAACGTTTCGTTGAACGCGGGGAAGTCTTCGGTGTTCCGCAGCACCACGCGCATGTTCACGACGTGCGTGAAATTCAATCCCGCGGCGTCCAAAACGCTCCTGATGTTCGTGAGCGTCTGCCGCGTTTGTTCCCGGATGTCCGCGCTCACCACCTCGCGTGTTTTCGGATCGAGCGGCCCCTGACCCGATACGAAGAGCAGGTTGCCCGCGCGGATCGCCTGGGCGAGCGGCGAGGGCGTGCCCTTGTCGGTGAAGCCGGTGGTGGGGGCGCTCTGCGAGGCGATGATCTGCTTGGGCATGGGCGCTACTCGAACGCCGCCTTGATCTCCGCCGGAATCGGCATCGCCTTCAGGCGCTCCGGGTCTTCGGGATGACGGTGCGCCCAGACGCGGATCTCATAGCCTTCCACTGCGCGCACGCCGCGGTTCAGCACGGCATGGCTGACCTCGAAGGTCTTGTCGTTCCACTTGCCGACCTGGGACTCGATCACGATCTCGTCGCGGAACTTGCAGGGCGCGAGGAAGCGCGCCTTGGCCTCGACGATCGGCAGCCCCATGATGCCGTATTTCCTCGCGAGCGAATCCCAATCCAGGCCCACCGAGTCGAAAAAGAGCCGCGTGCTCTGGTCGAACCACTCGAAATAGTTCGGATAAAAGACGATGCGTGCGGGATCGGTGTCGCCCCAGTGAACGGCGACGTTGTGGCGATAGGTCTTCACTTCGTAGCTCGGGTCTCAGGCGCTGGATTATAGCGCCCCGTCTCGGCGGGACGCGCATGCACTACAATAATCGTCGAAGAGGGGCGGAGCAGATCGAGCGAGGAGCCAGGCCATGGCGGATCCGAACAAGACGAAAGTAACCATCCTGACCGGAACGTACCGCATCAAGGGTTACATCGAGCTGATGCCCGGCGCGCGGGTGACCGATTACATGGTCGAGGCGAAGGACTTCATCGCCGTGACCGAGGCCGAAGTCTGGGAGCTCGGGGACCGCAAAGTGATGACCGCTCCCTTTCTCAACGTGAGCCGCCACCACATCCAGATCGTTACGCCGGGACATTGACCCGCGCGGGAGAGGCATGGCATTGAAAACAGTCGCGCTGCTTCATCCCGGCGAGATGGGCGCCGCAATCGGCGCCTGCCTCCGTGGACGCGGCCTGCGGGTCGTCTGGGCGTCGGCCGGCCGCAGCGCGGCGACGCGCTCCCGCGCCAATGCGGCGGGGCTCGAAGATCTCGGCGCGCTCGAGCGCGCGCTCGGCGTCGCCGACATCGTGCTGTCCGTGTGTCCGCCGCACGGCGCGCTCGCGCTTGCCCGCGAGGTCGCCGGCCACGGCTTCAAGGGCATCTATGTCGACGCGAACGCGATCTCGCCCGCGACCGTGCGCAATATCGGCCGCGTGCTCGAAGCCGCCGAAGCGACGTTCGTCGATGGCGGCATCATCGGTCCCCCGCCGCTTCCAGGGGTGAGCTCGCGCATCTATCTCTCGGGCGGGCGCGCCCGGGACATCGCCATCGTGTTCGCGGGCAGCAACCTCGAAGCGATTCCACTCGAAGGCGCCGCCGGCGCGGCCTCCGCCCTCAAGGCCTGCTACGCGGCCTGGACCAAGGGCACGACGGCGCTGCTCGCCGCGATCCGCGCACTCGCGACACACGAAGGGGTCGAAGCGGCGCTGCTCGAGGAATGGAAACGCTCGCAGCCCGAGCTGCCGAAGCGCTCGGAGGCCGTCACCGTGCAGGCGCACAAGGCCTGGCGCTGGATCGGCGAGATGGAGGAGATCGCGGCGAGCTTCGAGGCCGCCGGACTGCCCGCAGGCTTTCATCTGGCCGCCGCCGAGCTCTATCGCAGGCTCGAAGGCTTCAAGGACGGCACCGCTGCACCCGCGCTCGTCGAGGTGACCGCAGCCTTCAGGCGCGGCGCGCCGCGGCGGAAGGCCGCATCGGGTGATCGCCGCAGAAGCAGCGCACCGCGTGCGCAGGAAGAAACCACACGCTTCAAATTCGGCACGGCCGCAATCAAGCGCGACGCGGCGAAGCGGCTGCGATCGCTGAAGCGCCCCTAGGTCAAGCACAGATCCCCAACCCCAGGAAATCATCGATGAAGATCCTTCTCGCGGTGGACGGCTCCAAGCACTCGCTCAAAGCCGTCAAATGCCTGATAGAGCACGCCGACTGGTACCGCGAGGAGCCGGCGGTCGAGCTGGTCAATGTGCGTCTGCCGGTGCCGAAGATTCGCGGGATGGGGGCCGTGGTCGGCGCACGCCAGGTCCGGCGCTATTACGACCGCGAGGGAAGGGCGGCTCTGTCGAAGGCGAGGAAGCTTCTCGACGCGGCGGGGATCAAGTACTCCGCGCACATCCTCGTGGGGCCAGTGGCCGAATCCATCGTCAAGGAGGCGAGGCTCGCCCGGTGCGATCTCATCATGATCGGTACGCGCGGGATGAGCGCGGCCGCCAACCTGCTGCTCGGTTCCTGCGCAAACCGGGTGGTGAACATCTCGCCCATCCCGGTGCTGCTCGTGAAGTGACTCCTCGGCGGAGTTGATCCATATCAAAATGGCGCTTTCGCCCCTGCATACGATTTGCCTTGAGGACGGCTTGTCCAGGCAGATCTAAGGCGCAGTAGAGAGCGACCATCCGGAGGCGAGCCATGTTCAAACGCATATTGATCCCCACCGACGGTTCAAAAATCGCAGACAAGGCCGTGAAGGCCGGCATCCGGTTCGCGAGAGAGATCGGGGCCAGAGTGGTCGGCTATTACGCGATCGAGCCGCTTCAGGCCTACTACTACAGCGAAGGCGCCATGGTCGACGGCAGGCTGATCGCCGAGCTCGACCGCCAGTCCAAGGCAGCCGGCGAGAAAGCTCTCGCGGCGATGGCGAAGCTGGCGAAGGCCGGCCGCGTGCGCTTCGATTCGCTGTGCGACAAACCGCGTACCGCCTACGACGGCATCATCGCGGGGGCGCGCAGGAAGAGGTGCGATGCCATTTTCATGGCGTCCCACGGGCGCAGCGGGCTCGCGAAGCTGGTGATGGGCAGCGTCACTCAAAAAGTGCTCGCCCAGTCGAAGATTCCGGTGGTGGTTTACCGCTGAGACCGGGTCGAACGTCGACGACCGGAGCCCCGCGGGGTCAGACGCGAACGGCTGGCCAAACGGCCCCGGCGGCGAGGCCGAGGATGTACAGCCAGCCGAAGCGCCGGTTGTGTTCGAGGCACGCGCGGTGAACCCAGAGCGGCCAGCCGACGTAACCGGTGGGCGACGACGCGGGCCGCGGCCGGCTCATCACCGACACGGCGCGCAAGGCGCGCGGCAGCGCGACCGCGATGATTGCGGCGAAAGGCGTGAGCCGCCCGAGCGCGATCAGGACGGCGGCGATCGCGTAGATGAGGACGATCGTCGCGGCGTTCAGCGCGCGCGCGGACCGCTCGCCGAGCAGTACCGGCAGGGTGCGGATGCCTCTCCCGGCGTCGAAGTCCATCTGGTCGATGTGCTTGCCCGTGAGGATGGACATCACGCCCAGGCCGTAAGGAATCGACGCGAAGAAAACCGCGCTCGAGACGTGACCCGTGATCATCGCGTAGCCGCCCCCGACCATGAGCGGCCCCCACACGAGGAACACCGCAGGCTCACCGAGGCCGATGCTCTTAAGGGGGACCGGCGCGGCGTCGTAGTGCAGCATGATCGCGATTCCGGCCGCGGCGAAGACAACGGCAAGCCATCCTTGCTCGACGACGAAGTAGGCGGTGATCGCGGCGCCGATCGCGGCAAGGATCACCAAACCGGTCATGAGAGTCCGGGGCTCCAGCACCCCGCTCGCGAGCGGATGCACGGTGTAGCGCATGCGCGGAGAGTCCGGGGTGTCGTGTCCGCGTTTGTAGCCGAAGTAGTCGTTGCTGAGATTGCTGATCATGTGCGCAGCGACGAATCCGACCAGCACCAGCGCAAAGTGAGACGCGTCAAACCGCCCGTCCGCCACGGCGAGCAACCCGGCGATGATCGCGGCCTGCGCCGAGATCACCAGGATGACGCTGCGCGCCGAGTACAGAAACTTCGAGACCGGGTCGAGCAGCCGAACCTCCTCGGCGCCCGGTCTGTAAAAGCCCGCGAACGCCCCGAGCCACAGCCCCGGCTTAGATCTGGCGAGACGCGATCTCCCTTTCATTTTGCCCCTTGCCGGCGGCGCTGACTCACAGTCAACAACGATTGCGGATCCATCGTCAGCCCCGATTCATCTGGATAGGCTAGTGCGTCATCACCGGAAGAGGTTGATCCGCATCAATCCCTCGTGCCGGCCGTCATCGGGACTCCCGAATGTTGGCCGGAATGTTTCGGGCTCGCCTTACTGTCGGATTCGCGGGCATACTGTGGATCGAAGGCTGGAAACTGTACGCCGGAATGCGCCGCAGCAGGTCGGAGGTGCCGATGGTCAGGAACGAAGCAAGAGACGAAGGGCCGAAGAAAATCGATCTGGAAAGAGTGGCGCAGCTCATCGACGCCATGGAACGGGATCTCGCGAAAGTCCAGAGCGGGTCCCGCGACGTTCAGCTGCTGAGGGACGAAGTGGAAACCCTCAAGAACGTTCTCAATTCTCCGATACGCCGCCCACACTGGGTGAGGGAAGGATTGCACGGCATGCGCCAGGCCATCGAGAACGGTCTGGAGACGGTCGTCGCCGACGGCCTGAAAGCGGGTCAGTACATCGCGGAGATCGGAAGAATCCTGGGAATGTGAGCCCCTCACGGTCCTCCTGAGATTCTCCGGGCATGCGTAGCCTCGTTTGATCTAGATCAATCCTGCCGCGGACCGGTCTTCTACGATGGGTCCGGGTCGAGTGACCGCCGTCTCAGGAGGACATCATGAAGAACGCCGCATGGATACTCGCTTTGACTTTCCTCGCTGCAGCGCCCGCCGCGGCCGCGGAGCCGGCCGAGATTGATTGGTCGAAGATTCCCGTCAACGACGTGAAACTGTTTTATCCCGGCCAGTCCTCCTATGAGTCGCTGCGCGGCAACTCCCACCCGGGGGCGAACCGGATGTGCGCCACGTCGTATTGCGCACTATTGAGAACAAACCTCTTCGTCCGCCGCTATTTCGACATGAGGTAAGCGGCCACGGCCTGCATTTGCTCGAACGACATCCCCGTGGTGATGCCGTGCATGATCGGAGCGTTTCCGCCCTCTCGCAGCGAGTTCTTGAACAAGACCAGCTGCTTGACGAGGTATTCAGCGTGCTGCCCGGCAAGCCTCGGAAACATCGTGTTGCCCTCGGCATTCTTGCCGTGACATGTGATGCAGGCCTGCACCTTCGCCTCTGGAATACCCCCCTCATAGATGGCCCTGCCGCTCTGCACGAGCTTGGCGTTCCCGCGCTTGCCGCTGGCCGGCTTCTGTCCCGCATAGAAGACGGCAAGCCTCTTGATCGAGTCGTCGCTCAGTTGCGAGGTCATGCCCCACATGTAGGCCTGCGCCATCGGGTCGGCCCGCGTCCGGTCCCGGAACGCCTTCAGCTGGCTTTCCAGGTACTCGGCGCGCTGGCCGGAGATCTTCGGAAATGCGGGCGAGATGCTGTCGCCTCTCGGCCCGTGACAGGACGCGCAGACTTGCGTGGCGAGTCTGCCGGCGTCCGCCTCCTGCGCCTGCAGAGGCGGAGCTACGCATGCGATGGCCATCGTCATGAGCGAAATCGGAACAATCGCATCGGTTCTCATAGTCGTCTGCCTCATGTTGGAACGCTTTCTCCCGAACCACCGGCCCTTCGATCCAGGAACGCGGCGCCTTGAAGCCTCTTCAGAAATTGAACCAGCCGAGAAGGTAAAGAGTATTGTTGTCGCTCGCGTCCCTGCCGAGACCGTCGTAATTCGAGCTGGCCCCGTTGAATTTCTGGTAGGCGGTGTATTGAAGCGCGAACTTCACGTTCTGCCAGGGCAGGTAGTTCAGCTCGGCGATCCACCCGTTGCTGTTGGGGATGTTGTTGGCGAAGCCGATGGCCGGAGTCGTTGCATTAGGCGCATACCTGAGCGAATCCGAGCTGCCAGTCGTCGAGAAGTATCCCAGTGCGCCGCCGTAGGTGCGGCGAATGTAGTAGCTGCCGCCGACCCGAAGGGTCTTGAGGTCGTTGCTCCCGTTCTGGGACAAGCCCAGGGCGGAAGTCGCATCGAGAGTCTGGCGCTCCTTGATGTAGGTGGCCTGTACGGAGACGATTTGCTCGTCGCCGATGAATTGATACTGGCTGTCGAGCGCAACGTCGTTGACGCGATCGGAGGACGAGCGCACCGCTTGGCCGGTGGGAACGATCTTCGCGCTGATCCCGTAGGCGCCGACGGACCATGAATTCCGGTCCCACTGGCGCTCATAAGCGATTCGCCAGTACGGCGCATAGCCCACGATGGTTCCGTTGGGGTTGGTGCTGTCGAGCGGTCCCGCGCCTGCCGTGCCGCCGTGACCTTGGGGGGCGGATCGGTAAAGGCCCAGCTCCGCGTAGATCGAATTCTTCCACCACAGGTATCCGGTCAATCCCGCGACGCTCCCCCCGAGCCCCCCGTCGATTAGCGCTGCCGCGCCGGGAGCGATCGCCGCGTTGGTTCTCTGGTCGAACGGCGTTTGCCACGCGGGGGTGCTGTTCCATACGTCCTGCACGGTCGGATTGTTGTTCAGCGTGAACCCGTAGGTGAGGCCGTCGGCGATCGCGGGAACCTCCTTTGCATAGCGAAGCTCGGTGTTGTCGAGGCCGAAAGTCCCCGAGTCGCTGGCGTAAGTGATCTGGACGAACGCGCCCAGGTTCGGAGCGATCCTTCCCGCGTAGAAGAGGCTCGCCTGCTGCGGAAACAGCACCTGGCCGTTCTGCGCGATTGCGCCTGCAAGCGCGGGATCCGAATCCGGCAGCGCCGACTTAGTACGCGTATACGAGGTCTGAAACATGATCGACAGCGGCGGCACCTGGTTCAACAGCAGCTCGTACTCTTTGGACGAGGTGATGCCCTGCACCTGCGGGAGGTTGTCGATCGTATATGCGTTCAGCTTGAACGATCGCCCGAACGGCGTAAGCTCGGGCGCCCGCTGCAGTCCAGCCCACCCGAAAGGTCGTGTCCATAATGTCCTCTTGTTCCGTCGTGAACGGAACAACCCTAACAGCAGCAAAAAGAACGGATTTGACGCAGATCAAACTCGTCCTAGCTACTCACCCGGGTCAGGTCATTGCAAGAAACAGTTTCTTCGTCTGCCGCAGCGCCCCTCAATAACCCTGGCCTTTACGCCCTTCAAGACGCCGTGGACGGCTTATGTCGTTCGTTATTTCTTGCCTTCACCCGAAGTGGGGCCGGCCGGTCCCTGGGTATGGACAAGGTAATCCAGCAAGTCCGGAATCTTTCCCTTCGGCACTTCAGCGCCGAGTTCAACCATCTTGTCGATGGCTTGTTTCCACTGCTCCCTGGTCAGGTGCTTGTTATTGAGCGGCCTCACTTTCGCCGTGTGACATGATGAACATACTTCCTTGAACGTCCTGGCCCCGTCATCGGCCGCGAGAGCGAAGTATGGCGTCGTCAAGCCGAACAACGTCAAAAAGAAAAACAGAATCTTATGCGATTGCATGATTGATTCCTTTCGTGCGCTTAAGAAACGGTGCGATGGAGCGATCTCAGCTTTCCGCGGGCATCTTGTGAGCGATGCCTTTGTGGCAATCGATGCAGGTTCTCCCTTTGCTCTTCGCGACTTCGTGTATTTTCGCCGCGACCGGCGTCTGTTTTTCAGGATTCATGCCATCGAAGCTGTGGCAATTGCGGCATTCGCGTGAATCAGTTTCCTGCATGGCCGTCCAGACTCTCTTCGCCAGTTCGGCGCGGTGGGCCTCGAATTTCGCCGGGGTGTCGATCAGCCCGGTAACCTTTCCATAGAGTTCCCGCGTCGCCTTGACCTTACGCACGACCTTGTGGACCCAATCCTTGGGGACGTGGCAATCGGAGCAGATGGCGCGCACACCAGTCCGATTGGAGAAATGTATGGTCTGCCGGTACTCCTGATACACCGTGTCGCGCATCTCGTGGCAGCTGGTGCAGAACCCCAAAGTGTTGGTGGCTTCCATGGCAGTATTGAATCCGCCCCAGAAAATAATGCCAGCCACAAAACCGCCGCCCAGAAGGGTCAGCAACGAAAAGCGCGAACTCGGCCGGCGCAGCACCTGCCATAGTCCACGAAGGAATCCGGCTGGGGATGAGCTCTGGGAACCGCTGCTCGGTGCATCCCTAGGTGTGTCGGCCATGGCTGATGCTCCCCCTCATATCGCGTGGACTAACGGAAACATGGACTTAGCGATTCCAGCACCCAGTGGCGCCGATACATTTGATCTACATCAAAAAGACGTGTCCCCGACGCATATATCGTCGCGTGAACCAAAGCAGGCTAAACGGGTGCCGCAAACAGTTGTGCGGCGAACCGAGTACCGCTGCGATCTCCGGGGAAGGGGACACACGATGACGAGCCGGAAATGCCTTCTTGCCGCAGTCGTGAGAAGTTTGGCCGCGGGTCTTGCAATCGGCATCACCTTGCAAGGCGCCATTGCGCAGGAGCCGGAAAAGGCACCGCAGAGGGATCTCGTTCTCCGTGGCGACGCGAAATGCACGCGTTGCCACAACAATCCCGAAATCCTGTCCATCGGTAAGACCCGGCACGGAGTGATCTCAGACACGCGCACGCCCACTTGCACGAGCTGCCACGGCGAGAGCGAATCTCACACCAAGAAGCCTGCGGGCATAAAACCCGACCGCTACTTCGCGAAGAATTCGGCGACACCCGCCGATGTACGCGCCGGCGCGTGCCTGGAATGCCACGGCGGGGACCGCCACCTCGCATTCTGGGAATCGGGGCGCCACAAGAAGAACGACGTCGCCTGCAACAACTGCCACAGCATTCACAACCCGGAACAGGCTGCCGATGCGCAGCTGAAGAAGGAGAATCCTTCGATCACGCCCTATGTCACGACGAATCGCCAGCTGCAGTACGAAACCTGCACGGCCTGCCACAAGCAGATCCGTTCCCAGCTCCTGAAGACCTCGCATCACCCCATCATCGAGGGCAAGCTGAAATGTACGAGCTGCCACAACCCGCACGGGGCGTTGAGCCACGCCATGGTCAAGGAGGAGTCTGTCAACCAGCTGTGTACCGGCTGCCACACCGACAAGCGCGGCCCGTTCATGAACGAACATCCTCCGGTCGAGGAGAACTGCCTGACATGCCACAACTCGCACGGGTCCGTGCATGCAAAACTTCTCAACGAGCGGGCGCCGAATCTATGCCAGGACTGCCATGACTGGTCGCGGCACCCGGGGACCTACTACAGCGGCAATCAAGGCTTCGGCAGCCCGACGGCCGGGGCGCCCAACACGCGCCTGGTTGCGCGCGCGTGCCTGAACTGCCATACGAACATTCACGGCAACAATGCCCCGGCGATGCGCGGCAAGTTCTTCCTGCGCTAGGAGGCTCCCGATGAAATCCAAGCTCATTCCCATACTCGTCGCGAACCTCTTCGCCGCGGCCGGCGCGCTGGGGGCCGAGGGCAATGAGGACATGACGGTGTTCGGTTCCGTAACCGTCGGCGTGCAGGGTGCGAGCCTGCTCGCTCCGGGGGAGACCAACGCGGCGAAACTCAAGGAATACCGCGACATCGGCGGCGGCGGGATCTCGGGCAGGGCGTTGAGCGGCGTCGACATCAAGGGCCGCGGCAGCGAGGATTATTTCAGCCTGTACGGCGAAAACCTCGGAAGGGGCGACGAGTACCTGGACCTGAAGGGCGGCCGCTATGGCCAGTACAAGTTCCAGCTCTACGAGAACGACATCGTGCACAACTGGACTTATAGCGCGCGCACGCCGTACTCGGGGGTGGGCAGCACCACGCTGATCGCGACCCTGCCGAACCTGAATACGAGTACGTGGAACACTTTCGACTATGGGCTGAAGAAGCAGAACATCGGCGGCATGTTCGAGATCTCGAAGCTTTCTCCGTGGTACTTTCGCGTCGACGCGAGCGAGGTCACCGACTCCGGTCTCAAATGGATCGGCGGCGCGAACGGGACCAGCCCCGGCAACGGGTTCAACGAGAAACCCTATCCCCTGGATCAGAAGACCCGGAACCTCACGCTGGAGGGCGGTTACGCGACCAAGGCGGCGCAAGTGTCTCTCGCCTTCATGCACAGCAACTTCTCCAACAACAACGACACGTTGCAATGGTCGAACGGTTTCTTCGGAAACCAGCTGGACACCTCGACCCTCGGCGCCGACAGCAAATACACCAAGATCAGCCTCAACGGCAATCTCAAGCAGCTGCCGGTGGGGTCTACCCTATCAGGACGCGTGACCGAAAGCAGGACGACCAACAGCATCCCGATCCTGGCAACCATGCCGACCGGAGCCACGCCGAACGCAACCAATGACGCCACCAATCCGGACCGGCCGACGTTCGACGGCGAGGTCATTCACAAGACCGCTTCGCTCGCGCTGCATTCGAACCCCACGCGCGAAATCGATTCGCGGATCTACTGGAACAGGTTCGAAAAGGACAACCGCTCGCCCGCGGTCACCTTTACCCCCGCGGGCACGTCGAACCTGCTGTGCGGCGGCGCAGCGTGCACCACGGAAATACTCAGCTACAAGAAGAACAACCTGGGCGCCGACGTCGGATACCGTTTCGATGCGAGCAACAGGGTGATCGCAGGTCTCGACTACGTCGATCTGGAACGCGATCGGGTCGATTTTGACGAAACCAAAGACAAGAGAGTGTCTCTGGAGTGGCGCAACACTTCCCTTGATTACCTGAGCTCGCGATTCAAGTACCAGTTCATGCAACGGCGCTCGCATTTTCTCGAGGCCGGTGCGGGCACCGGCCCGGCCGACGTCAATTTCCTGAACCGCTTCATCGCGCGCTTCGATGCGTCGAACGTCGACCAGGCGCTGATCAAGCTCTCGCTCGATGCGACCCCGGCCGAGATGTGGGATCTGGGCTTCGAAGGCATTCTCAAGCAGAACAAGTACAAGGACACGGTGCTCGGGCGCACCAAGGACGACCGCCAGCAGTTCTATTTGAGCGCCGGCTACGGCGACATTCAGAAATTCCGCGGCTTCGCTTTTGCCGACGTCGAGTTCGTGAAATACGACTCCTACCACCGGAACATCAGCAATTTGACGGCCCCAGACGCCTTCGATCCCTCCGCCGCGCCGAACGCCAGCAACTACAACTGGGGCGCGACCAACAAGGACAAGAGCTACGCGTTCGGCGTGGGCGCGGACTGGGTGCCGATGGAGCGCTGGAAGCTGAAAGGGTCGCTCATCTCGGAGAAGACCACGGGCACCGTGGATTTTGCCGTCCAGCCCGGGGCCAACCCGGCCGTTCCGTCGGTCAGCATCGGGAACTACGACAATGCGACGAAGGTGTCGCTCAACCTCAAGGGCACCTACGCCTACACCAAGCAGATCGATCTCATCGGCGGATACGCGTTCGAGAAATTCAGGTTCAGCGACATCTCGTACGACGGCTACCAGTACACCATCGGCACCGGCACGAGCGCGAGTCACCTGAGCGGCCTCAACGCCAACCCGAACTACACGGCGAACATCGGCTACGTCGCCGCTTCGGTCAAGTTCTAGAAGGCGCCATCCTGCGGACTTACTCGACCCGCTGGTCGAATTTCGCTTCGACGGTGCGGGTCGAACCTGGCGCCTGCACCCGCACGGTAATGAGGTAAGAAGTTTTTTTCTGCAGCTTCACGTAGTTTCCGTAGCTTGCCGCGCCGACCGCCATCGGTTCCAGGGTTTTCGAGATGCTGTTCAGGCCGGGTTGCTCGATCCGGATCTCGACGCTGGCGTCGTTGATCGGGGCTTGGGTTTTTGCGTCGAGCAGCGAAACATTGACGTGGTAGTAGCCGGGTCCGCTTGGAATGCCCCCGTGCATGGTTCGTTCGACGGAGTCCCGCGGAAATGTGCGCAACCCTTCTGCGGGCATGAACCCCAAAAAGAATTCGATTCCGCCCACGGTCTTGTGGTTGGGATCCGCCGTCGGCGGGGTCCCCGCGCCCTTCGCGGCGTCCGCCGCAGGTTTGACGGTCGGGTTGAACATATAGAGAACGGCGGCCTGTATCTCGGAATCGGTGAGATTGGCCTGGCCGCCGCGGGGAGGCATGCCGCCGTGTCCTCTGATCGCGGAGCGGACCAGAGAATCCAAGCCCTGCTTCATGCGCGGGATCCAGGCCTCCCGGTCTCCGATCTTCGGTGCGCCGCGCAGGCCTCCCTCGTGGCACTTGACGCACTGCGATTTGACGACCTGCTCGCCGCTGCGCTCGACGGCGAGGTCTTTCGCGGTGGCGGGCTCGACCCAGTGCCCGCCCGACTGATTGACCATGTACGCGACCGCGCGCCCAATCTCGAGATCCGTGAGGCCCAGATTGCCGCCGTGGGACGGCATCTTGCGGATGCCTTCGAGCGCGTGCCGGGTGAGGCCGGTCAGGCCCTGCGAGGCGCGCTTGCTCCAGGCCTTCTGGTCGCCGATTTTCGGCGCGCCGTTCGCGCCCGTCGCGTGGCACGAGGCGCAAACCGCTTGAACGACTTCGTTGCCGCTGCGCTCGGCTCCTTGGGCGATCGCCGGCCGCGATGCGACCGGCATCGCCAGGACGAGAAGGGCTGCCCACATCAGACTTCTTCGCGCCATGACAGACGGCGTGTGTTCTTCGATCACGCAACTGGCGCCCATCGCACTCCTCCTTGCCGACAATTTCCCGATCGTCCGCAAATCAAATTATCTCATTGTTGGAGAAACAATCTCTTGCGATGTCGATCCACAACCTCCCAGCCTCAGCGCGAGCTCGCGCTTCGTCAGGTTTGGCCGCTTCGCGCTTCGAGCGCGATCTGGCGGCGAAGCCTCCGGTACCCGGCTTCGCTGTCGTCGCCGAACAGCGGATCGCGTCCACCGGGCGCGGACGCCGCCACGGCCCGCCAGTCGTCAGCGGTCAGGAGTCTCGCGGCACGCGGCAGCACCTCCTTCTCCTCGGAGGCAATATGGTGGCGGTAGTAGACGAGGTACATCGCTGCGATCGCCTCCACGGCGGCGCGCGCGATCACGCCGCCCGAAGTCACCTCGCCCAGGGTTCTCAGCAGGTCGTCCCCCACCGCGGCGATGACGCGGTGCTCCTGACGCAGACGCTGGAGCGGGATCTTCATTCTGGGTTCGTGCTCCGCGAGCAGCACGAACGCCGCGTCCTCGCGCGGATGATGGTGCAGATCGGGGAAATGCCGCAGATAGCTCACGATGTCCACCATGAGATCGTAGTTCGGCTGTCCCGCTTCGTGGAAAGCGTCGACCTGTCTTTCCAGGATGTCGAGGAGCCGCGAGAAATTGGCGTGCTCGGCGTGCCAGTGGGAAACGGGGTCGCTCATTGAATTCCTCGCTCTGCCCCGCCAGAATCGCGCCGATCCGCGGTCCGCGGTTTGATCCAGATCAAGGGAGGCGGATGCGGCCTTCCTTGATCCTGGTCAACTCGTCAATCCCCACGCCAGGCAATGTAGCAGCAGGCCCGGCACGAAAGGAGGCGACCGTGTTCAAGCACATTTTGATTCCTACCGACGGTTCGGAGATCTCGCAAAAGGCGATCAAGGCGGGCGTGGCCTTCGCCAAGTCGATCGGCGCCCGCGTTACGGGCTACTATGCGTTGCACGAGCCGCCCTTCCTGTACAACCGGTTCGGCGACCTCGACAACCAGATCAAGGCCGAGCTCGAGCGGCGGGCCCGCGAGGTCGCGCAGAGATATCTCACCGAGATCGGCGAGACCGCCAAGGCGGCCGGCGTCGAGTTCGAGCCCTTGATAACGATTTTCGACGTGCCCGCGGAGGGTATCATCGACGCCGCGAAAAAATGCAAATGCGACGCCATTTTCCTGGCGCCCCACGGCTACAGCGGCATGCGCAGGCTGATCCTGGGCAGCGTGACGCAAGACGTGCTGTCCCATTCGACGCTGCCGGTCATCGTGTACCGGTGAATCGCAGCCCGGCGCGGCGTTAGCGTCGTTCTTGGTGGCGGTAGAACCGGACGCAGTTCCCGCCCGTCCGTTTCGCCGCGTACATCGCCTCGTCGGCGCGCTTGCGAAGTTCTTCGGCGTTCGCCGCGTCGCTCGGATAGACGCACGCCCCGATGCTCGCGCTGACGCGGATCAGCCGGTCGTCGAAACGAACGGGCACCGCGGCGGCGGCGCGGACTTTCTCGCACACCGCGCCCGCGCCGGCGCGCTCGTCGGCGCTGGAGAGGACGAGGGCGAGCTCGTCCCCGCCGATGCGGGCCACGGTATCGGCTGCGCGGACGCAGCTCGTGCTGCGACTCGCCACTGCCTGCAGCACCGCGTCGCCCGCCATGTGGCCGAATTGGTTATTCGTTTCGCCAAAACCGTCGATATCCAGGATGGCAACCGCCAGCCCTTCGTTGCGCCTCGCCGCCTGGTGCAGCGCCTGCCCGAGGCGGTCGAGGAACAGCGTGCGATTCGGCAGATCGGTCAGCGGATCGTGGCTTGCGGCGTGGGAGAGCACGTCGAAATACCGCACACGCTCGGTGACGTCGCGGGTCTCGCACACGAAGTTCGTAATGCGTCCGTACCGGTTGAACACCGGCCAGATCAGGTTCTCTGCGTGAAACAGCTCGCCGCTCTTGCGGCGGTCCACGAAGATCTCGCGGAAGGACTTGCCGGCCAGGATGGTGCGCCACAGGCCCCGGTAGAACTCCGCGTCCTGGGTGCCGGACTTGAGGATTGCAGGGGTGCGGCCGACGGCGTCCGCGCGCGCAAAGCCCGTGAGCGACTCGAAAGCCGGATTGACGTACTCGATAACCCCGGTCTCATCGGCTATCAGCACCGCATCGGGGTTCTGCTCGACCCAGCCGGAGAAGAAAACGTCGTCTCGGAAGGGCCGACCGACAGAAAGGATGTTTGAAGCCATTGTTTCCCCCATGAAGCGAGATCAGTGGCTCATGCAGCGCTTCAGGCCCGCGACGTCGCGGATGCGGATACGTTTCTGATGGACGCTGATGAGGCCGTCTTCCTGGAACTTGGAAAATGCGCGGCTCACGGTTTCCAGCTTCAGGCCGAGATAGCTGCCGATTTCCTCGCGCGTCATGCGCAGGTTGAATTCCGAAGGTGAGTAGCCGCGCGCGGTGAAGCGCTGCGACAGGTTGAGCAGGAACGCGGCGAGCCGCTCCTCCGCGCGCATGGTCCCCAGAAGAAGCATGACGCTGCGCTCCTGCGCGATTTCGCGGCTCATCACCTTGTGAAACTGGCGCTGCAGCCCGTGCATGTCGTGGCCGAGGTTCACCAGCCGGGAGTAGGGGATCACGCACACTTCGCTATCTTCCAGCGCGACCGCGCTACTGCTGTGCCTTTCCGGTCCGATCCCGTCCATGCCCATGATCTCGCCGGCCATGTGAAAGCCGGTGACCTGCTCGCGCCCGTCCTCGAGGGTCTGCACCGTCTTGAAAAATCCGCTGCGCACGGCGTAGAGCGAGCCGAACTCATCCCCGGCGCGATAGAGATTCTCGCTGCGCCCCAGGCGCCTGCGCGTGTAGACCAGTTCCTCCATGCGGTCCACGTCCTGCCCGCTGAGTCCGCAAGGCAGGCACAGCTCGCGCAGATTGCAGCTCGAGCATTTGGTGGGAACCTTGGCGATGTTCCGCGGTGGGACGTCGCGCGGCGCAATCGCGCCTCTCGGAGTCGAAACGAAGGTGTTCAGAGTTGCTGGTGCTCCCATGGAGTTCTCCTGTGGATTCAATTTCGCGGCTTCCGGCGCGGACGAGGTGCCGAGCCCTGCGATGACTTCCCTGAGCTTGCCGAATTCGGCGGTCTTGTCGAGGAAATGGCTCGCGCCTGCTTCCATGCAGGCGCGGCGGTACTGCGGATTCGGATGGTTCGTAAGGACGATGAACACCACTTCCGGCGCCTCGGAACGCACCCGGCGCAGGACTTCGATGCCGCTCCCGCCGGTGAGGTGAATGTCGAGCACGACCACATCGGGCCGGGTTCGAAGAATTCCCTCTACGGCAGCCAGCGGAGTGGCGGCCTCGCCGACGATGGACACACCCTTTATCTCGCCGAGCAGAGCGCCCAGGCGCTCGCGGATGGAGTCCGAATCCTCAACGATGAAGGCTTTGGTGCGGGTTTCGTGCGACAGGTTTTCCACGCCGCCAGTATCGGCGCCGCCGGCGCGGCGGACCATCGGCGGCGCCCGAATCGAGGGGTAGGCGGCGTCCTCGAATGAGTGTAGGAGGTGTCCTACACGGGGGGGCTCAGGAGTGGTCGGAGTCCGGATCGTCGAGCAGACGGTGGTGGAGGGCGTAGCGCACGAGTTCGGCCGGGTTGCTCAGGTCCATCTTCTGCATGATGCGAGCCTTGTGCGTGCTGACCGTCTTCACCGAAAGACTCAGTTCCGCTGCGATGTCCGACACGGCCGTTCCGGACGCGAGCATCCGGAACACCTGGAACTCGCGATCGGAAAGCGCGGCGTGCGGAGGCCCTTCGGTCTGCGGCATCGCCCCGCGGGCGAGCTGCTCGGCGACCGCGTCGGTGATGAAGGCCCCGCCGCCCGCGACCCTGCGGATCGCCGAGACGAGCTGCGCCGAGGCGCTTTCCTTCGTAAGATAGCCGGAGGCGCCCGCCTTGAGCGCCCGCACGGCGTACTGGGGTTCCTGGTGCATGCTGAGCACGAGTATCCGCAGCCTGGGTTT
>WNGL01002967.1_pt1 | contig 32599 bp, 27 predicted proteins | sample 5400591 | NCBI WGS metagenome assembly WNGL01 (sample SAMN13153377, study PRJNA577476) | soil metagenome | isolation source: 80 cm soil or saprolite under Garry oak tree replicate 1 | place: USA:California | collected 2016-06-15
GGCAAGTCGACGCTGCTGCACTGCCTGGCGGGGATCCTGACGCCTGAGTCCGGCGAGGTGTGGTTCGATGGCCGCCGGCTGGACACCATGCGCGAAACCGAGCGCAGCGCGCTGCGCCGGGACCGCTTCGGGTTCGTGTTCCAGACCGGTCAGCTCGTCCCCGAGCTGACCGCCGAGGAGAACGTCGCCCTGCCGTTGCTGCTGAGCGGTGAGCGCCGGCCTGGTGCGCTCAAATCCGCCCGGGCATGGTTCCGGTGGCTCGGCCTCGACGGGCTGGAGCGCCGCCGGTCCGGGGAATTGTCTGGCGGGGAAGCACAGCGGGTCGCGCTGGCCCGGGGCCTGGTCGCCGAACCAGAAATCCTTTTCGCCGACGAGCCGACCGGCTCGCTGGACTCCCTGGCCGGCGAGCACGTCATGGATCTGCTGGTCGCCGCCGCGCGGGAGCAGGGCACCACCGTCGTTGTGGTCACCCATGAGGCCCGGGTGGCCGCCTACGCCGACCGCGAGGTCGTCGTCCGCGACGGCACGGTGAGCTCGCTCGTGCCCAGGGCGGTTCGTTCATGATCCGGCTCGGCCTTCGCCTCACCCTCGGCGCTGGCCGGGAAGCTGCCGTCCGCCTCGCGATCACCGCGGCGGCGGTGGCGCTCGGGGTAGGGCTGCTGCTGATCACGCTGGCGGGCATCAACGGGGTCAATGCCCAGAACGCTCGTTACGCGTGGCTCAACACCGCACCGTCGGCGAGCGGCCCTGCGGCCGGGCCGGGGGGCGCGTCCGGGAGTCACAGCGCGTCCGCGAGTCACAGCAGGTCAGCGGTGGACCCGCTGTGGTGGCTGCTCAGCCCGGACTACTTCAGCGGCAAGGTCATCGGCCGGATCGATGTCGCCGCTACCGGGCCCGGCTCGCCGGTCCCGCCCGGTATCCGGCGGCTGCCTGGGCCGGGACAGTTCTACGCCTCTCCGGCGTTGAGCAAAATGCTTCGGGACACGCCCGCGAGCCAACTGGGCGACCGGTACCCGGGCCGAGAGGTCGGCACGATCGGGCCGGCGGCGCTGCCCGCGCCGGATTCGCTGCTCATCATCGTCGGCCACACCGCTGGCGAGCTGTCGCGCGTGCCGGGCGCCGAGCGGGTCAGCAGCATCCAGTCCACCGTGCCGAGCAGCTGCAACGGCAGAGACTGCGAGGTCAGGGTCGGGCTCAACACCAACGCCATCGACCTCATCCTGTCGGTCGTGGCGTGCGCGCTGCTCTTTCCCGTCCTCATCTTCATCGGCACCGCGACCCGGCTGTCGGCGGCCCGGCGGGAGCAGCGTTTCGCCGCGATGCGCCTGGTCGGCGCCACGCCGCGGCAGATCTCTGTGATCTCGGCCGTCGAGTCGACCGTCGCCGCCGCCGCGGGCGTCGGCATCGGCTTCGGCCTGTTCTTCCTGCTCCGCTCGCCGATGGCGGCGATCCCGTTCACGGGGGCGCCGTTCTTCCCGGGCGACCTGTCGCTCAGCCTGGCGGACATCCTGCTCGTCGCCGCGGGGGTCCCGGTCGCGGCGGCGGTGGCCGCCCGCCTCGCGCTGCGTCGTGTGCACATCTCCCCGCTCGGCGTGAGCCGCCGCGTCACTCCGCGCGCTCCCCGCGCGTGGCGGGTGATCCCGCTGCTCGCGGGCATCGCCGACCTCGCCTGCTTCGTGGTCATCGGGCGTCCACGGACCACGCCCAGTCAGATAGCGGCGTACCTGCCGGGATTCCTGCTGATCGTGGCGGGACTGGTCATCGCCGGGCCCTGGCTCACCATGGTCGGCGCCCGCCTCATGGCCCGGCGCACCAGCCGGTCGGCCACGCTCATCGCCGCGCGGCGGCTCTCCGACGACCCGCGGGCCGGGTTCCGCGCCATCAGCGGGCTCGTCCTCGCCCTCTTCGTCACGACCGTGGCCGTCGGCGTGATCACCGCTGTCGGGGCCAACCGCGGTGCGACGAGCCTGGGCAAGGCCGCCAACGGCACCCTGGTCGACCAGCTCGCCGGCCCGGACTCAGCCTCGGCAGGCACCGCGATCCCCGGCGCGCTGACCGCCCGGCTGCGCTCCATCCAGGGCGTCCGTGGCGTGACCTTGCTCCACGTGAATCCCCTTGGCGCTACCATCCCGGGAGCGATGCTCGGTATACCGTCATCGTTCGGCCCGGTACGAGCGGGCCTGGTCTCGTGTGCCCAGCTCGCCCGAACCCCGGCGCTCGGCCGCTGCCCGGCGGGGGCGCTGGCCGCCGCGGTCCCATGGACGGTGCTGCCGCCGGACTTCACCCGCCGCGAGGTCCAGGCCGGTATGGCCTGGCCCGCCGTTGCCATCTCGGCGCAGCGCCTCCAGCGTCTGCCCGTTGAGTCGGTCATCGTGAACACCAACGGGTCAGCGGTCGCGACCGAACAAGCACGAACGACGCTTGAAAACGCTTATCCCACCGTGTCTGCCCCGGCCGCCATCGGCGAGATGTTCTCGCATAACTCAGACCTCACTGGCTGGCAGCAGCTGGCGAACGTCGTGGTCCTCACCAGCCTGGCCATCGCCGGCTGCACCCTCGCGGCGAGCGTGGCCGCCGGGGTGAGCGAGCGCAAGCGCCCCTTCAGCCTGCTGCGGCTGGCCGGCGCCCCCCTCGGCATGCTGCGCCGCATCGTCGCCATGGAGAGCGTGGTCCCGCTCCTTGCTGTCGCGGTGGTCTCAACGGGAACCGGATTCCTGGCCGCCCAGCTTTTCCTCACCTCACAGATGAACTACTCGCTCGTCGCGCCGGGAGGCTGGTACTACACTCTCGTCGCCGCCGGGCTCGTTGCGTTGCTCGGGATCATCGCCGCCACCTTGCCGCTGCTCAACCGGATAACCGGTCCAGAAACCGCCCGGAACGAGTGACCGCTACCCCGGCCCTGACCGGGTGACGCGGCTGGGCCGGGGCCTATCTGGTCTGCGGCGGAGACGTGGCGGCCGGCGAGTCTCGCGAACTCGGTTCGTGCCAGACGGAATGCCGGTAAATATGCCGTTGAATGGCACAGCCTCAGCAGCCGCGAGACGGTCACGGCGGCTCAAGGTGACGACGGCCAGCCTGGCTCCGGTCAGTTTCAGCTCGCCCGTTGCTGGTCCCAGTGTGCTGTACCTGAAGAACGCCGGCTAACCCGACGCGAGGTTTCGCGGCGCGCTGGCGGCGAGCTACGCCTGCTGCAAGCATGGGCGCTCCTGGGCGGTGGCTTCTGCGGGGATGCTCCCGCCGCGGGAGGCGGTCGCTTCGGGGTAGCAGTCAGGTTCGCTCCGGTAGCTGCGGCCGTGGGGGAGTCGCCAGATGAGGACGCCCGGCTGGGGCTGCTCAAGTTGCCATCCCTGAACTTGTTTGGCCTGGTGGTGACGCCTACACAGCGCAGCCAGATTGCATTCGCACGTGCGGCCGCCCTTTGCATAGGCGATGGTGTGGTCCTGGTCGCACTGAGCGGCTGGCCTGCGGCAGCCTGGGTAACTGCAGGTTGGCTGTCGCACGCGGAGGAGGTGTTGCAGGGAGGGTGGTGGCCGGTAGGACGGTGATTCTCGCTGGTGGGTGCAGCCACCTGTTTCCAGCCACTCCAATCGGATCCCGGCCAGCCAGGCGGCGGCCTGCGCCGGAAGGCTTGCGCCTGGTGAGGGGCCTGGATACGGAGACGGCTTTGTATGCGGAGGCGGTCTTATACCAGGAGCGGGGCCTGCGCCTGGTGGGCTTGCGCCCGATGGTGGGCTTGCGCCTTTCCGGGCGCAGCCATGAGCTAAAGGTCGGCCGTTGCCGTTGCCGTCGGTGACGGTAACACACCATCGGGTTAACGGATGTTTTCCCAGCGCAGTGGCAAGGTCGCGGCTGTCGATGGCGTCCAGTGGCCCGTATCCGGATGCTTGTCCGGGGGAATCAGAAAGGCCGAGCCAGGTCGTGACGGGCATGGTCAGATTGATGGTTCCGGCCAGCCCTGCCAGGCCAGCCCCGCTAGCAAACAGCCCCGGCAGACCCACGCCCAGGAAACGGGGCCCAGCGCCACCAGCCGCCCCGGGTGCGTAACTGGCACTTGAAGAGCCAGCGGCGCCTGGGCCAATGCCGCCAGAAGGGTCAGTGGCTGGGAAGTCAGCGGCGCTGGGAGACTCCGTGGGCCCCGGAGACTGGGTGGCGGAAGGGTCAGCAGCCGTTGGAGACTCATCGGCACCTGGGCTGTCAGCGGCACTTGGGCTGTCAGCGGCGCCTGATGGGTCAGCAGGGCCTGAAACGGAGTCGGTGGAGCCTGGCGAATCAGTGGCGCTGGCGGCCGCGCTGGTGCTGCCAGATGATGCGGGGGTTTTGTCACCGTAGGTCGCGAGCAGCGATTCGACTGGCTCGCCGGTGAGGAGCATCAGGAACGCCTGGGCGCGCAGCTGGTCCATCGTGCCGTGCTCTCCAGCGGCTTTGAGGGCACGGGCGAGGGCTGACACATTGTGGTCGGCAGCGAGTACCCCCGCCGGTGGCAGGTCACGACCCGCCAGGGCGCCGGTTCCACCAGGCTCCGTCCAGCGTTCCACCCGCGCGTCGCGCTGGGCCTTCTCCCGCCGTTTGCGGGCAGCGGCCGGGTCGGCGGCGATGACAGCACGGCGAGCCGAAATCCGTAGTTTTCCGGACGTCTGGCCGGGGGCGTCACGCAGGATGCACCGTTCCACCGCGCGGCATGCGCGGTGTCCAGGTTCGTGACCTCATCAGTGATGATCAGCGCCTTGACACGGTCGATCTGCCCGGCGGCCAGCGCGGCAGCGGTTAACGGCAGCCGCCGCAGCGAAGTCGCGAAATCAAGCAGGTTCCCCGCAGCCCGGTTCGTCAGCGTGAGCGGCACCGCGATCTCATCATCGACATGCTCGATGAGGTAAGGATCCGCGCCGGCTTCGACAGCGGCTGCGCGCCGGGCGGTGAGCTCCGCGACCGCCGCTAGTTTCCCCGCCGAGGCCCATGACTCCAGCCGGTGCCAGGCCCGCATCACTCCGATGAGCTCATCGTCGCTGAGGGCCTGAAGACCGGCTCGCCACGCGTCGCTGGTGAGGCCGGCCAGTACCGGGCCTGGCGTCAGCCGGTCAGCGACCCCGCCGGCGGCGAACCCGGCGCCGTCCCCGGTGTCTCGCGGCCACAGGCCCGGGCGGAGCACCTCCGGCGGCTTGCGTGCCTCGATCGCGTCAAAGATTTCGTGAAGTTGGTCAGCGGGCAGGTCAGCCAGCCAGGCATCGTCACCATCAGGGGCCCCGCAGTCAGGATCAGGAACCAGTCCGCACAACTCCTCATCCGACGGAGGCAGCAGCGCAAGCTCCTCCTCCTCAGCAAAGGCCACCCAGGCAATGGCCCCCTCAGCAATGGCCCCCTCAGCAATGGCCCCCTCAGGCGGCGGAGCGGTCACGCCAGTCAGGCCGGCGCGACCGGTGGCGGGGGAACTTGCGGGGTTCAGCACGAGCTGCTCCTTGGATGCCTTCTACAGTCAATATATTACCCGGTACCACCCACAAAACCGCTCTTATTTTCGAGTTGGGTCAGGGTGATTTTTCAAGAGCTACCGTCCTCATGCGAGCCCAAGATGTAAGCCCTGTTCCTCGTCGGGAGGCCATGCTCTGGGCTGCGGACGGGCGCAAGTTTCCAAGCATATGCTTGACAAAATCCGCAGCCACCGCTAATGATTCCAAGTATGTCCTTGGAATCTTCATTGGAGGGGGAAGCGGGCTCGGCCGAGGGTGCCCAGCGCCGCGACGGGAGCCAGCGCAGGGACGGGCCCCAGCACCGCGACAGTGCGCAGCGCCGCGACAGTGCGCAGCGCCGCGACGGGGGCCAGCACCGGGACGAGCGGATGCGGCTGCTCGACGATCCGGTGGTTATCCGGGCGCTGGCACACCCGCTGCGCCTGGAGCTGCTGTCGATTGCCGGGCAGGCGGGGCAGATCACGACCGCCGACGCGGCACGGAAACTTGGCATCAGCCACGGCCTCACCTCGCACCACCTGCGGCAGCTGGCCAAGTACGGATTCGTTAGGCAGGTGGAAGGAAAGGATCACCGGGAGCGGCCGTGGCGGCTTACCACCACATCGGCCACCTGGCGGGGAGCGGACGGGACCCCGGAGGGAGCGGCTGCCGCGAATGTGCTGGAACAGTTGCTGGCCGAACGGGCGCTAGCGAAGTTCCTCGGCTGGCAGCAGCGGCGTCTCGACTGGCCGGAAGCGTGGCGCAACCACACCGGCATCGGGCAGTACACCATCTATCTCACGCAGCCCGAGCTTGTGGAACTCGTGGCCGCCGTTGAGTCCCTGATTCAGCGGTATGTGGACGAGCGGCCGCTCGATGACCTCGCCGCCCGGCCCGCCGACTCGGTCCCAGTAGACATAACCCAGTTCGTTGTGCCACTTTCGGGACCGCCCGGAGACGGCTGACGTGCGCGCCACCTGGCGGGTTCTTGCGAGCCACCGGGATCTGCGGCTGGTCCTGTCGGCCGGGCTGGTCTCCCTGACAGGTGACTGGATCCTGCGGATTGGCCTGGTCTACCGGGTCTATGCGCTGACCGGCTCCACGATGGCGCCCGCGCTGACCCTGGTGGCCTCGTTCGCGCCGCAGGTGCTGCTCGGGCCGGTGGCTGGAGTCTTCGCCGACCGCTGGGACCGCAAGCACACCATGATCGTTTCTAATGTCTTGCTGGCTGGCGGGCTGCTGCCGTTGCTGCTCGTGCACGGGAGAAACGACGTCTGGATCGTCTTCGGCGTGATGCTCTGGGAGGGAGCGGTTCAGCGGTACTTTGCCCCCGCCGAACAGGCGATGCTGCCGCGGCTGGTACCCGACGAGCACCTCGTCGCCGCCAACGCGCTCAACGGGCAGAACCGGGATCTGGCCCGGCTCGCCGGGTCCGCGCTCGGCGGGGTCATTGCCGCCACCGGGGGATCGCCGCGGTTGCTCTCGCCGACGCGGCCACGTTCGCGCTCGCCGCCGCAGTGATCGCGCTCGTGCGGGTCAGCGGACAGGTGGAGCCGGCCGGATCGCGCGACCGGGCTGGCGGCTCGCGCAGCACCGGATTGCCTCGGTGGGCCATGAGCTTGCCGACGGCCTGCGGATGTCGGTGCGGCACCGGGTCATGCGCCGGCTGATGATCTTTGTACTCGTCACCGGCACCGCCGAGGGAGTTTTCGGCACGCTGTTCGCCCCCTTCGTCCGGCACGTTCTGCACGGGAGCAGCCAGGCATATGGTCTTGCCGCGGCGGCTCAGGCGATCGGCGGGATCGCCGGCGGGTTGCTTGCCGCATCCCTCGGCCAGCGCGTGCGCGCCTCTCGCTTGCTCAGTGCCGGCGCCGTCGCGTTTGGGGCCGTTGACCTGGCCATCTTCTTGTATCCACTGGGCTACGTGGCAGTGTGGCCGGCAATTGCTGGCATGGTGCTCGTCGGCCTGCCCGGAGCCCTGACCACAGCGGGGCTGATAACGCTCTTCCAGCGCAACACGGGCGACTCCTACCGGGGGCGAGTGTTCGGGGCGTGCGGTGCGATGGAAGGAGTCGCCATCGTGGCTGGAATCATGGCCGCGGGCTACCTTGGCCAGGCCGCCGGAATCATTCCCGTCCTGGCCTTCCAGGGGGCCGCCTATGTCCTGGCCGGGCTCGGGATGCTGGCCGCATTGCGTGGTGAGGGAAAGGCTGAACCTTTCCCATCGCCAGTGGGGATTTCCGGCCAGCCGCAGCCAACCCAGGACGCGGGGCACGTCACGCGGGCGTAGGCTGCCAGGCGGACTCAAGGATGTGCCCACGGTCGCGCCTGCGGCTGAGGTAGGACATGAAATGCCGGCTTGTGGCTGATGTCTGGCCACGGCCAGGCGCGCATGCTGGAAGAAGGCTGCCACAGTGAGTGGCGCGGCCGGATACGCCGGATGAAGGCGAGGCCAGAATTACGGTGACCGCACAACTGCCATTGCGTGATGCATCCGGGCCTGGCCCAGGGACCCCAGATGCCAGCGGCGGACCCCGGGTGGGGGACAGAGGGGGAGCACGGCGGGGCTCGGCGGCGCCCGTCATCCAGACCCAGGCGCTCACCAAGCGGTACCCGCGCGGGGTGATCGCACTGGACGATCTCACGGTCGCGTTCGCACCCGGGATCAGCGGGCTCGTCGGGGCGAACGGGGCTGGCAAATCCACGCTCATCAAGATCCTGCTTGGCCTGCTGCCGCCGACCAGTGGGCGGGCCAGCGTGCTGGGCCGGGACATCACCGCCGACGCGGAGCGGATCAGGATGGCGACCGGGTACATGCCCGAGCACGACTGCCTCCCCTCCGATGTCACCGCCACCGAGTTCGTCACGCACCTCGGCCGGATGTCCGGGCTGCCACCGACCGCGGCCAAGGAACGGGCCGCGGAATCGCTGCGCCACGTCGGGCTGTATGAGGAGAGGTACCGGCTGATCGGCACCTATTCCACCGGCATGAAGCAGCGGGTCAAGCTCGCCCAGGCCCTCGTCGGCGACCCCGGGCTGCTGCTGCTCGATGAGCCGACCACCGGGCTTGACCCCGCCGGGCGCGTTTCGATGCTCGACCTGATCAGCCGTGTCGGTGCCGAGTTCGGCATCTCCATCGTGGTGTCATCGCATCTGCTTGGGGAGATCGAGCAGATCTGTGATCACCTGGTCGCGATCGATGGCGGCCGTTTGCTGCGCTCGGACACCATGACCACCTTCACGCAGGTGAGCCAGGTACTGGCGGTCGAGGTCGACGAAGGGATGCCGGACTTGGCTGCCGAACTCGGCCACCGAGGGCTGGTCCCGAAACAGTCCGGGCGGGCGCTGCTGGTGCGAATCGACGGGGACGCCACCTACGACACCGTCCGTGACGTGGTGGCGGACCTGGCCCTGCCTCTCAACCGGCTTGAGCAGCAGCGGGCCCGGGTGGAGGAACTGTTCCGTGACGACGAGGAGGCACCCGGAGCCAGCGCGCAGGCTCCCAGTGCCAGCGTTCAGGCGCCGAGGGCCGGCGGCGAGGAGGCGCACGGTGACCACTGATAGCAGCCCGGCCGCGCCGGGCAGCGCGCCACACCCCGCAAGCGCGCCACCCCCACCAAGCGGGCCACTCCCACCAAGCGGGCCACTCCCACCAAGCGGCGGGGTCATCCACGATCTCGGGTACCGCCGCTACGACGGGCCGCGCCTTGGCCGGCCCGGCATCCTGCGGGCGCTGTTCTCGCACAGCCTGCGGTCCGCGTTCGGCTTCGGGCGGGGCGGCAAGGCAAAAATCGTGCCCATCGCGATGTTCGTCATTCTGTGTCTGCCGGCGGTCGTGAACGCGTTCGCGGTGGCGCGCATCCCCGGTCACCTGCGAGTGATCCCCTACGACACCTACACCTACCGGCTGCGTACGTTCGTCATGCTGATCTTCGTGGCCGCGCAGGCGCCCGAACTCGTTTCCCGCGACCTGCGCAGCCATGTCTTGCCGCTCTACCTTTCCCGCCCGGTGCGCCGCCTGGATTACCCACTGGCCAAGTACCTGGCGTTTTGCACCGCCTGCCTGGTGATCATCGAGACCCCGCTGCTCATCCTCTACCTGAGCACGATCATCTCGGCGCCAGGAGCCACAAACGTCTGGCACGAAACCCGGGCACTGATCCCGGGCCTCGGTGTCGGCTTTCTGTGGGCGGTGCTGCTCGCCGCGATCGGGCTGCTCCTGGCCTCCTTCACCGGCAGGCGCGCGTACGCCACCGGCACGATCGCGATTTATTTCTTCCTCACCACGACGCTGGCAAGCATCCTGAACGGAATCACCGAGCAGCAGGGACCCGTCGGGTTCACAGGGCCCTACGCGCCCATCGGCGCCCGGCTATCCGGCCTGGTCAGCCCGTTCTCGGTGCTCGATGGGGTCAGACAGTGGCTGGGCGGCACCTCGCCCGGGCCGGTTCCGCCGCCAGGCAACCTCGGATTCCTGTACGGGGTTATGTTCCTCGGGCTGCTAGCCGTCAGCCTCGGGGGCCTGGCCGTCCGGTACCACAAGGCCGGTGTGTCATGACTGAGATCAATTTGCGCGGCGTTTCCCGCTGGTACGGCAACGTGGTTGCGGTCAACGACATCACCATGACCATCGGGCCCGGAGTGACCGGCTTGCTCGGCCCGAACGGCGCGGGCAAGTCCACCCTCCTGCACATGATCGCCGGGTTCCTCCCGCCTTCCCGCGGCGAAGTCCTCCTCGGCAAAACGGCAAGCTGGCACAACGCGGACATCTACCACACTGTGGGCCTCGTCCCCGAGCGTGACTCGGTGTACGCGTTCCTCACCGGGCAGGACTTCGTCCGGGCCACCGCGAAGCTGCAAAGACTGCCCGACCCAGACTCGGCCGCGCGCCGGGCGATCGAGATCGTGGAAATGGCCGACGCGCAGGACCGGAAGATCTTCACCTACTCCAAGGGCATGCGGCAGCGCATCAAGGTGGCGGCCGCGCTCGTGCACGACCCCCAAACGCTGCTGCTGGACGAGCCGTTCAACGGCATGGACCCACGGCAGCGGCTGCACATGATGGACCTGCTGCACCGGCTCGGCGACGAGGGCCGGACCATTCTGTTCAGCTCCCACATCCTGGAAGAGGTGGAGCGGCTGTCCGGCACCATCGAAGTGATCATCGCGGGCCGGCTCGCCGCATCCGGCGACTTCCGTGCCATCCGGCGGCTGATGACCAGCCGCCCCCACGTCTTTGTGGTCCGCAGCGGCGACGACCGCCGGCTCGGCGCGGCCCTGATCGGCCGGCCCGCCGTGACCGGGGTGGAACTGACCAGCCACGGGCTGCGGGTCCAGGCATCCGACTACGGCACGTTCAGCCGCGAGATCGCGGCCCTGACCAGGGACGAGGGGATCCGGCTGCGGGAACTGCTGCCCACCGACGAATCGCTGGAAAGCGTATTCGCCTACCTGCTCGACACCTGACCAGTGTTCCCGCCGCAGCCGCTTCCCTTCCAGAAAGAATAGGCGCATAACGATAATGGGTAGCCAGTGCCGCGTCGTCACCTCGATCACCCTGCGTGCGACGATGGGCCGCAAACGGGCATTGCTGTTCGCCATCCCGCCGCTGATCCTGCTCCTCGTGACGATCTTGCTGAAGCTCGCGAACCCGGCGCACGCGTCCTGGCCCAGCGACATCCTGGGGACCTTTGGGTTCACGGTGGTGCTGCCACTGACCGCGCTGGTCATCGGAACCAGCGTGCTGGGCGCGGAGATCGACGACGGGACCGTCATCCACCTGCTTGCCACGCCGGTGCCGCGCTGGCTGGTGATCGCGAGCAAGTACGCCGTGGCCACCGTGCTCACCATGCTGTTCGCCGCCCTCCCGGAACTGGTGGGGGGCCTGATCGCGACCGGGGGCGCGACCAAACTGGCGATGGGGGTTTTCGCTGGGGCGCTGGCGGGCTCCGTCGCCTACAACGCGATCTTCGTGATGATCTCGGTGACGGTGCCGAGGGCGATCGCCGTTGGGCTGGCCTACGTGCTGATCTGGGAGGCGCTGCTCGGCAACCTGGTCAGCGGTGCCCGGCTGCTCTCGGTCGGGCAGTACTCGCTCAGCGTGGCGAACGCGATCGCCCACGACCCGGCCCTGAACGCCCGGATCAGCCTCTCCACGGCCGCCGTCATGGGTGTGTTCGTGACCGCCGCGGCCCTTGTCGTGGCCGCCCAGCGGCTCGCGTCGTTCGCCATCAAGGGCGACCCGGCATAGGCGGCGGCAGCGGCGGCCCGTCAGGTCGGGCCAACCTCAGCGGCGACCCAGCGTGAACCGTCGCGGCGTCCCGCCGCGGCTGCGCGGGGCGGGGCCGGACCGGGCCGAAAGTGGCACACCTTCCTCGCGCGGTCGAGCTGGATTCCCCGTGGTTCGTGTCTTCCGCCCACGGCCTACCGGTTCCCACCGACGGTGAGTTTCTCCCGCCAGAGTCTATGTAGAACGTAAACAGAAGTTATAATTCTTGCAAAGTCAGCCAAATCTGGGAACCGCAGATGACCGACCGTGTTCTTGCGATAGACGACGAGCCGCGGGTGCTGCGCCTCGTCGCCAGGGCCTTGCGCAGCGAGGGCTTGGAGATCGACACGGCCACCAACGGCGAAGAGGGGCTGCGGCTGGCACTCACGGGTTCCTATAGCGTCGTCATCCTCGACCTGCTGATGCCAGGCACCGACGGCATGTCCGTCCTGCGCAGGCTGATGCGGCTTCGGCCCGGTCAGGCAGTGATCGTGCTCTCCTGCCTGACCGACACCACGTCGAAGGTGCAGTGCTTCGAAATGGGCGCCGACGACTACCTGCCCAAGCCGTTCGTGCTGGATGAGCTGCTGGCCCGGATCAAGGCGCGGATCCGGGACCGGAGCCTGCCGAATCCGCATATTCTCACCACCCCCAAGATCGTACTTGACCCGGTCCGCCAGGAGGCGGACGCGGGGACCGGGCCCGTGCGGCTGACACGGCGGGAGTCGATGCTCCTCGCCGAGCTCATGCAGCATGCGGGCAGCACGGTTTCCAAGGAGCGCCTCCTGTCGTCGGTCTGGGGCTACAGCTTCTACCCGGAGTCGAACGTGGTCGACGTATACGTCCGGCGACTGCGGGCGAAGCTGGAACCGGACGTGATCTCCACCGTTCGCGGCGTGGGCTACAGGGTTGACCTTGGCTGAGCGGATCGGCTGCTTGTGGCGGCGGTACCGGGTCGAAATCGGCTGGTGGATTTTCGTCCTGGTTAATGTGGCCGGGATCCTGATACTCCGGGAATGGGCCACCGTGCCATTCCATTTTATTTGGATCAGCCTGTCCTTGCTGTACGGGTGGCGGGTCTGGACAATGCGCGCCACCTCGGTAGCGCTGGCCGCGATCATCATCGTCACGGGTGTCAGCCTGGGCGCCGACGTCACGTTTGGCGACCAGGCGCCCGATGAGCTCGCCGAGATCCCGCTGATGTCGGCGGTATTCGCGGCTATGGTGCTGTTCGTACGCCGGAGCGTGGCGGCCAAGGAGGAGATCAGCCGGGTCTACGAGCACAATGTGGTGCTGCTGCAGTACGCGCGCCACCTTATCCGGCACGCTTCCCACATCGTGCGCACCCCGCTCACCATTGCCCTGGGGCACGCGGAAATTCTCCAGCGCACCACGGATGACGAGGTTGCCGCTCGCGACGCACAGGTTGTGATCGATGAACTCAAGCGGCTGAAGGAGGCCACCGACCGGCTGCTTGAGCTCGCTACGAGCCACCAGCCCGACTTCGTGCGCCCGGTGATCACCCCGCTCCGCGAGGTCGTGGCCGACGCCTGTGACCGGTGGTCGGCGAAGGGCGCGCTGGTCCGCCTGGGAAAGGTCGACGACGCTGTCATCCGGCTCGACCCTGACCGTCTCCTGGAAGCCCTGGACGAGCTGATCGGCAACGCCGTCACCGAGACTCTCCCGGGGACGCCCATCGAGGTCTGCGCGCGGCATGAGGACGGCTGCGAGGTGATCGAGGTCGCTGACCGTGGTCCCGGAATCCGGGAGGATGACAAGAAGCCGATCTTCGACCGGTTCGCGCGTGCTGATGGCAACCGCAAGCGGGGGGCACGGCTCGGCCTCGCCATCGTGAACGCGATCGCGGAGGCGCACCGCGGCTCGGTCCGGGTGCGCGACCGCCCCGGCGGCGGAGCCGTCGTCGAGTTCCGGCTGCCGCGGCAGGGCCCTGGACACGAGCCTGCCGCGGCCGAGATGGCGCCCGCGAGCACCGCCCGGTAGACCGCGGCCCTTCTTACCTGCGCGCGCGGAGCCGTCAAGGCAGGCCGCGTCCGGTCCGGAGTGACTGCTCACCCTGCCCCGGGCCCAGGCATGCCGGCCGGCCGGTTGAATGCGTAGTAGCGGTCGTCCATGAAGTGGTTGGGCGCCCACATCTGGGACCGCAGCACGCGGCCGGTCTTCCGGTCCACCCAGAGCGTGAACCACACACTGTCCGGGTCGCTGCCGTGACCGCCGAAGAGCGACACCACTGTGACCGGCGCGCCCGATGCGGTCCCGGTTCCCAGGATGCGGGCGTCGGCGAACGGCCGGAAGGGGTCCCACACGAAGTACGGCACCGGGGCGAGGGTGCCCCTGGACTTCAGCCGCCACGGTCTCCTCGGGTCTGTCCGCACGTAGAGCGACCTGCCGAGCCAGAGTGACTGCTGCACGCCGTCGCCATACCACGTCCGCAGCCACATCCGGTGCGGGCGCGCGAACGCGTACGCGCTGCGGAAGCCAGACAGCACCTCGGCCACCCGGTAGCTGTTGAGCCGGTTCATCTGCGCGACCCCTGACCGGGCCAGCGTGGTTCCGTCCTTGGCGGGCAGGGGTGGCAAATCGAAGGCCGCCGTCCCGCCGGCCGGGCCTGCGACGGCCACCGCCAGCCGTTCCCCGCCATGCAGGTCCACGGTGGCGGTGCGGCACGACGCGCCGCAGGAGGAAAGAGCACGCCACCGGCCTCGCACCTGGATGCGTGCCCTGGACGCCGGCGTCGCCGGGCTGGCGAGATAGACACGGACCGTATTGTCTCCTGGCCGGCCAGGGTGGAGGGTGAGCCCGACCATGATCTGGCCGGCCCGGCCGCCCATGGTGAGGTCGCCGGGCTGGGGAAACGGCGAGGCCCGGGCCGCGGCGGAGCTGGAAGCCACGGGTTCCTCCGCCGCCTCGCGTGCCTCCTTCGGCACCACCGGGTACGCGGCCAGGGCGGCAGCGGCCGCGATCACCACGAGGGCAATCGCGGCCTCCGCCCGCACGCTCACCCGTATGTGCCGCCAGGCGAGCAGCGAGAGCGGGAGCATCGCGGCCACGGCGACCGCCTTCGCCACCAGCGTGAGCCCGTAAGGCGTGGTCAGCACCTGGCCCGGGCCGCCGAGGAGCTGCGCCGCCTGCACCGCTCCCAGGCCCACCGACACAAGAAATGCCCATGGCGCGACCCGGGTGAACCGTGGCAGCAGGTCGCTACCTACGGCCTGCCAGCGGCCGGTCACCCGGAGCAGCGCCAGCGCCATGATCCCGCCAGCCCACATCCCGGCCGCAGCGAGGTGGACCGCGTTCACGGCGATGCCCTGCCACGCGGGCTCGACGTCCGCGCCGTGGCCGGCGACCGCGACCGCGGCGACGACGCTGGCCAGCAGCACCGGCGAGAGGCGCGCCCGGACGATCGCCACCTCCAGCACCGCCGCCTCCAGCCCGAGCCGCGCCACCCGGGCCCACCCGGTGAGACCGTTCGTCAGGTAGTCGATGATCCCGGCCACCGACGCGCCGGAACTCGCCAGCAGCGCCTCGGCGGTCACCACGGCCACCCCGCTCACCAGGAGCGCGGCCGCGACCGGGACGACTGGCAGCCGCGGCGCCAGGCCGCGGCCCAGCATGCTCAGCAGCGCGAGCCCGCATGCGAGCAGCAGCAGTCCGTACTCGATCCCGCGCAGGACGGCAACGATCACGTCCCATGCGGTCGGCCCCCGCGCGGTGGTCCCGGCGGCCGCGGCCGCCACGGGGGGCGATACGCCCACGCCGAACCGGAACGTCCCGGTGATCGTGTGCCCGTCGATCACACTGACGGTCTTCCAGTCCACCTGATAGATGCCGGGCGCATTGGTGGAGAGCGGCACCCGTATGGTCTTGCCGGACACCTGGCCGGTGAACCGCCGGCCGGTAGGGCCGATAACGGTGGTACCCGACAGCCGGGTCACGAGCGGCTCGTCGAACACGATGACAACCGCGCCCGGCGCCGTGCCGAGACGGGCGCCCGGCGCCGGTGTGGAGGAGACCGGCACCGCGTGCGCGGAGGCGGTTGCCGGCAGAACCAGCAGCAAGACAGCCGGCGCCAGGATAAGGCCTGCCAGCCGCGCCGCCCAGCCGCCGCTGCCCCGCGGAGCCCGGTGGAAGAACATCACCTCACGCGCTCCGCACGGCGCCGGGACGTCAGTGCAGCACGACGGCGAGGACGCCCAGCACGACCAGTGTCAGCAGGACGGCGATGAAGACGGTCGCGTGATACTGCGCGGGGCTCGGCTCGGGCAGCCCGGCCGGGTTGCAATCCCTGCACACCGACTGGCCCCACCCGGTCGCCTTGCCGCAGCGCATGCACTGGTCGTAGGAGCGCCGCTTCATGACCGCCACTCCTTTGGGGGACATCATGGCCCCGTCTGGCGTTGCGCGGCGCCGTGAGCCGGCTCCGCGGCCACCCCTTGATCATGATGGTGCCACTGCCGTCGCACGTCAAGGCTCCACCCGACGAGCGCGACGGCGAGGACGACCCCGCCCACGGCCAGCGCCCAGGGGAACCCCACCGCCCCGAGAACCAATCCGATCATGGACAGAGCGAACACCAGCGGCCAGATTGTGGGCAGAACGTGCGGTTCGGTATCCCTGGCGCCGGCCTCCGGCGTGGCAACCGCCACCCGCGCCCGCTGGACCGCGCGGGTCAGGTAGACGCCAACCACAAGAGCGCCGCCAGCCACGGTGAGCATCTCCGTGAGGCCCTCGAACTCGGACCCTGTCAGGCCGTAGATGATGCCCGCCACGATGAGGAACGCGCCGAGGCCCAAGCCGATCCTCGAGAAAAGCGACATCCGCGGCTACCTCCTGTTCCGGGACGTCCGGTTACCTTGCGGGCTCATCAGGACCCTGCAAGGTAAAGAACCACGTAGATCACCACGCCGAGAACGACGACGAAGTACCAGTAGATCGCCGCCGCCTGGGCGGGATCGCGGCGAAGGGCGAGTTCGCCCGTCCACGTCCGGGCCAAAACGATGCCGAGCAGCACCGCCCCTCCCACGACATGGGCGAGCTCGAGCCCGATGATCATGTAGAACAGGGACTCGTAGATCCCCTGGCCCACGCCGAACGGGATGGAGGCGTAGCCGATCGCTGTCAGCACACCGAAGGCCAGGGAGCAGGCCAGTGCCGCCGACAGCCAGCGCAGCATGACCCCGCGCTGGAACTCGGGACGGTGGGCGTGGCGCATGGCCTGCGCCATGGCAGCCCCGCTGGCCAGCAGCGCCACAACCCCGACGCTCGGCACCGCGATCGACGGGGTGGCGATCCCCGTCGGCGGCCACACCTGGGCGGCCGCGTATGAAACCGCGTAGATGCCCAGGAACGCGGCGAAAAAGACTGCCTCCGAGGCGACCAGAAGCACCATGCCGGTCACCGAGCTGCTGGCGCTGCGGACGGCCTGCCGGTCGATGAGTTCCGCGCCGGGGTGAACGGTCGCTGCGCCGGGCATGTGCTCGCTCGCGGTCATTGTCCCGCCTCCGGTCCTGCTCCGTCCGGTCCCGCCGATCCCTCTGGTGCGGCTGCTCCCTCTGGCGCTGCCGACTTCGCCGCCGCGCTAATGGCGAGCCGCAGGTCGCGGACCGGCCGTTCGGAGCGGATCTCGGGCAGGGCGTCGAAGTTGTACGACGGCGGCGGCGACGTCGTCGCCCACTCCAGCGAGTTCCCGCCCCAAGGGTCGGCGGGCGCGGTGCGCGGCTTGCGCAGCGTGATGATGAGGTTCGCGAGCGCCACGAGCATCGACACCGCGATCACGTACGCGGAGATCGTCTCGATGAAATTCACCAGCCCCCACCCGGAACTGAGCGGGTACGTCGCTACCCGGCGCGGCATGCCCCACAGGCCCAGGAAGTGCATCGGGAAGAACGTCACGTTGAACGCGACGAACAGGAGCCAGAAATGCCAGAAGCCGAGCTTCCTGTTAAGGATCCGGCCGGTCATCTTGGGGAACCAGTAATACATCGCCGCGAAGATCCCGAACAGACTCCCGCCCAGCAGCACGTAATGAATGTGCGAGACCACGAAGTAGGTGTCGTGGATGGCGAAGTCCGCCGCGGGGGAGGCCATCCATACGCCGTCGATCCCGCCGATGACGAACATCGCGATGAAGCCCAGCGCGAAGAGCATCGGCGGCTCGAAGCTGAGTTTCCCTTTCCACAGCGTGAACAGCCAGGCGAGGACCAGCAACCCGGTGGGCACCGAGATCAGCTCGGTGGTCACCGAGAAGAACGAGTCGTTGACAAGGCCGGTGGTGTACATGTGGTGGCCCCACACCGTGAACGACAGCGCCATGATGAGCATCAGGGACAAGATCACGAACCGGTACCCGTACAGCGGCTTCCGGCTGAACACCGGGATGATCTCCGACACGACACCCCAGGCGCCCATGATGAGCATGTAGACCTCGGGGTGCCCGAAGAACCAGAACGTGTTCAGGTAATTGGCGATGCTGCCGCCGTGCGACGGGTCGAAGAACACGGTCCCGAGGTGGCGGTCGCTGAGCAGCATGAGCAGCCCGGCGGTCAGCGAGGGCACGGCCAGCACTATGAGGATCGACGTGGTGGTCGTGGCCCAGGTGAAGATCGGCACCCGGGTCATGCTCATGCCCGGGGCGCGCAGCCGGAGCACGGTCACGATGAAGTTGATGGCGCCGAGGAGCGAGCTGGTACCGACGATCAGCAGGCCGAGGATCCACAGGTCCTCACCGGTCCCCTCCTGCAGGGACAGCGGCACGTAGTTCGTCCACCCGGCGGCGGCCGCACCGCCCTTGGTGAGGTACCCAGCCAGGATCGTCAGCCCGCCGACCGGCAGCAGCCAGAAGGACGCTGCGTTGACCCTGGGGAACGCCATGTCGAGCGCGCCGATCTGCAGCGGCACGAAATAGTTCCCGAACCCGGAGAGCAGCGGGAGGATCACCAGGAAGATCATGATCGTCCCGTGCATGGTGAAATCCTCGTTGAACGCCTGCGGCGAGAGGACCGTATTGCCGGGGGCCATAAGCTGCGTGCGCACCAGCATCGCCAATGCGCCGGCGAAGGCGAAGAACGCGAAGGAGTTGACGAGATACATGATCCCGATCTTCTTGTGATCGGTCGTCGTCAACCAATCGAGCACCCGCGCCGATCGCGGTCGCGGCGCGGCCGGCCTCGTCAGAACACCTGTCGTCGTCATGTTCGATCGTCCCGTTGCTCGCTGCGGATTTCTCTTCCACGCACCCAGGGTGCTACCTGCTCGCTCATCTCGCTAACCCCCTGGTTTCCCGATGACCAGGGCTCCTGACATCGCCGGGCCGTGGACGTCGCACTGGAAGTAGTACTTCCCGGGCTTCAGCGCTGGGGCGGTGAAGGTCTTGGTCGCCGGGCCGGTGACGTTCGGTGTCTGGTAAAGCCTGTGCTTCAGGTTCGAGCTGACCCAGATGGCGAAGTTGTGCGCGATGCCGGCGTCCTTGTTAATGATCGTGATCCGGATTGGCTGACCCGGGACGGCCGCGATGCAGGCCTTGTCCCAGGAGATGTGCTGCGCCGTCAGCGTGATGGACGACCCGGTCGGGGCGCAGGAGCCAGCCTTAGATTGCGCCTGCTGCTGCTGCCTCACCCAGGCCTGGAACTGCGGCTGCGGCAACACCTTCAGTACCAGCATCATCTTCGAGTGCCAGAGGCCGCAGAACTGTGTGCACTGGCCGCGGTAGGTGCCTGCCTTGGTGGGAGTGAATGTGAACACGTTCGGATGGCCAGGCACGGCGTTCCTCATGAAGAGCATGCCCGGCACGTAGAACCCGTGGATCACGTCGCTGGAGTCCAGCGTGATCTGCGCGGACCGGCCGACCGGCAGCGCCATCGTGAGCGGCTTGCCGGGGGAGCTTTCGCTGGCGGTCTTCCCGCTGACCGAGAGCCCCTCCTTGACGTATCTCGCCGACCACTGCCACTGGGATCCGGTGACGACCAGCCGCTCGGCCGGACGAGGGTCGATGTGATCGACCTTCGAGACCGCCACCTCGCCGACCGAGAGCAGCACGATGATGATGGCCAGCGGGGCGGCGAAAAACGTCGCGATGGCGGCGTTGTTTCCGCGGTTCTGCGCCGGCTCGGACTCGTCTCCGCGCCGCCTGCGGAACCGGGTGACTTCGATGCCGAGCATTCCCCAGACGAACAGGAACACAGGCAGCGCGAGCCAGAGAATGGTATAGAACAGCCCGTGCACCTCCCGGCCCGTCACCGAGAGCCCTGGCTGCACGAGGCCGCAGCCGGGGGTGACCAGCAGCACCGCAACCAGCAGCGCCAGCTGCAGCGCGCGCCGCGGGCTGCCATGTCCGGGCCCGCGCCCGCGGCCCTTGTCCCCGGGCCGCGGGCTGCCATGCAGGGGCCCGCGGCCCTTATTCGTGGGACCCTGAGTCGTCCTGTGCGGCACCATCAGCGACTCACGAGGCGGTGAACGGCTTGATCATGCCGATGGTGACGTGCGGCGGGCCGGTGCCGCCGCCGGCCTTGCCGGTCTGCCAGCAGGTCGCCAGGTAGTTCCCCGGCGGCAAATCCATCCTGATCACGGTGGTGCCGCCGACGGGGAGCGGGTCGCCGCTGTCGGCGAAGTGGATCCAGTCGTCCTCAGCGCTGGGGCCTTTCTTCTTGGCGTCGCTGATCACGTCCTGGGCGGTCTTGCCCGCGGGCAGCCTCAGCACCACGAACTCGTGGTCCGCTCGGTTCGCCGGCACGGTCGACGGCATGCCGTGGTAGGTGAAGTTCTTGACAGAGACGTTGAGGGCGGGCCCGGGGGTGGTGGCCGGTGCGCTCGCGGAGGTGGAGGCGGTGAACGGGGCGGCCATGCCGATGGTGACGTGCGGCGGGCCGGTGCCGCCGCCGGCCTTGCCGGTCTGCCAGCAGGTCGCCACGTAGTTCCCGGGCGGCAGATCCATGGTCACCAGGTGGCCGGCGCCGACGGGGAGCGGGTCGCCGCTGTCGGCGAAGTGGATCCAGTCGTCCTCAGCGCTGGGGCCTTTCTTCTTGGCGTCGCTGATCACGTCCTGGGCGGTCTTGCCCGCGGGCAGCCTCAGCACCACGAACTCGTGGTCCGGGGCGGCCGTGACGCTCGCGGAGGTGGAGGCGGTGAACGGCGCGGCCATGCCGATGGTGACGTGCGGCGGGCCGGTGCCGCCGCCGGACTTGCCGGTCTGCCAGCAGGTCGCCACATAGTTCCCGGGCGCCAGATCCAATGTGATCACGGTGCCGCCGCCGGTGTCGACGTCGCCGCTGTCACCGACGTGGATCCAGTCGTCCTCGCCTTTGGGGCCCTTCTTCTTGCCGTCGCTTATCACGTCCTGCGCGGTCTTGCCCGCGGGCAGTTTCAGCACCACGAACTCGTGGGTGATCTGGAATGACTCCTGGTTGGTGAATGAGACCTGGAACGGCCGGTTCGCCGGCACGGACGACGGCATGCCGTGGTAGGTGAAGTTCTTGACCGAGACGTTGTAGACGGGCACCCCGGCAGCCGCCGCCGACGCCGACGGTGTGGCGCTCTTGCTGGGTGCCGATCCCTGGTCCTTGGAGCAGCCCGTGGCGATGACGAGGACCGCACATGCCGCAATGGTCACGATGGGAACCGAACGCAAATACCGATGAACGCGCCGTGCATGTGGGCGGGGCCCGCTTGGCGATCTCATGGTTGCTCCTTCGCACCCAAGTTTCAGTCCGCACCAGCGAGGACGCCCACGGCAGTGCCCTGGTGCCGCGCAGACCAGCGCGTCGCTTAACGGAAGTGGCTGTTGCTTTAAACGGAAGTGTCTATCGTGCACCGGAGATACATGAAGCCCTCATGGCCAACATGAGAGTTGTGTAATGGATGGCCCCCTCCTCCATTACAGATCCGTCATGATGAGCAGCCGGGCAGGCCCGCCCGTGCAACACTGCGACCACGGGCCGTGGCACCGCGCCCGCGGACGCAGGACGGGAGCTGCAAGCTGTTTAACCTCCAGGCCGCGCTGACGGCGTGGGCATTCGATCCGGTGCCCACCATCGGGGCGGGCGTGGCCGCGCTCGGCTATTTCGCCGCGCGGCAGCGGCTAAGGGGCAGTCCGCACGCCGCCGGGGTACGCGCGGCCGCCGGGCACGGGCGCATGATCTGCTTCGGTGCGGGCTTGCTGGCCATCGTCGTAGCCGTGGACGGGCCGCCGGACGTCCTGTCCGGCGTCTCGTTCTCGGCGCACATGGTCCAGCACCTGCTCCTCCAGCTGGTGGCCCCCCCGTTGCTGCTCCTCGGGGGCCCGCTGGGCCTGCTGCTGCGCGCGGACCCGCCCTGGCTCCCCCGGCGGGCACTGGTCCGCCTGCTGCGCAGCCGTCCCGTGCGCGTGCTGGCCCATCCGGTGACCGCACTGGGCTTGTTCACCGTCGCCCTGGTCGGCAGTCATCTGACCCCGCTATACAACCTGACACTGGAACGGGAGTGGGTGCACGAGCTGGAGCACGTCGCATTCCTCGTCACGGCGCTGCTGTTCTGGTGGCCCGCTATAGGCGTCGACCCGGCCCCCCACCGGCTCAGCTACCCGGCGCGGCTGCTTTACCTGTTCCTGGACATGCCCGTCATGGCCTACCTCGGGCTCGCGATCGCGAGCTCGTCCCGCGTCCTGTACCCGTACTACGCGGCGCACCCGCCGCCGTGGGGCGCGAGCGCACTGCAGGACCAGGGAGTTGCCGGGACGATTATGTGGGTCAACGGGATGTTCACCATGATTCCCGCGATGGCGGTCGTGCTGCTCCGGTGGCTGGATGAGGACGAGCGCCATCAGGTGAGACGCGAGACCCGGCAGGCGCGCGGGGCCCCGCCAGCAAACGGTGCGCCGCACCGGGACCACACGTCGGCCACGGTGCCGACTCCCCCCTTCCGGTCGGCTGTCCCATGACAAGCGCCAATCCACCGGTCGAGCGCGGCCATGGCGGCGGGCGCGTGCTCCCTGCGATCCCGGGGGCTACCGGGCCACCGGGGTTCAGGCGTATCGCCCGGGACAGCGCTGTGCTCCCCTGGGCCAGCGCCGGGGGGCGCCGCTCGGTGCGTCTGGTCGGCCGCTCGCTGCTGGCGCTGACCAAGCCCAGGATCATCGAGCTTTTGCTCGTCACGACGGTGCCGACGATGATGCTGGCGGCGCGGGGACTGCCCGCCGCCGGGCTGCTGATGATCACGCTGGCCGGCGGCGCGCTGGCCGCGGGCAGCGCGAATGCGATCAACTGCTATCTCGACCGCGATATCGACGCGGTCATGCGGCGCACCTCCCGGCGCCCGCTGGCGCGGCCCGCCCCGCTGGCGGTGATCACGCCGGCCGAAGCGCTGGCCTTTGGCATCGGCCTGGGGGTGGCGGCCACGGTGATGCTCGGCCTCCTGGCCAACTGGCTGTCGGCGGCGCTGGCCGACACGGCCATCTTGTTCTACGTGTTCGTTTACACGCTCGGGCTCAAGCGCCGGACCGCAGCCAACATCGTCATCGGCGGCGCGGCCGGGTGCTTCCCGGTGCTAGTGGGCTGGTCGGCGGTGACCGGGACGGTCGGCCTGGCGCCGGTGATCCTGTTCGCGGTGATCTTCTTCTGGACGCCGCCCCACTTCTGGGCGCTGGCCATGAAGTTCAAGGACGACTACGCGGCCGCCAGGGTGCCGATGCTGCCGGTGGTGGCGCCCGCCCGGGTGGTGGCCCGCAAGATCTTGTTCTACTCCTACGCGATGGTGGGGGCCACCTTGGCGCTGGCCCCGTACGCCGGATGGATCTACGCGGCCGGGGCGGCCGGGCTCGGCGGGTGGTTCCTCGCCGAAGCGCACCGGCTGCGGTCCCGGGTGGCCCGGCTCACCACGGGTGCCGCCGCCGCCGCGCCGGTCCCCGCCGGGGCGGCCGGCGTCACCGAGGGGGCATGCGGGGGGCTGGCCCGGCCGGGCGCCAATCCGGCGCCGATGCGGCTGTTCCACCTGTCCATCACCTACCTGAGCCTGCTGTTCGCGCTGGTCGCCGTCACCTCTCTGCTCCCCTGGGGCCGCTGGTAGGGCCCGAGGCAAGCCAGCGCGGCCAGGCCACCCCGCGGCGACCGCACCCGGATCGTCATGTGACCACCGAACTGGCGGACGTGTTCTGACGCTGGGACGCGCCCGTTCGGGTTCCCGGAACGGGCAACCCCGATCTGCCGAGCGAGTCCCCGCATCACCCTCACCGGCAGGTAATTCGGGATCGCTCCCTGCTTCGCGGATGTCCTCGCCTGGTTCCAAGTGTCGTCCCCCGGCGTCGCGAGACCATGCCGGCCACAGCCGCCGGGCGACGCGCGCATCGAGCCGGCCGCCGAGGTGCATCGACCGCCACACCCCGCGGTAGCCGGGCAGCACGCCGGATGCAATGAGCACATGTCCCACGATGAGGGCGGTGACGGGGTAGGTCGTCCACTTGTGTACCCGGGCGAGCAGGACGAACGTGGGCCCGCCGTGCACGAGGACGAGCCCTACCCCGCTTCCCACGAGCAGTGCTAGGCCGAGGATCAGCGTAACGTTGAGGAACCGCTGGCCTGGGTCGAAGCGGCCCCGATGCCAGCCGAACCGGCCGGTGAAAACCGCCGCGGGCCAGCGGGTAAACCAGCCCAGCTCGGACCGGCGGAGCCGCAGCGACTCGGCCACGAACGGCGGGACCGCCCGGGCACCCAGCAGCCCGCCGGCGACCGCGACGCCGAGCAGAATCCACCCGATCAGCTTGTGCAGCGAGATGTCCGACATCCCGGCGAGCAAGGCCAGCGGGCTCGTACTGCCCTCCTGGCCAGCCAGCAGCCACCAGCCCGTGAACAGCAGAATCAGCACGCTGGCATAGATCAGGGCATGAAACCAGCGCCCCGGCCGCCGGTACCGCTCCACAGCGCCGGTGCCGTCGGCTCGTTGCGGATGCTTAGTAGCCATAGCCGCCGGAGCTTGGGCTGCTGCTGCTAGTTGCGCCGGAGCCTCCGGTGACCGTCACGGTGATCCGAGCTTTCGGGCCCACCGGCGAGTGGTCTGCATGCTGGAGCGTCACCAAGATGGTGTGCTTCCCGGCCGAGAGGTTCTTGACCTGGGTCTGGGTGGATGTCACCACCTGGTAACTGCTGCCGCCGTCGACGAACAGGTGGACGTGGTCCTTGCCGGTATCGATCGGGCCGATCGGCTTGCTGGAGCTGATCTTCAAGGTGAACGGCGAGGTGACGCTGGCGCCCGGCGCGGGTGAAATGATCTTCAGCGCGGGCGTGCTGCTACCCGCGGCCGAGCCGTTCGAGGCGGAAGAGCCAGAGGAGCCGCATGCCGCCGCGGCGAGCAGCGCGGCAGCTCCGATCGTGAATATGAACGTGCGGTGCAGTCGCATGAGTTGCTCCAAACGGGAAAAATTACGCTTGACACCTTTGTCGTCGACACGTCCGGGCACATCGGGTTGGTTCAGGAACCGGCTCTCGAGTTTTCTGGTGCCTCGCCCCTTGCCGACACATCCTGCCACGCGGGCACCATGGTTCAGGTGTGCCCGCCGGGGGTCGGCGCGTACGCCGGTCTGTTCTTCTCTGCGTAATAGACCTCACCGCGGATGGCGTAGCCGCCGTCGGCCACCGGTTCGAGCGCAGGGAAACGGCCGCCGACATCCCAGAACCGGTACTTGGCGGCGGTAGTTGCGACCGCGATCGGCACGGTGCCATTGAGTGCCACCTCCCCGTTCATGTTCATAACGGTGATGGCCGTGGCGTCGACCAGTGGGTCGAAGGCCAGTTCCGCCTCGACCGCCTCGCGGATGTCCTTGGTCTTGCCCATGTGCGTGATCCCTTCCATGGCCGGTTAGACGGCCGATCTGCCGCCCACGAGTCAGTCCACCCGGCGGTCTCGTACCGGTAAAGGCGATGGTGGCTCTCCTAACATTGGTCCGCGCTATAGCTCAGCTCGCAGTCACAGACCGATGCGTCAGCGCCGCGGTGGGCGGCGCGGCCGGCAGCCGGACGACCACGCACGCGGAGACCTAACCCTCCGAGGGCTATAGCGCAGGGCAATACCAGGACAGGTGCCATCGCCTTTCCAACCCGCGGTGCGCCCTGCAGCCGGTGGTGCAGCGAGCCATCCCGCATGCCGTCGCCGTTGAGGAAGTCGCAGTCACCGGCGCTCCGCTCTGCTGAGCCATCAGGCCTTGGGTCGGTTGCCTAACATGTCCACGATGTCGTCTGGACGGATCGGTACGCGCCGCAACGGGTTCCCGGTGGCGGCCCGGATCGCGGCCACGATCGCGGGGGTGGACGAGATGGTCGGTGGCTCGCCCACGCCCCGCAGTCCGTACGGCGCATGCGGGTCGGCGAGTTCCAGGATCTCCACGTTCATCGGGGGCATGTCGAGGATCGTGGGGATCAGGTAGTCGGTGAACGAGGGGTTGCGGATCATCCCGCCGCTGACCTGGATCTCCTCCATCAGGGCCAGGCCAAGACCCTGCGCGGTGCCGCCGTGGATCTGCCCGGCCAGCGCCAGCGGGTTCATCGCCTTCCCGACGTCCTGGGCCGTGCTGATCTCCACCACCTTGACCAGGCCAAGCTCGGTATCGACGTCCACCACCGCGCGGTGGGCGGCGAACGCGTACTGCACGTGGGCGTTGCCCTGGCCGGTGTGCGGGTCGATCCGCTCGGTCGGGCGGTGCCGCCAGGTGACGGTCTCCTCGATCGGCTCGTCGCCGATGATGGCGGCAAGGTCGGCAAGGACCTCCTCTTCGGTGGACACGATCTTGCCGTCCGCCAGCGTGAGGTCCCCGGCCTGGATGCCCTCGAGCCGGGCGGCGCGCTCCAGGACAGCTGCCCGGGCGGCGGCGCACGCGGCCCGGACCGCGCCGCCGGTGACGTAGGTTTGGCGCGACGCGGATGATGAGCCTGCGCTGCCGACCGTGGTGTCGGCGGGCTGGACGATGACCCGGTCAACACCGAGTTCGGTGCGGGCTATCTGGGCCTGGACGGTGACCAGCCCCTGGCCGACCTCGGCGGCGGCGGTGTGCACCGTGACGGTGGGCTCACCCGCGACCAGCTCCAGCCGGACCCGGGCGGTCGAGTAGTCGTCGAACCCCTCGGAGAAGCCGACGTTCTTGATGCCGATGCCGTACCCGACGCCGCGCACGACACCCTCGCCGTGGGTGGTGTTCGAGACCCCGCCGGGAAGGTCCCGCAGATCTGGCTGCTCGTGCAGGTCGCGCAGGTCCCGCAGGTCCCGCAGGTCCCGCAGGCCGTGCCCGGCCCCGGCGGGCCCGGCCCCGGCGGGCCCGGCCTGCGGGAGCGCCAGCCCACCCGGCATCGGCGCACGGCGGACCCGGCGCAGCAGTTCGGCAACCGGGGCCGCCGAGTCGACCACCTGCCCAGTGGGCATGACCGACCCCTCGGAGAGCGCGTTGCGGATACGGAGATCCACCGGGTCCATGCCCAGCCGCCGCGCCAGCTCATCCATCTGGGATTCATACGCAAAACACGCCTGGACGGCCCCGAACCCACGCATCGCCCCGCAGGGAGGGTTGTTCGTGTACACCGCGTACACGTCCATGGCGACATTCGGCACCTCGTAAGGGCCGACGCCCAGCGTCGCGGCGTTGGCCGCCACGGCTGTGGAGCTCGACGCGTAGGCCCCGCCATCCAGGTAGGTGCGCCCGGTGACGTAGATGAGGTCACCGCTAGGCGTTATGCCGTGCTCGTAATAAAGTCTCGCCGGGTGCCGGTGAACGTGGCCGAAGAACGACTCCTGCCGGGAATAGACCATTTTCACCGGCCGGCCGGTCCGCAGCGCGAGCAGGCACGCGTGGATCTGCATCGAGAGGTCCTCGCGCGCGCCGAACGCGCCGCCGACACCGGCGAGGGTCACCCGCACCTTGCTTTCCGGGAGGCCCAGGCAGCCCGCGATCTGCGCCTGATCGACGTGCAGCCACTGGGTTGCGACGTAGAGGTCGATCCCGCCGTCCCCGGCGGGCACCGCGAGGCCGGACTCGGGGCCGAGAAACGCCTGGTCCTGCATGCCGACCTGGTACGAGCCGCGGACCACGATGTTCGCCCGTTTTTCCGGGTCGCCCTTGCGGATGCGCACGTGCCGGACCAGGTTGCCGCCCGGGTGGACCTTCGGCGAGGTTGGCTGCAGCGCGGCCTCAGCGCTGGTGACGGGCTCGAGCACGTCGTAGTCAACGGTGATCGCGGCCACTGCCCGGCGGGCGGTCTCCGGGTGGTCGGCGGCGACGATCGCGACAGGTTCACCCTGGTAGCGGACCTCGGTCGCGGCGAGCACCGGCTGGTCGGGGATCTCCAGGCCGAAGACCCCGCGCCCGGGGACGTCTTCGTGGGTCAGCACAGCGGCGACGCCGGGCAGCTTGAGGGCGCCGGACAGGTCGACCGAGCGGATGCGGGCCCGCGGGTGCGGGCTGCGCACGGTGGCACCCCACAGCATGTCCGTCATCCACAGGTCGGAGGAGAAGGCGAACTCGCCCGTGACCTTGAGCGTGCCGTCAGGGCGCTGCGCGCTCGAGCCCACCCCGTTAGCGACCACGGTGCTGAGCCCGGTTCGGGGGGGTGCCGTCGTTCCGCTGGTCATGACTGGCTCCCCGCGCCATGCCCGGCGGCGAGCCGCGCGGCGGCCAGCCGTACCGCGTCGATGATGTTCTCGTAGCCTGTGCAGCGGCACAGGTTCCCGGCCAGCGCTTCCCGGATCTCGGCATCGCCGGGTGCTGCGATATAGCGCAGCAGGTCGTGCGTCGCGACGATCAGGCCAGGTGTGCAGAACCCGCACTGGACCGCGCCGGCCTCGATGAACGCCTGCTGCACCACATCGGGTGTGCCCGGGTGGCCCAGGCCCTCCACGGTGCGCACCTCGCGACCTTGCGCCTGCCCGGCCGCGACCAGGCAGGAGCACACCGCCACGTCGTCGAGCCAGACCGTGCAGGACCCGCATTCGCCCTGCTCGCAGGCGTTCTTCGAGCCCGGCAGGCCGAGCCGTTCCCGCAGCAGGAACAGCAGCGACTCGCCCTCCCACACGTCGTCCGCGACTGCTGGGGCACCGTTGACCGTGCACGTCACGCGCATCGGCGGCCCTCCTCCTGGTACGACCGCCACGCCCAGGTCAGCGTGCGCCGGGCCAGCACAGCCAGGGAGTGGCGCCGGTAAGCAGCGCTGCCGCGGACGTCGTCGATCGGCTCGGCCGCCTGGGCTACCAGGTCGCCAAAACGCTGGACGGTGGAACCCGGCAGCGTTTGGCGCGAATCCCACAGTCCGTGCTCGGCGAGTTCGGCGGTGAGGAACTCCTCCGCCGCGAGCGCCGGGCGGGCGGTCGGGGCGGCCGACCCGAGACCGGTGCCGGCCCAGCCACGGCGCGGATCCAGCGCGATCGCGAACGAGGACACCGCGATGACCATGGCGTTGCGGACACCGACCTTGGCGAACTGCTCCGGGCCGCGTGCGCTTGGGACGCGGATCGTGGCGATCAGCTCATCGGGTGCCAGCACGCTGCGCTTGACCCCGGTGAAGAACTCACGCACCTTAATCTGACGGTCGCCACGCACCGAGGCGACCTCGACCACAGCGTCGCTGGCCAGCAGCGGGGGAAGGGCGTCACCGGCGGGGGAGGCAGACCCAAGGTTGCCGCCCACGGTGCCGCGGCTGCGGATCTGCGGCGAGCCGACCGTGCGGGAGGCGAGTGCGAGCCCCGGTAGACGGGCGCCGAGTTCGCTGATCACCCGGGCGTACGGCACGCCCGCGCCCAGCCTTATGACACCGTCGTCGGGCGCCCACTCGGCCAGCTCACGGACCCGCGTGAGGTCGAGCAGCGCTTCCGGACGCACCCGGTCAAAGTTGATCTCGACCATCACGTCGGTGCCGCCGGCGATAGGCAAGGCGCCGGGATGGGCGGCTTTGATGGCCAGTGCATCCGGCCAGCCTGTCGGCCGGAAGAACTCCATGATGGTCAGTACAACGGCTGTGCTGGCCGCTGGCCAGGGACAGAAAGACAGAAACTCAGCACCCGCCAGACCGTGCCGTTTGTAGGTTCCTCCAAACGCGGGCTTACGCTGGGTGGATGTTGCTTCGCACCGTGCTGGAAGCACCCCGGCTGCGGTTGCGCCTGCTCACCGGCGAACAGGCCCTGGACCGCCGCGTCAGCGGGATCTTCACCACGGATCTGCTCGACCCCCGCCGCTACCTGTCCGGCGGGGAACTTGTCCTGACCGGGTTGATGTGGCGGCGTATGCCCGAGGACTCCGAAACTTTCGTTCTGTCACTGGTGGAGGCCGGCGTCACGGCGCTTGCCGCGGGGGATGCCGCGTTCGGGTCTGTGCCCCCGGACCTGGTGGCCGCCTGCCGCCGGCACGGTTTTCCCCTCCTCGAAGTGCCGGTTGACGTCTCGTTCGCGGCTATCACCGAGCACGTCATGCGAGCAAGCACCGTTGGCCACCGCAGCCTGCTGATGCCGGGCCTGGATGAGGGCGGTGCGCACCTCGATCCGGTGCCGGAGCCGACCGAGTCCTCGATGGCGGCGCTCTTCACCGTGGCAGCTCGCGAATATGGCCTGGTGGGGTGGCTCATCTCGCCGGTCGGCCGGCTGCTGGCCGGGCCGGGCACTGCGTCAGGGCAGGATGCGGGGGCGGGGCTCGGTGCGGGGTTCGGACCGGGGCTGGTGTCCGGAGGAAGCCAGGTGCCGAACCCCGGAGTGAGCACGGCGCTCTGGCAAGCCCTGGCGATTGCCTACCTGCGTGCACTGGAGCTTCCGATCACGGTGAACGTGGAGGGGGGAGCGTTCTCTGTCTTTCCGGTCGCCGGCCGACCTGCCCACCGGCTGGCTGCCTGGTTCGTGGCCTTCGAAGGCGACAGCGAGGACTGGGATGAGGAGCGGCGTGAGGTTGCTGGCGAGCTGACCGGGCTAGCCGCGGCCTACCGATCGGGTCACGAGGAAAGGCGCCGGCCCCGTCGCCGGTCCGCCGATGAGCTGGTGCGGCAGGTAGTGGCACGGGGCGAAGACGCCTTTGGGCCTGAACCCGGAGCGTTGGCCGCAGGGATGCGCCGGGGCGGCCTTTCTGCTGCGTCGGGTGTCGTCGGCGTGGCGGCGCAACTATCCGGCGTGGCAAGTCAGCACGAGGTGGCTGCCGCAGGTCAGCCGCAACATCTCAGCGCCGGGCCTCAGCCGCAAGATATGGGTTCCCTGGCCCAGCCGCAGTGGGCGGGCGCTGTGGGCGAAAGGCAGTGGGCGGGCGCTGTGGGCGAAAGGCAGTGGGCGGGCGCCGCGGACGGGCCGCAGTGGGCGCGCAGTATGGGGGAGATCCAGCTGGTGGTTCGTGCTGTGCTGGAAGAGATGCTGCCGGATGCCGTCGTCGGACTGTGCGGCGACGAGGTTGTCGCGCTCGCCCCGCGCGGTAAGCCGGGTCCGGGTGGGGGTGCGGGTGCGGGCGGCGCTGACGCCGGGGCACTTACTCCCAGCGCCGGGGCGCCTACTTCCAGCGCCGGGGCGCCTACTTCCAGCGCCGGGGCGCCGCTGCCCTTCGTGGGCGCCGATTCTTTGCTGGACCAGGTCCGGGCCGCTGTCGGCACGCTGCGGATGGGTCTGCCCACCCTTGATCTCTCGCTCGGAGTAAGCGTCTCATCTTGCAAAACGGCGGACTGGGCGAACCGTCCCACCCGCCCCGCTGACGCCGGGGACGAATCCACCGCGGGGCCGGCCACCCGCAGCATCTGCCGCGCGATCGAGCACGCGGTTGACGAGGCGCGGCAGGCCCGGCGGCTGGCCGCCCTGGCCGGCCGTGGCGTTCGCTTGGTGGACAGCGCGCACATGGGGTCTCATGAGTTGCTGCTCGCGCTGGTGCCGGAGGAAGCGCGCCGCACCTTCCGCACCCGGGTACTCGGGCCAGTCGTGGCCTATGACAGCCAGCACGGGACGGAGCTTGTTCACACCCTTGAGGTCTTCCTCGCCTGTTCCGGGTCGTGGACGAAGGCAGCCGGGCAGATGTATGTCCACGTCAACTCCCTTCGGTACCGCATCCGGCGGATCGAGGAATTGACCGGCCGCGACCTCGGGTCGCTGGCGGACCAGGCCGACCTGCTGCTGGCGTTGCGCATCGGATAATCAGCCACCGAGGACGAGCCCTCGAACGCAGTCCCCGGCGGCGACAGGTAACTACGGGCCAATTGCGACTCCATCCCCGGTCGGATGATCTCAGCCACCGCCACAAGTGAAGTCCGTGAGTCCCGTTTCGTGATCATGGGAAAGTGGGGGCCCTGGCACCCAATTTCCCATGATCACGAGGCCGATTCCGACCGAAACACTCGCTGCACGCCGGGGAGTCCGCACGCGTAAACCAGGCTGCCACCTCACTGACCTCATATATTCCCTCGAGCCACAAAGTTCACGACGCCAGGGTTCGATGACAGGCCCGCACAACCGAGGCGGCGCCCTGGTTTCCAACCGTGACCAGCGATACCACAGCGAACCGCCTCGGGGTTCTTGCATCAGCGTGGGCGGCTTGGCTGACCGCCAGGGCGGGTGAACTCGCGAGCGCGTCAACGGAACTGACGGCCAGGCGGGTGGACTCGCGGGCCGCCCGCAGTGAGATGGTGATCTTTGGGCCGGCTGTGGTGAGACCGTCATCAACGGGCCAGCCGCGTCCTGCCCGGCGGAGCGGCCAGCCGTGTCTTGCCGGCGGAACAGTCGGCCGTGTCTTGCCGGGCGGAACAGGAGGTGGCCATGACCACGACCCCCACGGACGGTGAGGCCGACCTGTTGGTGACTGGCGCCAAGCTGGCCGCGACCTGCGATGCGGAGCGGCGGGAGCTGCCTGGGGGCTGGGTGGCCATCACCGGCGGTCTGGTCAGCGGGGTGGGCGCCTCATCCGACCCCGCCCCGGTGG